>Ga0208195_1002321_pt1 | contig 18214 bp, 15 predicted proteins | sample AD_UKC077_MetaG_FD_184441 | JGI IMG/M metagenome (GOLD analysis project Ga0208195, IMG submission 184441) | Active sludge microbial communities of municipal wastewater-treating anaerobic digesters from USA - AD_UKC077_MetaG (SPAdes) (version 2) | ecosystem: Engineered > Bioreactor > Anaerobic >...
AAATTTTGGTAGCTGCATAACGCAGACTACAGGTTAAAATTAATGATGGACTCAATTTACTGCTTTTACATAGGTGCTTGGCGTAATGGGGGGTGCAGTGCTTCGTATGACAGTTTTGTGGTAGATTCAAGTTCAGTTCTTCGATTGAACTTTTGTGCTAAAAATCCGCCACTACGCCAAGCCGCAAAACGTTAGCCTTTACCCTAAAAAGACAGACTGTGCAAAAAAAATGACGACAGAAAGAAAAAATAATTATATTTGCCAAATAATGTCAAGACAAACTTATGTCAACAATCTTTGGAAATAAAATAAGGACACTTCGAGAGGAGAAACAAATCCCTCAACGACAGTTAGCCGCTGTGTTAGAAATTGACACAGCAACTTACTGTAAGATTGAAAAAGGCGACAGACGAGCGAAACGAGAACAAGTTACAACACTTGCGGAATTGCTTGAAGTTGACTCAAAAGAGTTGATACGTTTATGGTCGGCAGACAAGGTTTACGACATTATTGCCGAAGAGGAAGAAGCAACACAAATTTTAAATGTGGTTGCTGAAAGCATTGTTCAATACAAATGTAAATCAGCCAAAGTATGAAGCCATTACTAAAATACAGAGGAGGAAAATCAAAAGAAATCCCTCATTTAATTAAACATATCCCAAAATATAACGGACGATATATTGAACCTTTTTTTGGTGGTGGCGCATTGTTCTTTCATTTAGAACCGAAAAGAGCAATAATAAATGACATTAATTCAAAACTCATTTCATTTTACTTGGGTGTAAAAAATGACTTTGACACACTCAAAGAAGAATTATCGGAGATAGAGCGAGTTTACTCAATTAACCGTAGGAAGTTTGAAGAACTAAAAAGTAAAACACCAGACAAGCGAGTTGAAGATCGAAACGAAGCTCTGTATTATCAAATCAGAGATATGTTTAACGAGTTGACAGAAAAAAAATACTCTGATGCGTTACTTTATTTCTTCATAAATAAAACAGCGTATTCGGGAATGATACGCTATAATGCCAAAGGTGAATTTAATGTGCCTTACGGACGTTATGCGAACCTAAACACTTCATTGGTTACGAAATCGCACAGCAAGTTACTTGCTAATACAGAGATTTTTAATCTTGACTATTCCGAGATTTTCAAAATGGCAACCAAAGACGACTTTATGTTTTTAGACCCGCCTTATGATTGTGTTTTTTCCGATTATGGCAATGCCGAACACAAAGACGGATTCAATGAAAGAAATCATATTGAGTTAGCTAACCAATATAAAAATCTAAAGTGCAAAGCACTTATGGTTATTGGTAGAACACCATTAACAGAAAAATTATACGGTGATTACATTGTTGATGAATACGGTAAATCATATGCAGTTAATATTAGGAACAGATTTAAGTCAGAGGCGAGCCACATACTTATTTCTAACTATGGCAATGAAGCAATAAAACGAGAACCCAAATTAATATTAGAAGAAGAATCTGTTTCCTATGGCTAGAATTGATAGTAAAGTAATTTTTGTAACCACTTCACCACGGACACCTGCAAAGATGATTCCTGAAATTGGGCTTTTGCACGCCCATTTCGCAGGACAAAGATGGAATAACGAAAATCAAAGAGCTTTTATGGAGCTATTGAGAGAGGAAAACTTTTTCAATGGCGAAGGTGCAAATGACCCTGCATTTAGTGCAAGAGACAGAATAAACAGAGCACCAAAAGCACTTGGTTTTGTAATTCTATCCCCAACAATTCAACTTACACCAGCAGGAGAAGAACTTGTAAACTCAAGAAGAAAAGACGAAATATTTTTAAGACAGTTACTCAAATTTCAAGTTCCTTCTCCATTCCATAAACCGACTGAAAATTCAGCAGAATTTTGGGTAAAACCATACCTTGAACTTTTCAGACTCATCAGACATTTTGGCTCATTGAAATTTGATGAGTTAATGATGTTTGGCTTGCAGTTAGTGGATTACCGAGAGTTTGACACTATTGTTGAGAAAATCAACCAATTCAGGATTGCCAAAGCACAGAATGAGGGAAACTACAAGCGTTTTAGAGCAGAATATTTCGACAAAGAGCTAAGAGAAATTTACAGTGCCGACATAAGTTCAGGAAATACACGAACCAGAGAAACAAATGATGCTTCGATTGCAAAATTTCTAAGCACCAAAGCAAGTAATATGAGAGATTATGCTGATGCTTGCTTCCGATATTTAAGGGCAACAGGTTTGGTGAACATTTCGCATTTAGGAAAATCAATCTCAATAGTTCCTGAAAAAATTCAGGAAGTTGATTATTTCTTGCAACATACTGATAGAGAACCTTGCTTTATTGATAATGAAGGTCAATATGTTGCCTATCTCGGTAATCCACTTATACCGACACTTCTAACAGACAATAGAGAATTGTTAGAACAAAAAATTAGAGCAGAATTTCCTCAACTTGAAATTTCTGAAACTGCAACATTACAAGACCTTAAAAACCTATTCGCGGACGAGTTAGAAAACCGAAAAGAGCAAATTCTAACAGAACAAGTTGCAGCAATCAAGGACTACCGATTATTTGAAGATATTTCTACCACATTTGACCAGATACTTGATAATTCACTTTTTGACACGCCTCTTATGTTGGAATGGAACACTTGGCGAGCAATGACAATGTTGGATGGAGGAGAGATTAAAGCCAATTTGAAATTTGACGACTTTGGAAATCCTATGTCAACAGCACAGGGCAATATGGCTGATATTGTTTGCGATTATGGCGACTTCGGTTTAACAGTAGAAGTAACTATGCAGAGCGGACAAAGACAATATGAAACAGAGGGAGAGCCTGTAACAAGACACCTTGCAAAGTATAAGCGTGAAATTGATAAACCTGCTTACTGCTTGTTTATAGCACCAAACATAAATGACGCTTGCAAAGCTCATTTCTACGCACTACACAAAATGAACATTCAATATTATGGTGGGACATCTACTATCGTTCCATTGCCTTTGAGTGTTTTCATTAAAATGGTTCAGGACTCTCATAACGCAAACTATGTTCCCGAACCAAGACACGTTCAACGATTTTTTGAGCGTTCAAATGAACTAGCAAACTCGACAGACAATGAAGTGGATTGGTATAACGGAATAACACATGAAGCACTAAACTGGCTGACAGAATGAAGGGCGAACGGCTAACAGCGGTTTGGTGTAATGGCGGGTGCAGTGCTTCGTATGACAGTTTTGTGGTAAGTTCAAGTGCAGTTCTTCGATTGAACTTTTGTGCTAAAAATCCGCCACTACGCCAAGCCGCGAAGCGTTATGGTGCATTGTAAAAAAGACAGACAAAATATTTTAATGAGTTTGACCGTTTAAAGAGAAAACAAAAAATAAGAAGTATGAAAACAAAAATCATTGGGACAATTTTACCGACAATACTCGGAATATTGACAGTGCTTGGAATTTTGGTAGTATTTAATCTTATTGTACACAATGGAGATGCTTTTAACTCTCCTGACAATGGTTTTTTTAAAATATTTGTGCCAATTGCAACAGTTATTGCACTGACAACTCAGTTTACTTTGACTCTTCATTTTTGGAATAAATTTAAATCTAAGAAAAAAGTTTGGGGTTTGACACTTTTTCAATTCACCGCGTTACTATGTATAATATCAGGACTGATTTTCGGATTAGTGTTTTGGGAACCAAACTTAGGAATTAAAGATTTATTTTTAGTTTCTCTGACTGGAATTGTTGCTTTTTCAGTATATTGGACAGTAAATTTGTTTACTTTAAAACAAATAAATAAAAGTCAAAACTTATTTAAAAACACACATCGTTTTGAAAAACAACGAAAAGCGACATATTAAAATAAATTTTATAATTCTTGTTTTGCTTGTAATTATTGGCAGACTTTATGATGCAACAACAACTTATTTATATACTCCTGACTTGACTAATGAAGCGAATGTATTAGTGAAACTATTTGATGCAGGATGGACAAGTATTGCTATTATTCAAAGCACACTCATTATATTGATACTTTTTCTCTTGTACTTTTATTTTTTTAGATTTAAACCAGACTTACCACGTGAGAAAAATTTGAATATCAAACAATTTGCTTCATTTTTATTCTTTAACGACACCATTTCGTTTAATAAAATTTTCTACAAAACACCAAAAAATAAAAAAACTCTTTTTGCAGCAATTGGTTATATCGTTTCAATGACTCTAATAGCAATAAGTTTTGTTGTTGGGACTTCTACGACTTTTTTAATAATAAGCGACAACTACAGAGAAATATATAAACAAGGCATTCCTTATATTTTATATTTGCTGATCGTTGGACTAATTGTTTATTTCACAATAAGATTTTTCAAAATTGAATTTAAAAAATATAAACAAATAACTTGATAATGTACTTGATTAACAAGAAACAACGCACCATAACCGGCGGTATATTTTATTGCCGAGAGCTTGGTAAATTGAAAGTTCGTCGTTCGCTTCAAACTTCATCGTGGCTTGACAGTGACGTACTCCGAAATCGGCAACTAACCATACCGCCAAAACGTTACCGGTCATGCTATTGGGACGGTGGTGGAACCATTAAACAGACGGGCTGCCAATAAACTTTAAGACAATAAATTTTGACAGGTGGACAACGACATATAGGCAACATAAATTCGGGACAGTTCGGGCGGACAGTCCGAAACTCATGCCTACCCAATAAAAAATTTAAAACACCCCACTCCACAAAAAAATTAAAAATTCTATGCCTACGCACATTACACACATTTGCCTGCCACCCTTCCCACAAACCAAAGCAATTGGCAGTCATAAGAGTGCAATCTACCAACGCTTTATTTATCTTCGTTAAGTCATGAAAGTAAAAGATATACGACTATTCCGAAATTGGCTCAAACGCCAGTCTAGAGTTCAAGGGCTGGATGAAAATTTTATAGGATTTTCAAACACTGGAAAGGAAACAGATGACCCAAAAGAAATTCGTGGGTTCTTCAATGTTTTTCATGCAGCATCACCAAATATTGGTGACCGCCTTTCTACTGTTCTTGATATGGCACAAGACAGCCAAGCCATTTATGAGTTTGTGCAAAACGCTGTTGACTGCGATTCAACTGCATTCTTTATGTTTTATGAAGACAATCACTTTATTGCTATTAACAATGGGAGACCGTTTGACCTTGCAGGAATAAGAGCCATATTAAATTTTGCTCAATCAACCAAAACAAGAGATGAAAACATTGGAAAGTTTGGAGTTGGATTCAAACTAATTCACAGGATGGTTGGTGCGGGAAACGGATTGCAAGAACTTACACAAGATTACACTGGTCCTATTCTTTATAGTTGGTCAAATAAAAAACAACTTGAAGAATTGCTTTCAGCAAATTCAGTCAAAGAAATTACAGCGGACACAAATGAAAAATGGGATGATTCTGATACACCTTGGTTCTTTAAAATTCTTTTGACTTGTGTTCCCATTCTTCCCAATAATCTTGACACCAATCTTAAAGACATTTCTTACACCGATAGAACCGACCTGTTTACTGACGAAGAATTTCAGACCTTTAAGAACTTTTTAAACAGCATTTGGGAGCAAAACCAAGACAAGTTTGCAGAAGAAGATTTAAATCAAGGCAGCTTATTCTACCTGCAACTTGGATCTGATAAGGAACAAAAACTTGATGAGGATTTCTCTTACTTCAAAAAAGGAATACAATATTCTTTGAGTTTTGTTGCAAACCTAATGTCAAAAAAGGGCTTGCAAAAAATTTACTTCAAGAATGAGGAACCAATTGTTAAAGACAACATTGATGTTATTTTAGAAAGTCCATTTACGATAAAAACATCTTCTGAGGAATTTCAAGAAATCATTGGTTCATTAAAAGAGAATGATAAAACCAGAGACATTAATATTATTTTTGGATATCAAAAATTTGAAAATAATGCTAAATATGGCGATCTGAGGAAATCTCCCAACTTCTATAAATTTTTTCCAATGGGAAAAGAAGTTTGCGGGCTAAATTTTATAGTTCATTCAAACATTTTTGAAATAGAAGCAAGCAGAAGGGAATTTGTTCAAAAGGACAAGCGGAACACTTTCATCCTTGAAAAGCTTTGCGACAAACTACAAGACCGACTTACTGAATATCAGGAATCAAAACCTGAAACTTACAATGACATTTTTTTATCAATCTTGTTTTCTAATGAACCCAACCATCAGCAATGGGATTGGATAACAACTACACTTTACAAACCCCTTATTGAATTCATTTCCAAAAATTGTCCTACTAGCAAGGAAGGTGAATATAAGCCATCGTCAACAGTAGTAATTAAAAATACCAAACTGGCACTTGACCCTTTTGATTTTGGAATTGTAGATAAGTTTTGGTTCAAGTGGAGCAAAAAAGATTTCGATAACATTAAAACAATTGACGGCAACGAAGACACCAGTTATTATAAGGTAGTCAAGCAAACTTGGGACATTACAAACCTGATTAAAGAAGGCAATCTGAATTCAATCAAGGCGTGGTATTCAAAATTGGATGCTAAAACCAAAAATTTATTTCATAGTGAACTGCTTAAAAAATGGAAAAACGAAACTGATGTAAAATTTTGGAACAAAATATTTGAAATCCCTGAGTTGATTGAACAAGTTATTGAATCAAACGACTTCAAAGTAAAGTCCAATTATATCAAAGCACTTACAAAACTCAAACTTTATTCATACAAAATATATTCCAAAGATAGCTATGAATTTAAGCTACTTAAAATTGCTAAAGAAGTTTTAACAACTACAACCGATATTGAATCATTCAGAACAAAAGTAATTATTATTGACAGCCAATCCATTGAACACCAACTGAATGATACAAGAGATAACGACAAAATACTTTTTCGTGAATCGAATGGCAAGTCATGGGAACTTAATCTATCGCATGTTTTGCCTAGCTACGTAAATAAAAGTGGATTGCTAAGCTCAATCATAAAACAATTTGATGAACTTGAATTGTCATTACATACATTTTTTGGAATCGGCAAACAAAAATCTATTGATGAAATTTACAGGATTCTAAGCAACAATTATCAGAATATAGTCAACGAATATCAGTTTGCTTTTTTAGGACTTTACTCAACTGAAAAAAACAAAGACCATTTTCAATATTTTGACTTCGAAAAGTTAATAGTAAAAGATGTAATGGACTTTTATTTCAAAAATAAATTTCCATTTCCCAAAGGATATGAAAAATATATTGCTAATGATTGGATTCCAGAATTATCAATTTATCCAAATGATTACGCTTTGGATTCTGAAAAACTTCCGTTAAAAATACGTAGGTGGTTAGAAGATGATGAAACAGAAGCAAAATTGAAATTCTTGTCTGAAAAGGTCGGAGTAAACATTGCTGACAGCAACGTTGTCAAAGTTAGAAAAGCAATCAAAAGAGATGGAGAAGTAACTCAACATCACATTAATCTTATTTACGAAAAAAATACTGTACTTCTTTTGAACACTATGAAGTGGATTCAAAGGGAGGCGATAACAATTAAAGAAGATTATCAGGTTTCAATAGTTCAGAAAATTCTTAAAACTTTTTACATTAAAAACGACTATTCAGTAGACCACCCACAACTTTATATTTCCGAAGTAAAAAACGGTGATGTTACCGAATACAAGTTTAAAAACAACAATGAGAATGATTTTTATCTTGATGAATCTAAGTTAAATGAGATTCATAAAGCAGGTTTGACATTGAAGCAAATTTTTGAAGTAGCTCAGAAGAACGAGAAACAAATTTTTGATTTTAGAATGTATCCAAATAGTGAATTAACAAAATCTGATTGGACAGAAATCGAAATAGAAATTTCTCCTGACTTCCAAAAAATTCACAACAATTCATGGTCTTTTGATTTGTCGTTTTATGTTGAATGGGAACATTCTGAAGATGTCAGGATACTATTTCATGATGGAACAATGCCACAACTCACGAAGTTTGAAGATGAAATTTTAAAAGAACATAACGAGGGTAATTTTTGCAAAGATGAATCAACTGGAATAATTTATATCAATATCAATTCTGCTTTTGACAACATTGCCAAAGCAGAAGCAATTGTTGAGAGCATTAAGGAGTTACCCGATAAATATCTTTCATATCATAAAAAGAAAAGCATTGACAATGCATATTGGAAATGGAAGGAAGGGGAAAATCCAAATGTGACTAAAATTAGAAAAGAACAATTAAAAAAAGCCGAAGAATACTCTTTCCAATGGCTTAAAGCGCTTTTTGATTGGGAGTATGATGCCACAATTGGAAGTCATAAACCATACACTGTTTGGTTCGAGAAAGTAGAACTGAACAACAATCTCATTGTTTTAAGCGAATGTAGTTTTGAAACAATTCCAGCGAGAGTTGAATACCATCCAGAACCAATTGAATTATACGTTAAGAAAAAAGGTCAAACACGAAAAATTGTTTGCAGTGTTGCAAACTTCAATGAGTTTGAATTGACATTACAACCAATAGAACAAGTTGACATCAGCTATTTGCAAAACTTTAAAACGCTTCAAGGTTATAGAGCTAATTTCAAGTTACCAGGTGATGATGTTTTAATGGATAGATTGAGAGATAATCTTTTTGGAGCAAAGGCAATTGCGCCAAGAGAAGGTAGTATTAGAGAATATATTCAACAAAACTTTAGTAATAATAAAATTTCATTTCTTTTTGGACCCCCCGGAACAGGAAAAACAACAAAAGTTGCTCTGGACATTCTCTCAACCCTTTCTTTCAATAGTAACTCCGGAATGAACACCAAAATACTTGTGCTTACCCCGACCAATAAAGCTGCCGATGTTATTATTGAAAGAATTGTTGAACTTCTCTCAAACGAAAAGAAATTGGAAGAAGTAGCATTAACTTATTATCCAGAACCCTCTGTAAAGAAGTTAATCAATTATTGCAAAAGCATTTTCAGTAATCGCGAATATCAAGATATTTTAGTTCGTTATGGAAATTCTGCAAGTTCATTATTGACTGAACATAATATTTTAAAATCCAAATATACTCTTAAAGAGATCTTACCTAACAAAGTTTTGGCAACTACTGTTCATCGTTTGGCTTTTGATGAGCTTGCAGGCAATCAACTTAAAGACCCATCAATTGGATGGACACACATCGTAATTGACGAAGCGTCAATGGTTTCCCTTCCACATGCTGTTTACACTTTGTTGCAGTTTAAAACTTTGCCCGAAGTTGCCAATAAAGTTGGATTGCTTTCAACTTTCACTATTTCAGGTGATCCTTTCCAAATTCAACCAGTAGGTAAGACACCTAATTATATTGAACACGGTATTGAAGGTATAAAAGGTTGGGGAACTGAAAACATCTACACACTTTTCGGGCTGACAAATTTTTCTTTGGCAAGAACTCCTATCGGAAATTTTCAAATCAAAAAATTATATGTTCAATACCGAAGTGTTCCCTCTATCGGTGAACTTTTTTCAAAATACAAGTATGATGGAAAAATAAAACACAAAAAGACAAAGGACATCAAAGAGATTGAACTTGGAGATTCTTATCTTGATAACATTAACCTAATTAGTTTTCCAGTATTTGATGAAGACACACCTACGCAAGAAGATATTTTTAACATACAGAAATACGGAGAGTTTTCAGCATACCACATTTACTCAATTGTTTTATCTTGCGAATTAGCTTCAGCAATAAAATTGCAAAACCCAAGTAAAACGGTCAGCATTATTACACCATACGGAACGCAAGCACGATTAACTAAGGAAGTCTCCTATGCATTCAGAAATCAGAATAACGATAACCATTTTGAAGTTAGCACAATTCACAGGTATCAAGGTGACGAAAATGATGTTGTCATACTTGTAATGAATCCACCAAAGACAAACCCTTATGAGTTCTCTCATTTCAACAATTCCTTCTTGATAAATGTTGGTATAAGTCGTGCCAAAGAAGCACTTATCATTTTTCATCCTGAAAACATCACAGGTTATTCTGAAATTACAGAAGCAGTAAAACCCTTGTGTGAAAATCTTAACGAAATTTATTGTTCAGAAATTGAAGCAAAAATTTTTGAAGGATATAAAAACAATGGCACTTCAAAAAAGATAATGGACATTGTTGTGGTAAGCGGCTTTCAAGCTTTCAATGTTTGCGACTTGAAAGAATTCACGAACTCTGGGAAAGAATACTTATTCTTTGCTGATAATAGGAACTTAGGAAAAGATGAAATGAGATATGCCAATGTTATTATCAATCTTTCAAAGCGCAATCCGCTAATTAATTACATTAAACCAAGGCCTGGTTTGCTTGTGGAAGGTATCGTGACAGGAATTCATAAAAACAATAAAACCGCATTTATAAAAATCAAAAACATAAAGGCCAGAGCCGCGATTCACTGCAATTCGGTTTCAAACACTTTTGTTTCTGACATCAATCAAGTAATTAAAGTTGACCAAAAGATAAAAGCTAAAATTTTTAGTGTAGATGATAAAGGAATTACTTTAACCATGAGAGGAGTAAAACAATAATGAAAAAATCTCACCCACAAAAAAAATATACTCTTGCAGGCCGCTTCAAGCCAACACACGAACCAAAGCTTGCAAGAGAGTATTTTTTTCTCCTCCCCAAGAAGAATTTTTCATTTTTTTCTCCCACCCTTCGATGTTTTAATTTTTTTGAAACCGCACAACCCACGACAGACAAGCATTCTGACGGTTTAATGCAAACTTTAACTAGAGATTGCAACTTGACAAGGACGACAGAAGCACGAACCGCTAACAGCGTGTTGCCGCAATTGGCGGTAATATGCAAAATTGAAGCTAAGTGCTCCTATCAAGCTTTTTTGCTGGTTGACAATGAAGTGCTCCAAAATCGCCAACTGCTGCAACACGCAAAACGTTGGAGGTAATTTAAAAGACAGCATTAATGAAGAATTATATACGATGAAAAAATTTATTGTTACATTACTTTTTACAGGCATTTTGGGTCAAATCATTTTTGCTCAAAACAATGGGGATGGTGTTAACCTATCTTCTGTCGATTATTTTTTTAAAATTACAAAAGAACTGAATTCTGGTTTGGAACCGTCGGAAGATGAATGGAAAACCTTATTTGAGACCTCAGGATATAAAATAAGTGTAACTTCTGATTGGTCGGAGAACGTTATTCGGGATATGGCAATTTTTGCATTCGTGCCAGGATATCAACACCACCGTGATAGTATTTTGAAGATATCAATAGTGGTCAACATGGATGACTATTCTAAAGTATTTAGCAAGCTTACGCTGATTAATTTTATGGATATGAAAAAGAATTTGGCAGAATTAGAGAATTTTAGAAACAGTTACGACTTCAACACTCTAAAAGAAGCCTCAAAAGAAAGGCTTAAGTCATTTTTAAGAAATCCGGTCGATTCTCTTGTGGTTTTCCCGTCTGTAAATTTATTATGTCAGGAAGCTGATGCACAAAGCAAATCCAAGGGAATAGTCATGGACTTTAATCTCTTTTTTAAACAAGTCCCAACAAATGAGAATGTAGATTTTTTAGCTCATGAAATGTTTCATACCTACCGGAGACACTTTATAAACGAAAAATTTGTAAAATCAAATAACCTGATGAAGCAGATTGATATATTAGAAAATGAAGGGATTGCCAACATGATAGATAAAACCTTAAACAGTCAGATTCAAAAACTCATTATTTTAGGATATCCTCAAAGTATAGTTGACTTATATGATTCAACTTATAAAAATACACCGACAAAGTTGCAAGCCATGGATTCCATAACCTGCTCTTTTATTCGCAAAGAAATAAGCGAAGAAGAATTCGATAAACGATTTAAGGGGTTTTGCATTTTGGGCGGACATCCCAATAGTTTATACATGACCGATATAATTAAAAAGGCAGGGTTAAAGGATGAACTAATAACAAATTTCTATCGTCCGGTGCATTTTATTAAAATATATAATAGAGCAGCAAATAAAGAAGGTACTTTTGTTTTTAGCAATGAGTTTGTTCATTATTTAGAAGAACTGGAGTTGAAATATGCTGATTGATATTGAAAACTACCGCCAACACGCGGTATAGCCAATAAGGGTTTCAGAGGTATGCGAAGGGTTGTAGCCCGCTTTAACTTTTCTTGTACCTTGATGGGAAATCCCCCGCAATCCCTTACTGGCTATACCGCCAAACGTTATGTGCAACACTGAGAGAATGAAAAGAATTCCGATTATATTACTGATTTTGTTTTCTGCGACTTTTTCATTTTCGCAAAGTGACTCTTTAGAATTTGATAAAAAGGCAAAAGACCGATTTGTCATTTGGTTAATTCCGTCAGCATCAAAAAATATTTATGGGATAGCAATTGGACCTGTAGGATCAGAGGCAATTTGTAACAGACATTATACTAAATACTCACATGGGCTGAACCTACAAATACCAGGACAGGGCTTTTTCCAAACCTTTTATATCAATAAAATGAGATTTAAGGATTTTTACGCAAATGAAAACTCTGATTCTTTAAGCCTTCAAAACACATTCCCTAAAAGAGCAATTCATAATGGGCTTATAATTTCACCATTAGGGACATTTACAGATCAAGTGAATGGAATCTCATTTTCATTGTGGATGAGCATGGGGAAGAAAATAAATGGGCTTTCATTTAATCTTCTATGGAATTTATACGAACAAATAAATGGAATAACAATTGGATTTGTTAACCATACAGCAGCGACAAAAGGATTACAAATCGGATTTGTAAATAAGACAATAAAATTAAAGGGATTTCAAATCGGACTTTGGAACAAAAATGAAAAAAGGTCATTACCGTTGATTAATTGGAATTTTAAAGACAAAAAAGTGCAGCCTATAACAGCACCTATGCCCAATAGCCTATGAAAGAGAAAATTGAAACGGTAGTGCCCCGCAGAAAATTTGTGGCGGTGGACAGGTTTGTATCCCGCAATCCCTTACTGCATATAGCCTCAACCGTTAGCGGCAGGTGTAAAAAACAACACATCGGACAATTTGCTATTTAAAGACAAAAAAAACGAAATAATAAACAGCCCAAGTACAAAACTGCACATTAGTGGTTTACGCAGGTTTGATATTTTGTATTTACGAATGTTTTATATTTGTTGCGTAAATGAAACGTTAGGCGAAAGGGCAAACAAAAGGAGATGAAATAATGTCAAAAAGGGATGAAAGACAAAAAGCCTCGGATGTATTCCGGGAAAGCAATTTTGTATTTAGTAAAAAAGTGGGCTTTGATGTAGCTTTTCCTCAAATAGAGGATTTGACAGTTGAAGTTGAAGAATCAAGACATGGTGTTGGCGATTGGAACCGAAAGTCTACTTACAAAAAACAAAACTTCCCTGGCGAATACATAAATTGTAGCAATTCACTTTGCTACAATGGTGGATTTTCGATAGGCTCAATATTGCGTGAGATGGTCAGAAATAAGCAAACAGAGTTAGAGACATCAAAGTTATGCCAAGGAAATGAAGGATCTCCAAAAGGTAGACGAATTTATAGGAAGTGTATGAACTTTTTTAAAATCAAAGTTTCAATCAAATACAAGGTAGAAAGTGATAGAAATGGATAATTTCATGCCCCATCGCCTAACACAACATATACGCTTCGGCTCTTTCAGAGCCTTACCCCTCGCGAGACATTGCTCCCTTCGGTCGCGACGTCGTATATGCTGGGAACGTTAGTGGCAATTATAAAAAAATAAAAATGGAAGAGCTTAAAAGACCTGATATTATAGAAGTTGAAAGTTTTTTCAACGAATATGTTGAATATTTCGGTGGACAAGTAATATCTAAAAGGGAAGATAATTTAGATGACCGACCAAATGCTGATTATTTATTTAAAAGTGAAAAGGTAATTGCCGAACTAAAATGTTTCCAGAAAGATTTATTTAACAACGAAGAAGATATTTCTAGAATAATGAACTTCTTGGACCGATGGGAAGAAAGAAAACTAATTAAACAGGCAGACAAATTAAAAATTATACTTGGGTCTAAGAAGCTACCCATTGAATGTTATTATGACTTATTAAGTGCCTGTACAAAAACTATTGATAGAGCCTTACACAAAGCAAATAAACAGATTCAAGAATCAAAACGGACATTCTCGCTTCCTGATGCTAAAGGACTCGTTCTTTTATGCAATGACGGAAACTATTTTGTTCAAAATGACATTTTTCTTGGGCTTATCGCAAATTTAATGAGTAGAAAGTATATAGAATCTGATATCGATGGTTTTGTGTATTTTACAATTAATCAAGTTTCAACAATTCCAAATAGTGGTCTTGACTGGCAATTATGGGTGCCTTCTTACAGAAACGAGAATGATAGCGACTTAAGCCAATTTGTAAATGACCTTGGTCATAAATTTCTGAACGAATTTTACACATTGAAGACAGGAATAGAATCTTCAGAAAAATTTATAACTGATGACACCGAAGTTGGTTATAATGCGATTAAATCAATGAAGTATATACCGAAAGAAATAATATATAAGAAAAAATAACTGCCACTAACACGCGCCTATGCTCATCTGCTGGCTAAAGTGCAATTTGGAGGTTTTGCTCCCGCAAATCGCAGGCGCGCATAGCCTTGGTCGTTGGGTGCAAGTGTAAAAAAAAACGACATAGCGGACAATTTGCTATTTAAAGACAAAAAAAGGAAAACGAAATAATAAACAGCCCAAATACAAAATACACATTAGTGGTTTACGCAAGTTTGATATTTTGTATTTACGAATGTTTTATATTTGTTGCGTAAATAAGACGTTGGCAGTCACCTTAAAAAAGACACAGCACAAATGAAAAATTCTGACTTAAATAAAGTAGTATTTTACTCGAAAGACGATATGGCAGGCGGACTCGAACTACAAAAAGGAGAACATGTTTTACGGTCTGACATAAAATCAAATTACACAGATATAAACGATATTTTTGAACTATACAACATAAAAAAATACATTGACAACGAATTGTATTTGAAAAGTTGGACTAACGATGACATTACCAATTTCAAACAAAAAGCAGCAGAATTTGGAAAAGTCATAGGACAATTTATGGCTACAATTAACGATAGTAACGTTGAAAATTTATATGAAAACACTTTGCAAATTTACGTTCATTCGTTTTGGGAATTAGTCAATAATCAAAGTGTATACAAACGAATTTCTAAGTCTATTTTTAGCAACATTCTTTCAAATGAGCCATACATAATACACGAGATTTTAACTCACAAAAACATAGTTGACCATTACGATAAAGAAATTAGACTTTTCTTATTGACATATTCTCAATCTGCTGAAATATTACTGTCGGTTTATGAGGTCAAGGATGATTTTCAAAAAAATCAAAAATTTATTCCTAAAAGTTTAACCGTTGATGATAAGGAAACGATTCTTTCAAACTATTTAGATTCCAATGATGTAAACTATAATTACATTGGTCTTATCCAAAACGTAAGAAACAGGAATGATTTTAAGGTGTCTGATAAAACACGCTTAAAAGCGAAGCGTTTGCTTAATAGCGAAACTGAGAAATTCTACGCTAAAAACAATGGAATGAAATATGGTGTTTCAGTTAGTTTTTCTGAAAAAACAAGCAAAGTTAAAGACTGTGTTATTGATGAGAATTTCATAATAAACTATACATATAGCTTAGATTTCATTAAGCAAAACTGTGACCCATATTCGCTATTTCAAAATTTTAAAATTTTATTCGAATACATAGACCATCAACATAGAATCAATCTTGTAAGCAAGAAAAATAAAATGGGCGTATTTGAAAGAATTATGGGCGTCCATTCCCAAAATGAGTACAGAGTAGGTACAGAATTTAATCTAATGGAGATGACCTCGCATCTTCAAGTAGTAGCATACAATAAAGTACTTAGCGACTTAGGTATTTTATTGGAAAATGTTTTATATCAAGTTTTCACTTCATCATTCCAAGAAAAGTTCGGGTTTGCAAGCAATGCAAGTTTCTCAATACCCACAGCTAAATCATACTTCGAAAAAGTAAGATTACTAGCTCCTGAGTTTGAGTCAGTATTAAAACAATTCAAACTATTTGTTGAAGACGGGAGTATAGATTTTGAGCTATTACAAATTTCATCTAATCCAACCGCTATAAAAGACATTCCTAGCTTAAACAAGAGTAAGTATTTATACTTCAACGAAGAAAATAAAGAAATGGTGGATTGTATAAATCAGTTCTTCTCTGATCAAACCTTATGTGCTTTAGTTGAACCCTTTAAAGAAAAGCATTATCATACTTTTTCCGATTTACTTACAAAAGAAAAAGTAAAATATAGCAGTTATGAGGCACATCAAAAATCTCAATTAAATTATTTAATAGACAAAGGGTTTATAAATATTGACAGCAACGATTTTATTCAAATCACAAATCCAGCAAGAGTAATAATACTTAAAGATTTATATCTCAATGAAGTTGCTTCTTTCTATCGTTATTCGTTTGAATTGCAACAAGAAGCCCAACAGATGGAGGTTGAGAAAATTATATTCTTTGATAGCACTTTGTTTTCTAAACCAGAACAAGACTATTTTAATTATTTCTTGAACAAAAGTGAATTTACAAATGGCTTAGATTTAAGGAATAGTTATTTACACGGAACTCAAGCAAAACCGGATGAAATACAAAAGCACAAGTATGCTTATTTTACATACTTAAAACTGCTAATCTTGACATTTTTAAAAATAGAAGATGATTTAATAATTTATAAAGCGGTTAAAAATAGAAAATGAAAGGACGAACTGCTAACATTGTGTATAAAACATTGGGGTTTAAGTGGTTAATTCAAGCGTTCTACCCCGCAATAGCGTTTGGGTCGGCGGATAGAGACGAAGCCCGCAATCCCTTACTGCATATAGCCTCAACCGTTAGCGGCAAGTGCAAAAAACGACATAGCGGACAATTTGCTACATGAAGACAGAAAAAAAACGATAAAATGAACAGCCCTCGCACAAAACAACACATTTGCAAACCGTACAAGCCGACACACAGGCAAAACCAAAAGAGCCAATTTTTCCACCGCACTAAATGAGAGCAATGGTGATTAAAACTTAACTTAGCAGACTAAAAACGAATTGATATTTAACGGAATATAATGGCAAAACAAAAAGCAACAACGGAAGAACCTTTAGAAAAACAACCTCTCGGCAAGCTCGAGACAACGCTTTGGAAGGCAGCCGACAAACTGAGAAAGAACATCGATGCCGCCGAATATAAACATGTGGTGTTGGGATTGATATTCCTGAAATACATCTCCGATGCTTTTGAAGAATTATATGCCCGACTGAAAGCCGAAGAAGAACTGGGAGCCGATCCTGAAGACAGAGACGAATACAACGCGGAGAACGTTTTCTTTGTACCGCAGGAAGCGCGCTGGAGTTTTCTTTTATCCAAAGCAAAACAACCCGATATCGGTAAGTTTGTGGATAATGCCATGGATGCCATAGAAAAGGAAAATCCTTCACTAAAAGGTGTTCTACCCAAAGTTTATGCGAGATAAAACCTCGATCCCACCGGTTTGGGTGAATTAATCGACTTGATTGGCAACATTGCCCTTGGCGATACGAAAGCACGCAGTGCCGATATACTGGGGCATGTGTTTGAGTATTTTCTTGGAGAATTTGCCTTGGCCGAAGGTAAGAAAGGCGGACAATTCTATACACCTCGAAGTGTTGTCGAATTGTTGGTCGAAATGTTGGAACCCTATCACGGGCGTGTGTTTGACCCCTGTTGCGGTTCCGGCGGTATGTTTGTTCAATCGGAGAAATTTGTAACCGAACATCAGGGAAGGGCAAACGACATTTCCATTTACGGACAGGAAAGCAACCAAACTACATGGCGGTTGTGCAAAATGAACCTGGCTATTCGCGGCATTGACAGTTCGCAGGTGAAATGGAATAACGAGGGTTCGTTTCTCAACGATGCACACAAAGATCTGAAAGCCGATTATATTATTGCCAATCCACCATTTAACGTGAGCGATTGGGGCGGAGAATTACTGCGGAACGATGCCCGCTGGCAATATGGTGTACCACCGGTTGGAAACGCCAACTTTGCCTGGTTGCAGCATTTTATCTATCACTTGGCGCCAACCGGACAGGCCGGTGTGGTATTGG
>Ga0208195_1002343_pt1 | contig 18098 bp, 25 predicted proteins | sample AD_UKC077_MetaG_FD_184441 | JGI IMG/M metagenome (GOLD analysis project Ga0208195, IMG submission 184441) | Active sludge microbial communities of municipal wastewater-treating anaerobic digesters from USA - AD_UKC077_MetaG (SPAdes) (version 2) | ecosystem: Engineered > Bioreactor > Anaerobic >...
AAAGTGGTAATGTCTGAAGTCTATTCTTCCCTCCCTGATGAGGTTAAGATGATAGGCTCAGTCCATGATGAGCTTATCCTGGAAGCTCCAGAGGCTCTGGCCCAGGATATAGCCTCTCTCCTCCTGGCAACTATGAGGTGGATAGGCTCTGATCTCTTGAAACCTGTACCTGTAGATGCTGAAGTTGAAATTTTAGATAGCTGGGGAGGTGATTAATTGTTTACAAATTTTACACATAAAAAGGGAGTTGGAGGAATATCTCTCCGAAGGCTAATCCTTCCTTGTCAATTTCTGTCTATTTTTAAGATTTTTTTTCAAAAATATTCCCCTATATAACGAATAAACTAACCAGGAGATAGCGAAATGACTACAAAGAAACGTAAAAAGCAGGGCTCAGGCTGGGTTAAAATCCAGACACCCCAGGACCTGAGGACGGCAATTCAGAGGATGCTAAACAAGATTCTGATGGGGAAAGCTCCCTTAGATCATGCTGGGACCTTCGCTCAGTTAGCTAATGCTTGGACTAGAGCATACCAAACAGAGATGAGCCTCCTTGAAATGAAGGAGCTGGAGGCCAGGATCGCAGAACTTGAAGAGCTAAAACGGTATGATGAAGCAAAGAGAAACGAGAGCCTTGATGAAATGCAGAGAGCACGTAAAGAGCTTAAGGAGCTGATGAAGCAATGGCGATAGCTGGCCTTGATCGCAGAGCCTCCAAACTGGAGGACTCTATGGCGCGGCTCAGGCAACAGAAGGAGACTGAAGAGCGTAAGGCCTGGAGAGAGGCCAACAGTGAGCGGCTAGAGTGGGAGATGTTTCTTAGAGTCCATGGGCCGGAAGCTGTAGAGGTTACAGAAGAAGACATTGAGAAGACAGAGGATCCAGAAAGAAAGGAGGAAATCAAAGCTGAGTTAGCATATAAAAAGTTAATTCAGAAGGTCCTAGCCCATTATAAAGAGGGCTGGATAGTGGACTATGAGAACATGGATGAGGCAGAGAAGGCTCTGGCCTGGATAGTAGAAGAATTTCATGTTTATGAAGGCAGAGAGACTCTTTTTGAGCTGGATTATGAGCAGTGGACAGATAAGCTTACCATTAAGCCGGATGTTCCTTTTGTTGAGGCTATAAGGGCAATTGATAATCATGTAGGTAATTCTGACTGGAGAGAGATATGTTTTCTCCAGGAGCACCAGGATGCTATGATGGAGAACCTTTTTGAAGAGGAAGAGGATAGGCGGGCTAGGTATCTGAGATACAAGGCCCAACATCCAGTGGAGAGTGAGGACGGAGAAGATTAACTTTTCTCTTTCTTTCCCTCCATTCCATAGTCACCAGATGCTTATTTTCTCCAATATTTCCGTATTAATCATAATCCTTAAAAGGGAGCTGGCCAGGGGTTGCACCTTCGCAACCTTCCCAAAATGGCCCTGAACCTTCCCTAGCTGGACATTGTCAAGATTTACTGGAACATAACGGAACGATCGATCAATCGGCACTAAAAAAAGGAATTCTTCCACCATTTTCCACCGTTTTCTAATTGTGGGAAATTGTGGAATAGCGGGCCATTGCATCAAAAATGAACGTTCATTATGGGGACGGGGGGGTTGATGGAAAATCAATATCATATGGCATAGCGCCACTACCAAAAGGCGAACGTTCGCCTACAAAAAAAGCATCAATGCATGGCAAAAAAGGCCGGACGCCCGGAGGCAAAAAAGAGATGATGCAACGTTGCATAACAAAAATCGTACGTACGAAGGCAAAAAAAGAGGGAGCTGGGCATAGCATCCCAGTCCTTTGGGATCCAGTTGTATTAGCCTTTGACCACCAACTTTCTCATCTTTTATTGACTATTGCTTTTGGCCGGAAATTCTCTTCTGCTAACTCGATCATTCCAGACACTATGTGAATACACATTTCTCCGAGCGCAACCCTATGATTATCGAGCTGGAAAGTATCCTCAAAAGCACTTTTCCACCAGAGCAAAGTCGACAGATAGCGATTGATCCTCATATCGAAATCAAAACCACTTCTGCAGGAATTGACCATACTGGGCGGCGAAATAAACTATTTTTATTCACGGATCTTTTAAAATTGATTTAAGACACTTTCTTTGCTCCGGCGTACAAATCCCTATTCGAGCCGGCGATATTGCCAGGGATGCAACGTAGCAAATGCGTTGTGGCATGGAGGAAGAGGGGATTGAAACATTTTGAAACGTTGAAACATGCAAAGGGAATTGTTCTATGACATTATCGAAAGCTTTAAGTAAAATGTCATAGAACTATTTACTATGCACAAGACCGCCGCCGGAGAGAAGAGGAAGGCCCTGAAGACTGAGGCCCTGGAGCTGGAGAGAGATGCAAGCATGGCCATGAAGGCGGCTGAGATCCTGCCAGATGCCAAGGGGAAGGCCCTGGAGATGGTGAGCCGGGCCGGTGAGCTGAAGGCTGAGGCTGAGGACCTGAAGGGAGCTGCCAGGCTGGAAGATCTCCAGATATGGGAGCAGAGGAAGGTTAAGGATACCAAGAAGGGAGCAAAGACCTATCTTTACTGGATGGCCTCATGGAGGGAGGGGGATAAGGTCCGAAATGTCCACCTAGGGAGCTGCAAGAAGGTGGACCATGAGACAGCATTACAGAAGGCTAGGAAGCTCAAGGCTGAGGCCATAGGGATATCTGAGAATTAATCATCTTATTTTAATAATTTCTGTAATCAATTCCAAGGGCATAGATCCACCACTCTTGCCTTGGTCATGATCCAAAAGTTTTTTGTGTGAGAAATGAATGAGGCAATCGAGGGAGAGGATTTGGCAGCACCTAAAGAGATAGTAGACCTGGTGGAACGATTTGAGAATAACTTAGCTTCATATAAATCAGGTCACTACAACGAAACCCAAGTCAGAAGAGAATTTGTTGATCCCTTTTTTAAGGCTCTGGGATGGGATATAGATAACGAGCAGGGATTTGCCGAAGCTTACAAAGACGTCATCCATGAGGATGCCATTAAAGTAGGCGGGACCACCAGAGCCCCAGATTACTCTTTTCGCATTGGCGGCCAGCGCAAGTTCTTTTTGGAGACCAAGAAGCCCTCGGTGGACATCAAAGAGGACATTCACCCTGCTTTCCAGTTGCGGCGATATGCCTGGACGGCAAAGCTGCCCCTGTCCATCCTCACAGACTTTGAGGAGTTCTCGGTCTACGACTGCACTATAAAGCCGGACAAGAAGGATATGCCCTCCAAAGGGCGGATACTCTATCTGACTTGCAGGGATTATCTGGAGCAGTGGGATGAGATTGCGGCCATATTCTCCAAGAACGCCATCCTCAAAGGCTCTTTTGATAAATATGCCCGGGATAAAAGGGGCAAGAGAGGCACGGCCCAGGTGGATTCCGCCTTCCTGGAGGAGATCGCCGGCTGGAGGGAGATCCTGGCCAGAAATATCGCCCTGCGAAATCCGGAGCTTGACACCAGGGATCTCAACTATGCCGTTCAGGCGACGGTCAACCGCATAGTCTTCCTCAGGATATGCGAGGACCGGGGGATTGAGAGGCTGATGAAGATGGAGGACCTCCTCTCTGGGGAGAGGGTCTACCCCAGGCTCTGTGAGCTGTTCCGTCGGGCGGACGAGCGCTACAACTCCGGCATATTCCATTTCGAAAAAGAATCGGGCAGGGAAAATCCGGACACTCTCAGCCTGCGGCTAAATATCGATGACAAACCTTTAAAAGACATCATCCGGCGGCTCTACTATCCGGACAGCCCTTATGAGTTCTCAGTCCTGCCGGCGGAGATCTTAGGCCAGGTGTATGAGCAGTTTTTGGGAAAGGTCATTCGCCTCACCGACGGCCACCGGGCGGTGGTGGAGGACAAGCCGGAGGTGAAAAAGGCGGGCGGGGTCAAGTACACCCCGGCCTACATCGTGGACTATATCGTGAAAAACACCCTGGGGCCCACATTGGAAGGGAAGACGCCGTCGGATGCAACGAAGATAAGCGTTCTTGATCCAGCCTGCGGCTCCGGCTCATTTCTCATCGTGGCCTATCAGCATCTTCTGGACTGGCATAGAGAGTGGTATGTGCAAAATCTGCTTCCTATGCTGCAAAGCGGCCTGAGGCCCTCGTCCCTCCAGATAAGACATATGCTGCCGGGAATTGAGGGGGCCAGTAAGGGCAGGAAGAAGGATCGGGAGCCGGAGCTGCCAATCTTTCAGGGCCGGGGCGGGGAGTGGAGGCTGACCACTGCGGAGAGAAAGAGGATTCTCTTGAACAACATCTATGGAGTGGACATCGACCGCCAGGCGGTGGAAGTGACCAAGCTCTCACTTCTATTGAAGGTGCTGGAGGGGGAGAACGAGGAGACGATCTCCAAGCAGCTCACGCTCTTTTCTGAAAGGGCGCTGCCGGATCTAAGCCGGAACATCAAGTGCGGCAATTCATTGATCGGCTGGGACATCCTGGAAGACAATCCGGGCATTGAGCAGGAGGAGATCAAGAGGATAAATCCGTTTGACTGGAGAGCTGAATATCCCGAGGTCTTCAGCAGAGGCGGCTTTGATGTGGTGATAGGCAATCCGCCTTATGTCAGAATAAATCGACTATCTGCTGAAAAATTTTATTATAAAAATAATTTTGAATCTGCATCTGGAAGTTATGATATCTATGTGTTGTTTATGGAAAAAGCATTAGAGTTAATCAGATCAGATGGCGAAGTCGGACTGATAACACCTAATAAATATTTTGTATCTGATTATGGATCAAATATCCGCAATTTAATTCTAAATCATGCAGATTTGCATGAAATTGCTGATATGGGTAAGTGCAAAAGCGTATTTCAGGGAGCACTTATCTCTACGGCAATTTCATTTTTCAAAAAGTCAGAGCACACAGATGACATAGCATTGAAGATCCTTACGGATGAAAATGTTAGGTGCATTTCAGAAATAGAGGCTATAACAATACCTCGGAAGGAAATCATAACAAAAGACGGCTGCATAAGGGTATATCAAGATTCCATGTCACAGAAAATTGTAGAAAAAATGACCAATGGAAGCGAACCCCTTGGTGATACAAATGTAGCCTATGTTAGAACTGGAATTATGGGCTTTGACTATTGGTCTCTTGATCGCTTTATAGATGATTCAAATACGGGACGACTAATTGCCACAAACAGTTATATAGATAGATACCAATTACTTTGGGGTAAAAAAGTAAAAATATATAAACGCGATCTCTTTAAACCCAGATTGAGTTCCAGCTGCAATGTGTTGAATGAAAATACTCTTTCCCTCTTCGCATCAAAAAAGATTTTAGTCAGAGGTGTAGCACGTAGGCTTACAGCCACCCTTGACGAAGAGGGAATAGGGATGCTTGTGGCAGTGCATAGCGTACAATGCAAGAAATATGAAAATAAATTTCTTTTAGGCCTCCTCAACTCAAAGCTATTCAATTGGTTGCATAGAACGCTGTTCTATTCGGCTAGAATACCTGAAGGTTCTTTGAGATATCCAATATCATTTTTATACAATTTGCCGATATGGAAATTAGATTTAACCATCGAGGAAGACCGAAGACGTTATCATAGCATTATTAATTTGGTCAATTCAATCCTCGCCCTCCATAAGCAGCTGCAGGAGGCCCGCACGCCCCACGACGAGACCGCCCTCAAGCGACAGATCGAGGCCACCGACCGGCAGATAGACGCACTGGTCTACGAGCTTTATGGGCTGACAGAAGAGGAGATTAAGATAGTGGAAGAGAGCCGATAAACGGGTCTATCCTAATGCCTTAAACCTAAAGGGTTTAACCTTTAGCCTTAAGGCTAAAGCCTTTAGCGTTTATCCCTTAGCAAAAATGTTAAAGCCTTAAACCTTAATCCTTTAGGCTATGCAGATAATAGCCATTGCTAACCAGAAAGGAGGCTGTGGCAAAACCACCACTACAGTTAATTTAGCTGCTTATCTAGCTCTTAATGGGAAGAAGACTCTTTTAGTAGACCTGGATCCTCAAGGCTCTTCTACCAGGCATTTGGGCCTAAATGAGCTGGATAAGACCATGTACGATGTTCTGATGAGGGGCTTAGAGATCAGGGCCTTAATCAAGAATACAATGGTCTCAGGCCTGGATATAGCTCCTACCAACAACTTCCTAGGCAAAGCAGAGCTGGAGCTGGCTTCCAAACTCACTGCCAGGGAGTCAGTACTCAGGCCAAAGCTAAGGAGCTTAGAAGGCTATGATTATGTACTGATAGATACCCCTCCCACTCTGGGATTCTTAACCCTAAATGCTCTGGTAGCCTCTGATATGGTGCTGATCCCTATTCAAACTCAGTTCTTTGCTCTAATGGGCCTCTCCATGATTCTTGATCTACTGGAGCTGATCAAGAACGATTTAGGCTATGATATCCAAAAGAAGTATCTGCTTACCTTATTCGATCCTAGAACAAAAATGGCCAAAGAAATAGTAGCTCAGGTTAGGGAGAGCCTGGGAGAGGATGTATTCAAAACTGTAATTCCCAATAATATCAGGCTGGCTGAGGCTCCCAGCTATGGGGTTCCTATCTCGTTACATGCTCCAGACTCTCCAGGAGCTTTGGCTTACTCAAATTTAGCAAAAGAGGTGATAGCATTATGAATCCTGGAGCTGGAGAAGAGCTTAAGCACCTAATGGCCGGCGTGAAATCTAAGACATCTAAACCTGAAGGCTTAGACTCTAAGGATGAAGGTTTAAGCCTAAATGATAAAGCCTTAGGCCTTAAGCCTAAAGGTGATAGGCCTAAATCCTTAGACCTAAATGATAAAGGTTTAAGCTCTAAGACTAAAGGCTTAAACCTAAAGGCTTTAGGCGAAGCTGTGGAAGGAGCTAACAGCAATAGGCAATCTATAGCGATCTGGAGCCCTAAGATCTCTGCTGTAATGTGGTACCTAAAGAAGACCACTCCAGAGTTTTCTATCTCAGAAGAGGCTAGAGCGATCTTAGAAGAAGGCCTGGAGAAAAAGTATCCTGAGTTGTTCCAGAAGGTAAAGGAAGGGCTGAAGAAATGATTCCTTGCCGACTATACCTTAAGTGTGGAGAAGAACGTGTGGCAATTCTGGCAGAGGAATGAAAATGGACTTAGATCCCACATGGGTACCTGTTTTATCTGCTTTCGGTGGAGGTTTCGTCGTTTGGGCTGGCGGCATAATAAATGATTGGATCACATATCGGAGAGACGAGAAAAGGAGGGTACGAGAGGAGAAACAAAAATGGGTCGAATCTCGTAGAAATGCGTATTATAAGTTTATAGACGTATTTTCAACCTATGTGACTAATCCTGATCCCCATATATATTTTCAATCAGCATTTGAAGCAGCGATGTATGGGGACGTTATCATTCCCACCCCTTTTAAACTTAAACAATGCTCATTCATATCCGATATCAACTCACTGGACCTTTTGCTAGCAGCCCTGATATTCATGAAGTCCGACTATGTTCCTGGCAATGATAAAACTCACGATACACTCAAGGAAGAACTTGAGGACTTGAGAAGTAAAGCACTTACGCCATTTTTAAATGAATTTATGAATATAATAAGGCAAAAGGAAGACGAGGCGAAAATTTGGTGGCACCCCTGGAAAAAGAGAGACGCATCTCAGAGTCCACGTGATAAAGTTCTATTGGCGCTGTTCATAAGCGGAGGTATGAAGAAGAACCATCTTAGGCGGTACACCAAATTGAAGCTATCCGAGCTGGAGCCTGTCCTTAAAGAATTGAAATTGGAAGGCCATATAAGGATCTCAGGCGATATGGTAAGCTTGGATCCAGCTCATGCTTCCAGGCAGAACTCTTGAGGCCATAGACCATCTTCAGAGGCCATAGAGCCCATATCCTCAGCTTCAAAGCGGCACCGGATCATCTCATCGACCTCTGATAGCCTGACCCTGAATACTTCTGCCAGGATCTCTTTGGCTGCTTCCAGCTCCATGGCCTTCAGATCGCGGTGCACTGCCTTATTCTGTGGCCTGATTAGCTGCTCCAAGACTCCTGCCATGATAAGCATATTCTACGTGCAAGGTTAAGTACTTTCGCCGGAAAACAATATCAATAGATCATTTTTACATAATAGAAAGTATGAATAAGATACAAAAGAATAAATTAAGATCGACTTACAAGCAAAAACTTTTTTAGCTGATTGGCAAAGTCTTCCACAAATGGAGATTATAAATAATGAGAAAAATAATATTGATTTTGGTTTGCCTGCTGCTTCTGACCGTATCAGCTTCCGCAACTCCAATTGAGGCCTTCGGTAATGTGACCAATGTTGTGGATGGCGGCATAATAGATATCCAAGATATTGGCCGAGTTCGTCTGGCAGACATCAGCTCCCCCAAGATGGAAACTGCAGAGGGTGCCCAAGCTAAAGACTACGCTACTCAATGGCTGCAAGATAGACAGGTCTTCCTGGACCTAGACAACAAGACAGGCAAAGACCAGTATGACCGCTGGGTTGCTGTGGTCTACATAGCCAATGACGACGGATCAGTCAATACTTCGAGGAACTTTAACCGAATGCTTGTGGATTCAGGGAACGCCTGCATCTTGGATTTCTCAGATAATGAGTTCTCTCCGGCTGACTGGTGGGACGGATTCATCCCAACGGATAAGTGCATAGAGTCTGATCAGGAGAGAACCCCCAATTATGGTTTCAGCTCTCCCCGGACTTTGCTGCAGAGCACATCCACCGAAAGTTCCAGCTCTTCTCGGACGTTGTTGCAGGAGGATTCATCCACCGAGAGCTCGACATCCTCAGTAGGGTCTTTTGTGGGCTCCAGCAAGTCCAATAAATACCACTATCCAAGTTGCCAGTGGGCCGAGAAGATAAGCCCCGCGAACGAGGTCTGGTTCTCTGGGTCCCAGGATGCTCGAAACCAGGGATATGTTCCGTGCAAGGTATGCAGTCCTCCATAAATAGTGCAGCGGAGAATCGATATGATAAGAATAGGTGGTGGCAGCTTTGGAAATGTACCTATGAAACTGATTAATGCCCTATTCGTTCTGCTTTTCATTTCCCTGGCAGCTAGCGCGCCGGATGAAGCATATGGCCGCGTGGTAAAGGTAGTGGATGGGGATACCATCGATGTCCAACTACAGGATAGCCTGCTCTCTGAGGACCTCATCAGAGTCAGGCTTGCAGACATCGACACACCAGAAGTTCGCGGCTCTAAAGCCTCCGAAGCTGGAAAGAATGCATCCGCATATGCAAAGACCTGGCTGCAGAGCGCCTACGTTTTCCTAGACCTGGATGATAAGACCGGCAAAGACCCATTTGACCGTTGGGTTGCCGTGGTTTACCTGAGTGAGAATAACCAGCCAGGCAGGAACTTCAATAAAATGCTGGTGGATGCGGGCCATGCAGTGATAGAGGATTTCAAGAATAACGAGTTCGATCCATGGAGCTGGTAGCGGCCTGTCATGGCATTAGGTGAGCCCGAAGGAATGAATAGCAAACTAAGGACCTTCGGGCCGATTGAGGATATAACAGTATAAGTTTATGTAGTTTGTGGATAACCTAGCAAGCCTATTAGATTAAGGTCATGAGGATAGCCGAGAAGTGAACCAACTGTTTCACATGGCAACGGTCTAAGGAAGATATTTATCCAGACAAAGAAATAATATTGAATTGCTATTATAATAGAAACGAAACCGAAACGGTATTAGCAGGTCAACTAAAGCAAGCAGCTAACGGTTATTATCCTTCTTGGATTTATGAAATTAATCCGTATGTTTGGTGACTATATTAACTAGGAAACCTCAGATCACTAAGGCTATCCTCTTGGTAGACCGTTGCCAAAGGTCACGATGGAAGAAATCAGGAGAATCCCGAAGCTCCTCAACTTTCGCAGTTAGACGCATAGTCTGGCGACCATCATTGGGCCTGTGGCCGCAGTTCAGGGCAGGCCAAAGGGCTTCAGCTCTCCTCATGGCTCGGATGGTCTCTTTTCGGCTTACAGGCTCACCACCAGCTCCAGAGAATAGGATCCTGGCCTGTTGGGAATCTAGAGCAATCTCCTTCCTTCGCAGAGGATCATCTTGGATGGTGGTCTTGATATAATCCACAATCTGGATCGCCCTGGCCTGGATTTTGCTGAGGACCTGGATCACTTTTCCTCCCTCCTCAGGCCGGCTCTTCAGAGCTTCGCGAATTTTTGTTAAAAGCTGGCGGATATAGGCATTGAGCAGTTGTAACTTCTCCATGGGCGATCTTGTGGCCTTGAGGCTATCCGAGGCCCTGGTGATCATCTTGGAGAGCTCCCTCCCTCGCAATATGCCGGCGTCTCGGATCATTTCAGCTATCTGGTTGTGGGTGAGTACCATCTCCTCTAAAAGGCCCTGGAACTCGGAAAGGGGAATTTCAAGAATAGGATCGTCAGGCGGTGCAGTATCGGCTTTGGGCGATGTCCCAAAGGTATTTATTCTAGCATTAGCTACATTTGACATAAGGCAACACTTCCCTACTCGGGAATCCTGTCCAGGGCGGCAACCCTGGGCTGGACTAAGTTTTTATTTACTACTATTATTGGCCTGAATTATTTTGATACTTGATAAAGATAGTGCATAATAAAGCTGATATGCTATTATAGAATAAACTCGTCTTGGACATTCGACTCACCATCAAATGTCTAAGCAGGCAGGGAGACCTTAGCGTTTCCCTGTTTACCTTCCAAAGTCTCTTTTGCCAGGGTCACTTTGACTAGATCGCTACCTTTGAGCTCTAAAGCATCCCGTATGTACTTTGGGATATTGATTCTTCCAGCCTTATCGATCTGTAAGGTTGTGGTTATTTCGCGCATATTATCCTTAAATGCACTATTCCTTTATTAATCTTTGGTTTAATATGGTATGTCATACCAAAAAGCTTATATCTATACCAAACATATAGTAGTTTGGTGAGTCGTAATGTCTGGAAGAATATTAGTCCAAATGCAAAAACCGGTAACGCAAAAACCCGAAGCCGTAGAAGCCCTGGCCGCATACTTGAATAAGCCTATCGAGGCCGGCGTCCTGGATCTTGGATCGGCCAAGCTGGTAAAATCCAATAAGGGAGACGCATTCTATACCGTGACCGCGAAGGCCTGCAGTTGCCCTGCCATGACTTATCACCCCGGCATGGCCTGCAAGCATCAGAGAAAATACTTTCCTCAGCCTAAGAAGAGCAGGGAAGAGCTTGAGGCTGAAGGAGAAGCGATCCTTGAGGCCTACCACAACACCGCGAAGAGGCTTGCCAGACCACCAGAAGAAAGCAGCATTCGCGATAGCCTGCCAGGATGGCCCGGCGGCTACAATGGCCCGGTGGAGGCTTGAGGGGTCCCTCCCCTCCGGCACCACCCCTCTTCCTTCTGCCACATGCGCGCCAGACGCCAGATAGAATTGGTAATGGCTGCATAAGGAGCATATATGGAGCCAAATACCTTCGACGTGATAGAGAGGCGCAAGCGCATCACAGTTTTCAGGCTCGGCCATCTCTGGGTCTTCAAGCAATTCTTCGATAACCACGAGCTCTTCAATGCGCTGCGGGACTACTACAACAAAGACCTCTTTCGCTTCGAGTTCAAGTCCATCGGCGCGAGGAACAACGCCCTCAAGCTCCTGGAGCGCAACGGCTTCGACTACGACCTGGTGGAGGACCTGAAAGGCTACGTGGTCCAGCTCCCTAAATCAGCGAAATATGCCCAGGTCCTGAAGAACTCCGTGGCCTTCAAGGAGACTGCGAACGAGAGGATATTCCTGATGAAGGATCTGGCAGCGGTCGAGGAGGCGGTGGGCCTGGGCGCAAAAGTGTACGAAGGAGAGGCATCCTTCTGAGACTATTTTGGAGCATGACCTTCTACCCATACAGGAGGCCTCTTGGTCGGTGTCAATTTCTGTCAAGTTTATGTCAATTTGTCGAGGCTATGTCACAAAGAGCATCTAACGGTATGGAGTAGATTACTTTCGTCCTGCAGTGATCTAATTTAAATATTTCTTCTTACAGTAAAAAGACCACCTCTCAACTAAATATAGGGGTCTCAGAAGGTGAACTTGATAATGCAATTACATGGCTATTTTGGAAACCTGGTAGTAGTTGATGAACTTGTCGCAAGGATATGCACAAGGCAATAAATACATCAAATCCTGGCGCGAGTACGACTAAGCATCAACTATATTAAATATTAAATGTATCTCGTTGAAGAGGCCAAGAGTTGTGGCCTTCGTAGAAAGGTCGTCCTGACCAGACGGCCAAGGAGCATTTAATGAAACTGAAGGCAATCCGCAAAGAATCCCGGCTAGATGTCCGGCTTTATCGAAGGCAACGCCAAAAGCTAGATAAATTCTGCGAAATTAATAATATAAGCCCAAGCCAACTTATTAGAAATTTTGTAGAAGACTTAGAGGTTATTGAGCGGACCGTGACCAGCGGCCCGCTCCAGAAAACACCCGAAGGCAATCCGCAAAGACTTCAATCAGGTGGTTATCACGATAACTAGCAGTTATGCTATATTTATACCTACGTACGGCGCTGTTCCACAAAAATCTCTTCTTGATCCTCCGGAATGCTCAGCAAATTCGATATGCTTCGGGCGAGAAGATATGTGTGATAGCTGCTCGATTCCGCCTTTAACCGCTTGGCGGTGCAATGTCCATTCTATCCTCTCTGAGTGGAGCTGAAGATGGCCTTTACTGCAACTGATCTGACCATAGAGCACTACCAAAGGCCACAGGTCCGGGAGGCCATTCTTAGGTTCTGCCAGCCAGGAGCCGCAGGCTGGCGGGCTCTCAATGGGGATAATGGCTGGTATATCAGCAACGGCAACAGCGAGGTCCGGCTGAGAGCTTCAGAGGACTATGATGACACCGTCTCCAGGTACAGAACTCTGTATGCCACACTGGATGTCCTGTTGCCTGAGGTAAAGGACCAGTCGCGACCCTGGGACGACCATAAAGGTGCCCCCCAAGAGCCCATTGGCACATTCAGGGAGTGCTCGGCCTACACCCTCGGAGCAGACATAGACAGCAACAACCACGACGTCACCGAGCCGGCTGTGAAGAAGGCTGTGGAAGACATGGCCCGTTACATCGTATCCCGGCTGAACGATGCTGGCATCAATAAGAGCGTCCATTGCCTCTTCTCCGGTGGCGGCATATACGTCCTCTTGCACAACAGCCTCTGTCAGGCCCCTGCTGGCTGGGATCCAGCTGAGCGAGACTCCGGCTTCAGGAGCTTTACGGGAGCCTTCAAGATGTGGCTCGTGGACGTCGAAGCTGAATTCTTCGAGCTCTATCCTGAACATGTGGGCAAGGTCAAAGTCGACAAGCTGACCAACCAGAAAAGGAAGTTCAAGGTCATATTCTCGATCCACAAGAAACATGCTCTGGCGGTGGTGCCAATTGATCCTGCCAATATCCTCATCGATTTAGAGAAGGCAAAACTGCCTCTTTCCTCAGAGTCCCTCTGCGAGGGAGCCAGCTGGTACCAGGAGCATGATCCCTCGGAAAAAGAGTTCCTTAAGAATCTCCTGAAAACATATGCTGAGGTTATTGACGCAGATTTAAGACAGAGAGCGGTCCGGGGGGAGAACAATGGCGAGCTCTTCCGGCTGAAGGCCCCTCTGCCAGCTGAATCCTGGCCTCCTTGCATGAAGAACATTCTGCAGAAGGTGGAAAAAGGCAAAGGGTCCCACAGGGCGCTGGCGGTCTTAGCTTCATTCCTCTGTCAAGCCGGATGGTCTGAAGAAGATGCAAAGGCGATTTGGTCCGAGCCGGCCAGCCGGACGGGAGTTGAGCCCAGGATATTCGATTGCTGGTTCGGCCAGATGATCTGCCCTAACTGTGACACATTGCAGAAGACCTGTAGCGGCTATCCCCAAGTCGGCCTGGGCGGGCTTGGCTATTGTGTGCCAGATGAAGGCTGCAGAGGCTGTAAGTGGCCTGGCGGATATGAGCTCAGAGGCAGGAAAGCCACATTGGAGGATGCCATCCTGTACCTCGATGGACAATGCGATGGCGCCCGAGAAAAGGATGGCGTGGGCTTCAACAAGTACCATTCCGATTTCGGCAAGCAGCTGTCGGCGAAGATAAGGGCAGGCAGCAGGCTGACGGACGATGAGGTCAGGCATGCCTATAATGTGCTCAAGAAGACGTATCGGAAGCAGCTTGCGGGTGGAGGTATTGATTTTGATGCCATCCCCGCGCCTGGCAAACAGGACTCGATAGCTACCAAAATGGTCCAGATGGCTATCGACTCTGGCGCGGAGCTCTGGCACACTCCGACTGAAGAGCCCTATATCACATTTCCGCGCAACGGTCATAGAGAGAGCTATCCTCTGAAAAACAAGAACGTCAGACTGTGGCTGAGCTCCATTATGTACGATGCAGAAAAAAAATCCCCAGGATCCCAGGCCACCCAGGATGCTCTCGCTGTGCTGGAGGGTATAGCGCTCTTCGAAGGTCCTGAACACGAGGTATTCGTCAGGCTAGCCCTGCATGAGGACAGGATCTACGTTGACCTGGGCAATCCCGATTGGAATTATGTCGAGATCAGCAAAGAAGGCTGGAGGGTCGTCAGTGATGCACCTGTCAGGTTCAAACGACCAAAATCCCTTCTGCCTTTACCTATGCCCGTCAAGGGTGGCGATTGGCAGGATCTGCGCAGGCTGCTAAACGCAGCTGACGATCGCACCTGGATACTCATTGTGGGCTGGTTGATGCAGGGCTTCTGGCCCCATGGACCTTATGCTCATCTGAATCTCACTGGTGAGCAGGGATCGGGCAAAACCAAGGCCCAGGAGATGTGCAAAGGTCTGATCGATCCGAGCGCTACCATGCTCCGAAGGCCGCCGAAGGATGAGAAGGATCTGATGATCGCTGCCAGTAACGAACGCATCCCGAGTTTTGATAACCTGAGCGGCATGCCGGCACATCTATCAGATGCCTTCTGCGGCCTGTCAACTGGCACAGCCCTTGCCAGCCGGTCTTTGTATACCGACGATGAGGAAGCATTTCTGGCCGCACGTCGTCCTTGCATAATGAACGGCATAGACACACTCACCAGCAGGGGCGATCTGCTGGACAGGACGATAACCGTTGAGTTGGCCAAGATCGAGGAGAAGGACCGGAAGCTGGAACGAGATGTCATGGCCGACTTTGAGAAGATCCGGGACCAGATATTGGGGCTCATTCTGGATGTAACAGCGACCGGGCTGAAGCGAGTAGATGAGGTCAAGACGCCAAATCTGCCCAGGATGGCCGATTTCTGTCAGTGGGTGATAGCATGCGAGCCGTCCCTTCCCTGGAAGGAAGGGGAGTTCCTGAAGGCATATTCAGGCCAGGCTGAAGAGGCTGTAACTGCTCTTTTCGAATCCGATACAATTGCCAGTGCAGTCTACGATCTGGCCCTTGAGCTGGCCCAGGTCGGCAAAGGGTTCGATGGCACGGCTACAGAGCTGCTCGATCGTCTTAATGCCCGCATGGGAATACGGCCAGATCGCATACCTAAGGGCTGGCCCAAGAATGCTGGATCTCTGAGCGGTAGACTACGCAGAGCAGCTCCTGCTTTGCGGAAGATGGGTATTGAAGTTTCGAGAAACAAGGGTGCAAAGGGCTCAAGGAGCATATCCATTTCTTTGCGACCGGGTGGCGACGTTGAGGGAGGTGGCGATCCTGAAAACGGGGTCGCCACCCCAAAACCGTTAATCAGTGACGAGGTGGCGAGGGTGGCGAGAAAATTCCCTAATCTTCCAGGTGGCGACATAAACCCTGTTTCCTCTGTTGAGCTAGATATAGAAAAGAAAAAAGAAAGAAAGAGTATAGACTATGGCACAAACGGTTTAGGAAGAATAGGGAAAAAGATCGCCACCCCCGCCACCCTCGCCACTTCGAGCCCGGAGGATACTGTTTTTCCGGGTGGCGAGATGTGTGGCGATCCTGGAAAGGTGGCGAGACCGAATCCGACGATGTCCAGGATAGATAGGCCGACACCTTCAAAGGACGATTCCGGACTTGCAAAGTTCAAGGCCGGCATGAAGAAGCGGCATTGCCTCATGTGTGGCCGAGATTTCAGCTATGATCTAGGTATCCACTATCAAGATGGCTATATTTGTCAGGCTTGTCAATCAGGGCAAGGCCCTGCACCAGAGGAGACTGCAAAGCCGAACCCACAAAAGACGCTTGCTGATGTTGAGGCTTCGGCATGATCCTATTTTTTTTGCGACTTTCCCGGATGGCCGGGGGGATTGAGACCTATTTCGATATCCAGAGGTTCATAAATGTCCGAGAATAATAACCATAAACAGACACGAGGCGTAACCCTTCGTGAACCAAAAGACGTTCGTAGAGTTTGCCAGCGGATAGTCTCCAAGGCTTTCCAGCAGGGCGAGGAGCTCCAGTACTCAGGCCGGATATCGCAGCTGATGGGCTGCTGGATGAAGGCATGGGAGCTGGATAAGCTGGCTGACATTGAGCGCCGGCTCGAGGCCCTGGAGAATGCGAAGGAGAAGGAATGAGCCGATATTCTCCTTTTCTCAGGCGACTGCAACGGCTTGAGCTCGAGCCTGAATACATCGAGCCCTGGCCGCCAGATGTGGAGGGCAGCCTCTCCAAAGTCCTTTATGATCAGATGATAGCGGAAGGCGTTGAGCTGCCGGTTGAGCGTCCTGGCAAAGATACTGTGATGTGCCTGCTGGAGATCAATTCACCAAGAGTATGGGTGGATTATGAGCCAGCCAGAACTCGCTCCATGGCCACCAAAGCCGGGAACGATGGGTCATCTCCTCTATCAGAACCTTGGGCAGCCCGTCGAGCGCATGGGCTTCATGGAGATGTATTTTCGAGCAGTGGAGCAGCTTTATGAAGCTTGATGCAATTGAGAAAAAGCTGGCTCACCTCGAATCCAGATTCTATTCTGGGCAGGTCAAATCCATAGACGACAATGGGCAAGAAGTCTGGATTAAGGGAAGCGGCTTGGAGTTCATGAGGACTGTCTTGAAGGCCAAGCGTGCATTGGGCAAGGAAGCCTTGCCAAAAGATCTCCAGGAAGAAGCAAGGCTCTGGAGTCGGGCAGAATTGCCTGCCTGTGGACTCTCGGATATGGTCAAGGAAATATGCAGAGGGCTGATCGATGAAGATGGATAGCCTAGAAAGGCGCGTTGCCGTCCTGGAGAGCAGACTTCCCACCCCGGAGGATGAAGAGAAGCGCAGGCTCGACGAATTTCTGTCTAAGTGCTCCGATGAAGAATTAGGTCAGCTGATTAAGATTACTGAAAAGGATGAGCCCTCTCTCGAAGATATCGCTTTCATGGAAGCTATGGAGGCCAGGTATGAAGCTGGGTGGCATTGACCGAAGACTGGCAGCCCTGGAAGAGAGGGCAAGGCCTCGGATACTCGTTACACTTGCGGATTTCGTTCTCTGGCGCGCCAAATGGAGGCGAGGAATTAAGGAAGAAGTTGAATTAGACCCGATTCTGGAGGAAGGCCTTCGGGATTTTGCTGAGCACTCCAAGAGGCGCAAAACATGAGACGTGATCTCGTTAAGCGGCTTGAGATCCTGGAAGCGAAAGCAAAGCCTAGGGTGATATCCACCTGGGTTGATTTCATGATGTGCGAGGACGATGAGGTAGAGCTTAGCCCGGAGCTGCAGGAGCTTGTCGAAGAGGTTGAATTTTTGGGGTAGATAGGGCGGGGTAACCTCTATCTTTTGGACTTAAAGGCGGAAAATTTGCCTTATTGTACAAATATTTATATGCCTTTAATGTAAAACGGACAAGATAGACGATGTTAAGGATAAAAGGTGGTACGATGTCCGAGGCGACAAAACCTGACAAAACCCGACAGCTTTCCCAGGAGCAGATGAATGCCATCGAGCACCTGCTCCAGGGCCGGAGTGATAGGGCAGCTGCTGAGGCCGTGGGCGTGAGCCGGCAGACGGTATGGGGGTGGCGGAATAACGATGTTCTTTTCATCGCCGAGCTGAACTGACTGGTCTTTTGCGGAGGCCAGCGCATGACCGAACCTGAAGCCCTCCAGGATCGCCGCCAATTCCTTCTTGAGCAGCTATCCAGAGCGGCGGATGAGATCAGGTGGGTTGA
>Ga0208195_1002350_pt1 | contig 18072 bp, 21 predicted proteins | sample AD_UKC077_MetaG_FD_184441 | JGI IMG/M metagenome (GOLD analysis project Ga0208195, IMG submission 184441) | Active sludge microbial communities of municipal wastewater-treating anaerobic digesters from USA - AD_UKC077_MetaG (SPAdes) (version 2) | ecosystem: Engineered > Bioreactor > Anaerobic >...
TGCCTCAAGTTCGGCTAATACTGATATCTTGAAGTCCCGGTCGTAACGCCGCCTGGTCTTCTTCATGCACTTCCCTCCATGAGTCGGCATTGCTTAACTTTTTGTCCACTCGGAGGGGTTCACTCCAATCTTAGGGCTCCAGATCGCTATAGATTGCCTATTGCTGTTAGCTCCTTCCACAGCTTCGCCTAAAGCCTTTAGGTTTAAGCCTTTAGCCTTAGAGTTTAAGCCTTTAGCCTTAGAGTTTAATCCTTTATCTTTTGGGTCTAATGCTTCAGGCTCATCACCTTTAGGCTTAAGGTCTAAGGTCTTATCCTTAGAGTTTAAAGACTTATCATTTAGGCTTAAGCCTTCAGGTTTGGATGTCTTGGATTTCACGCCGGCCATTAGGTGCTTAAGCTCTTCTCCTGCTCCAGGATTCATAATGCTATCACCTCTTTTGCTAAATTTGAGTAAGCCAAAGCTCCAGGAGATTCTGGAGCATGTATTGAGATCGGAAGCCCATAACTGGGAGCTTCGGCCAATCTGATGTTGTTGGGAATCACCGTTTTGAATACATCCTCTCCCAGGCTCTCCCTAACCTGGGCTACTATTTCTTTGGCCATCTTTGTTCTAGGATCGAATAGGGTAAGCAGATACTTCTTTCGGATATCATAGCCTAAATCGTTCTTAATCAGCTCCAGAAGGTCTAGGATCATGGAGAGGCCCATTAGAGCAAAGAACTGAGTTTGGATCGGGATCAGCACCATATCAGAGGCTACCAGAGCATTGAGGGTTAAGAATCCCAGAGTGGGAGGAGTATCTATCAGCACGTAATCATAGCCTTCTAAGCTCCTTAGCTTTGGCCTGAGTACTGACTCCCTGGCAGTGAGCTTGGAAGCCAGCTCCAGTTCTGCTTTGCCCAGGAAATTATTGGTAGGGGCTATATCCAGTCCTGAGACCATTGTATTCTTGATTAAGGTCCTGATGTCTAAGCCTCTCATCAGTACATCATACATGGTCTTATCCAGCTCATTAAGGCCCAAATGCCTTGTAGAAGAGCCCTGAGGATCTAGATCAACTAAAAGAGTTCTCTTCTCATTAAGAGCCAGATAAGCAGCCAGATTAACTGTAGTGGTAGTTTTGCCACAGCCTCCTTTCTGGTTAGCAATGGCTATTATTTGCATGACCTAAAAGATTAAGGTCTAAGGCTTTAACCTTTTGGCTAAGGGACAAATGCTAAAGGGTTTAACCTTTAGGTTTAAGCATTTTGTCTAAAACCTTTAGGCCTAAAGCATTAGGGTAGACCTGTTTATCGGCTCTCTTCCACTATCTTAATCTCCTCCTCAGTCAGCCCGTAAAGCTCGTAGACTAGAGCATCAATCTGTCTGTCAGTCTCATCTATCATGACATTGATCTGCCTGATCTTATCTGCAGATCTATTGAATTCTTCCTCTAAAAGCTCTTTATTCTCTCTGCCTCTGGGGTTATAGCCTGCCTTCAGCTTCCTTTTGTTTTTAATCAGGAGGTCATGGAATCCAGAGAAGTCCACGCCGTAGTATTCTTGGAGCTTAGAGGCTACATTGAGGTCTTGGACTTTGACACCTATCTCACCTTCAAGCCATCTGAGGAAATTCTGTGCCTCAGATCCCCTTTGCTTATAGAGACCAAGCATCTGTTCTACAAGGGAAACCATGCGATCATGGTGAGCCTTATCTGAATTTGGGATTGGTATGTTTTTAATGAATGCATAAAACAGCCTGAGCCTACCTCTTTCATCTGCATCTCCAATTACTGTGCAGGTATATTTTAGGTAGGTCCACATAGTTGAAGAGTTTAGAATCCCCAAGAGATATAGATCTTTAGCTGGTATGAAGTACACAGTGTTAATAGTATAAACTCCATTTTCGTCTAAGGTAAATTTTGGTTTTATGGAGATATCTGGATAGATTATCTTTGGCTTCTCAAATTCAGTATAATAATCAATAGTATCTTGTATTTCATACCATTGATAGTTGCCTGGTTTTCTTCCTCCCCATTTACCTGGACCAGTCCAATTTCTTGGTTTAGGCATTAACTGTATCTTATAGCTAAGCAAATGTTGCTTTATTGCAGGGTAATTATCTATTTTAACGCCTCTTCTAGCAAATATCAGATAGTTTTTACTTTGAGGTGGATAATAGCGATCTATATCCCTACCCATTAAAAATGGTTTTATTAGTTCTTCGCTCTTTGGGTCCTCTTTGATCAGTCTATCTCTCGTCCCTGAATCTATGATAAAAGCCTCATTAAGGCCAGTTAATACGCCTCTGAATATTTTTGCATTTACATATTCATCTAATGTAGATCCAATATGCTTCATCTTTTCTATAATAATAATTTTATCTCTGCTGGTAAGGGTCCAAATATCACCGCTAACTGCCTGGGAATCCATCTGCAGACCTATTTTTATTACTTCATCTTTAATGGATTTAAACCTAAGCGTTTTGATTAATGCATAAATGAACTTTTGCTCATTTGTAGAGACATTCTTTATAATTATGATAGCAGGGAATGTAGATGCATCATTAAAGACTGGCAACTCCCCAAAATCTACTATCTGCTGGATGGTTGTTTTCTCAGCAATAAAACGACGTAAGGCCGCTCCATAGCTAGCACTCATCCATTTATTTGATACAATCATTCCAAAGAAGCCACCAGAACATAATAGTTTATGAGATTGCTCAATAAAGTAAACATAAAGATCTGCAGTCCCATGATAGACCTGATAGTGTGCACTAAAATATGTCTTAATCTCTCCTAAACTCTCCTGTCTAACATAAGGTGGGTTGCCCACTACAACATTGAAACCACCCTGCATAAACACCTCAGGAAACTCCAACTCCCAATGGAAGAATCTCTGCTTCTGGGCTATTTGCTGTGCTTTCCTAAACCACTCCAAATCCCTGACACCACCCCATCCAGGCGATAATCCAGGGTCGATGCCGTTACACATCCATTCATAATCCTCATCATTTACAATATTTCCAAAGTAAGTAGAGAGTTTGACATTTGCTACCTCTCTAATTCTTTGGCTCCTCTCATCCTCCATAAGAGCCTTGAATTGCCTCCCCTTCTCTTTTACAGCCTTCAAGCTATCATCTGGTATGGAATCAATCTCACCATATTTCCTCAAGAGGTCATCAATGAGTTTCTTTCTCTGGGCTGTAAAGAAGGCTGATAGAGAGCCTTGATCGGTTCCTGTAGATGGTGAGATTACCAGGGAATCAAGATCCATCCCCAGTAGGCTATTACCACACCTGAGGTGATGGTCAAGGAAAGATAAGGGCTTATTAGCCGCTGCTGTGGTGAGCCATAGGGCCAGCTTTGCCAGCTCTACAGCCATGGGGTTAAGATCTACCCCATAGATGCATTTCCTGACTACCTCTCTCCTGGCCCACTGAATATCATGCTCTGCTATATCTTTGGTCTTAGCATCTTCTATCCTGGCAGTAGCCCAAGCCTCTACCAGGGCTCTGGCCAGGTAGTCCACCGCCTCCACCAGGAAATGGCCACTACCCATGGATAAATCAAGGACTTTGATAGATAGGATGTAATCAGCAAACTTCCTTCTGTCCAGTAATTGAGCCCATTCTTCTCTCTTCTGAGCCAGGACAGGGCCAATAGTGCTTTCCACTATGTGTTTGACTTCAGGATCTGGTGTATAAAAAGAGCCAGTAGCCTTCCTCTCACCTCTATCTGTAAGAAGGTTTAGGTCCGGTGTCAGTTTATACTCCAGTAAGCCCTCATAGATAGACCCTAAGTGCTTTATGTCAAGGGAAGAGTAATCCACCATGGCCTTCTCAGATCTGGCCAGAAGGTCCAGAGCCTCTGCTAGATATGGATCACTAACGTGTTTGGTAATCAGGAAGGTGTTTTTAGCTGGATCAAACAGGCCACCATTGTAGGCTGGTATGTAAAAAACATTTCTATCAATTCTCCACCTATCTGATTCACTCCCTTCATTAATGAGATCAAAGAGGTTATTCAGTTTACCCCAGTAAGCATAGGAGAATGGAGCTAAGAAGCCACCTGTATCTATTCTGGTGGCAATTTCTTTCTTCATCTCCTGAAGGCTCATGTCATGATAGTATCGATTGCTGGTATCCAGCAGTCCTCTGCTTTCAGCATAGGAAATGAAGAGCAGCCTGTAAAGAAGGAGCATAGAGTTATCTTGGACTACCTTCAGGTCCTCTCCTGATCTGGTTAAACCATTAGAGGGATCTGCAAAGAAGCCTTCTGCCAGCTTCTGCATGGCCTTATAGACGTTATCTTGAAGCTCTTCACCTACCTCTTTGGCATAGGCTTGACTTCCTTCTCTGGTTCTGTCCAGGAAAGAATCTCCAGGAAACTTGGGAAATGCTTCGAACCTGAAAAATAGATAAAAGTATTTGAAAGCTTCCAGGTCTCCTGACTTTAAGATGCTCTCCAGATCTACCTCATAATAGACATCCAGCTTATAGCTGGTGCTCTCATGGTATAGCCTCCACAGCCTGCCATTAGTAAGTAATCCCCATACAGGAGGTGTATCTCTGAGATATGTATCAATTTGGTAGCTGGGGTTTTGCTTATCCCAAAACCCTTTCCCAGAGGTCTGGCTCTTATCAAGGGATATATTCCAGGCTTTGGCATCACCTACTGCTATGGCCTTCAGATAGAAGTCCTGAGTGCCCTGGAGCTGATAAGCCTCATCACGACTATCATCATTAGAGAAGAAGGCATAATCAGGCACACGGGCATTATCAGCCACCTTTCCTTGAATCCCGAAAAAATGACCCAGTGCTTTTAGGACTGGTTTAATGAAGTTATCTTCCAGCTGTGACTCCTTGTAGGCAGCTACAGCCCTATGATTCTGGTGATAGTGTTTGCTTATTTCATTGAAGACTATCTGAGCCTTCTCATCCTCATTCCACTCGGGTGTCTTTGGTGTCTGGGTCTCTAAGTAGTGATTTGAAAATAGACCATGGTTATTAACTCCTGTAAGTGTCTGGGGTTTGACCTGGGCTTCTGTGATTGCTGGTGAGTTTGATGGCAAAGAGCATCCCTTCAGATGTTAACGAAAGTCTCAGAGAAGGAATATAAGGCTATCTTAGGGGGAAGAAATATTAAAAGGAAGAGCAGGGTCTTATAGCCTGACCTTCTACATATGTCTCTCTCTTTGCGGTAAGTAGAGGGACGGTTAACTATACGTCTACTATCAGGGTTATGATCTTTCGCACCACAGAAGCAAGGACTTATTACAGAAATTATAAAAATAGGGTTAATTCTCAGATATCCCTGGGCCTCAGCCTTTAAGGCTCGGGCCTTCGCCGTCCACCACGGGCTGAAGGATCGAGAAGCTAGGGATTTATTGGCTCAAATCTTCGGACCATGGATCTAGCGATTCGTCGGGCTCTAGTTGTTGTGCCACGTCCATCATGTTCAGATACATTCTGCGCTTACTCTTCGTCCAATATCTAAACCCAATCTTTTCATAAAATTTTAAAGCTGTCTCCTTTGGGTCAACAGATATGTATCTACATCCTAATGGCCCTTCTAAGGCAAAACCTACAGCGAGAGAAAGTAAATAGTGTCCAATACCACATTCCTGAAGTCGTTTATCAACCGCAAGCCTGGCAATCAAAATACATGGATATGCAGGATAATCACAGCCATCAATATGTTGACTAGCATCCAGCTTATCTTTATCCAGCCGGATAGAGTCTGCAGCCAATGTGATGAATCCGGCAAGATGGTCTTTATAAAAGCATAGGTGTGTTCTGCTAAGAAGAAGCTTCTGCTCTTTTAGTGCATCATTTTTTAAGAAATCGTCTAACTCTTCGTCACCAGAATCAAAAGGAGTAAGGGTATATTTAGCATTCCTGGCGTTGAGTAATTCAATGCTAAGTGCCCTTTCTGGTATGGGTCCCATCAAAACTTGCTGCAATTAGCTTTGTAGATCTTTTTCGCCCGGCGGAAAAACGCCAATTGCTCAGAAGTAAAGGCAGGGCTCTTTTCGTTCTTTAGGAACTCCTTGGCCTCTTCTCCCTTAAGGGTTAGCCCTAATTCAACTTGCCTTGCCATGCTCACTTCACTTCCTTTTAAGTTCGCTGCAAATGATGTATACATGCGCGCATGTATATACGTTTTATGCATCATACATCATATATACATTATATCCCCAGCGCCGCCGCCTTCATCGCCTTTGCCTTCTGCAGGGCGGCCTCATGGTCCACCTTCTTACAGCTTCCAAGATGCACGTTCCGGACCTTCCCGCCTTCTCTCCATGAGGCTATCCAATAAAAATAGCTCTGAGTGCCTTTCTTGGTGGTCTTAGACTTCTCCATCTGTCAGGTATGAGAATCAACTCCTGGAAAAGGTTTAAGCTAAGAACGGTCAACAGTATTCATTATGCTGCAGAGAGCTCTCTTACTATGCGTGATATTATTAATTTCCAGCATTGCCTGTGTGGACGCATTCCCCCTCTCTGGTGGAAATGGGATCGTAAATGCTACGGTATATGGAGTGACCGAAAGAGAAACCGTTAACGGAGATGGAACAATCTACTGCATAGACATGAGTGCAGATGCAGGAAGCAAAGATTCTGGATATTGTTATTTTGTGGTGCTGATCGACTCCGAAGATAGGGCATATGGTCCCAGTCCTTCGTCGGGTGCGATGGCCAATTTCAACGGCGGCAACGCTCGTTTATCAGATCTTGCCTCAAACGGTTATAAATTCAGAGACACAGTGAAGATCGCGGTCCCCGAAGGAACCATCATCAAGCGCCTCAAAATTACACCGGATGAAGCAGTGCCAAAAAGCATAATCACCGAACCATTCACAATTGATTGGGATGGTGTGCCGGAAGTGTCTGCTCAAGGTATCAAGCTACAGCTCTACAGTGGCCAGCCAGAGTATGCTTCGGACGGTAAATATTCGTGGGTGTTTGATGTGAAAGTCACGAATTTGGGAAACGGGACTGTCACTGCTCCTGGCTTCAGCATGCTAGACGATTCCGGTTGGATCTATAAGGGATCTAGCCCAAGAGACAAGCTTCTACCCGGAGAGGCGTTAAGGTTCGATGTCGTAGTTAAGGACGTTGGGGCATTCTCGCGTCCATCTGAGCTAATATTCAACATGAAGCCGCCCGTGACATTCGATAATGCGGAGGAACTTCAATCCAAGACATATGAGGATGCATCAATGGATATTGGGGCGTGGGTATGAGACTCTTTGCCCCTTTCTTTTTACTTTCGGTAATATGTCTGCTTTTCTGTCTGTCTGTGGCAGGATCCGCCGAGATTGTGGAACAGAAAATCGGGCCATTTATTGTGTCGTTTGATTTGACTAATTCCTCAGCACAATTAGACTCTGTCGAGAGTTATTGGGACGAGAATGACTCATCAATGTCGTTCGGCATGGTCTATATCGTGCCGAAAAGCAACACGTCTAACGTATGGGCGAGCATCAAGATAATGCACAGCACCCAACACAATGGATTGTTATATGACCCAGAGTTCTTGGAATCTGGCTTGGTAGATCGGGGATTTACGGAGGTACAGACTTATACCAGAACCATCGACGGCAACAGGGACGGTACCTTAACCACCGCCACATTACCCACCGGGGGGCCTTATAGTCTGGCTGAGTACCGGCTAGATGCGAATACCATCATCGAGATACGAAGCAGGATGCCAATGGATAAAGGGACTGGGGACTTATTGAATACAATCCATGTGGGCGAGGTGGTAGAGGTATAGTCAACTACACCCACGGTCGATGCCAGTGGGATTCCGCTATAGGGCCACCCTGCCCGCCTGCGGCAAGGCTTCGGTCATCAAGGGAGGAGAAAAGCGATTCTAGAGGTGCACAGGAATTATTAAAATATGAGAATTAATTCTCAGAGCCCCAGGGCCCCAGCCTTCATCTTCCGGGCCTTCTGCAGGGCGATCTCGCGATCCACCTTCCTGCAGCTCCCAAGGTGGACATGCCGCACCTTTCCGGCTTCTCTCCATGAGGCCATCCAATAGAGATAGGTCTGGTCGCCCTTCTTTGTGGTCTTGCTCTTCGCCATCTGCCAGAGATTGATGTCTTCCAGCCTGGCAGCTCCCTTCAGGGCCTAAGCCTCGGCCTTCAGCTTATAGGGCCGCTCTTCCGGGCGGTCTAGAAGGCTCATCCGGATCTGACGCCCGAAGTGCTGGTTGCGCTGCTAGTTCCCGCGCCTTGCGGGGATGCTATCATTAGGAGTTTCAATAGTATTAATATAAACCTTTTTAAAAAGTTATATGGCAGGTCGGCTAGGTCCAAGCTGACACATCTAGGCTCAGGTTGCCATAGACCAGTGTAGCTGGCCGGGAGAGGCCGGAGATCCCTGAGAGGGCTACATCAAATCGCATGGACTCTCCAGGGGTAAGCTGTCCGGATGCCACATAGCGCCCTCCGGATTCATCTACATGGTCTTTGCCATCATACTTCCAGCCAAATTGATCCACTATGCAAAAGTCCTTGGCGGAGATGGGAAGTATCTCAGATCCGTTATTAGTGATCTTGATATCGAAGGTCCAGACCTTTTCATTCTCAATATAGTAATCTGCAGACCTAACGCCGTACATCTTCATCAACAGAGTTCCGTCAGATACCTCCGGGACTGCCTCCCAGTCGATCGAGAAGGGGATGCCGGTTACATGGCCAGAGAGCATAGGCTCAAACTTTAACCGCTTGATAACGGTTCCTTTCGGGACTCTGAAGCTTATGAAAAATCTGCCTGCAGAATATCCACTATCGAAATAGCCATCATATGCATTATAAAATTTGTCTTCTGTATCGACCAACGAAGCGGATGCCAAAGAGGTGCCTTTTGCTTTGCCTACGTCTACCAGCACGTTTGTCGTCTGATCATCTTGGTCGTCTAGGATGACTCCGAAGACGGTGATGTTGGCCTGGTCGGACTGGCTGGTGAGCGGGAACGCTTCTGCTCCTGTGATGAGGAGCACCAGGGCGAGAATTACTCCTGAATATCGCAGCATAATTATCATTCGCAGTTTATGATTCTGAAACGAAAAAGGTTTTGGTGGTTAGCTGGTGCGCCTCTCCCCATTTCTTATGTAACGGATCTCATAAGAATGCCTATCTCGTTATATAAGAAATTGAGGCGATTGCAAGTTGTTCACACTGCCATTATTGCCATTATCAGGCATAGCATGAGATCAGGTCAAAAGCTCTTCTGGCAAAGTGGACATTCCATAGTCTATGGAATACTGGTCAATCTAGCTTGATCGACCTGCTCATAGCGATCACCTCCGGTCACTGATAGCGATTCCGATAAGCCCATTTCCCAGAGCGTACACCTATGATTATCGAGTCAAACACATATTCAAAAATATCTTGTGGCCGCATACCCGAATGGAAAGTCAGAGGATTCTTGCAGGTTGCACGTACCTCCATATTTCTTGTGTATACATAAGATAAGGCCATCGTTGCAATAGCCCGATACGAAGCCGAAGAGAAGATCAAGGCTAGGAAGAGACAACTAGTCAACCTTAAACAAGGCTCTGAGCAAGACCCTGTTACTCGGAATGTCGAGGAACGGGAGGGATGGGCCTCTCCAGGGGTTAATGTCCCTCGGCATGTCGAGGAGGTAAAAGGCGAATCCGCCGCTATAATAGCCAAAGAGCACGTTCTCGGAGATGTGCCGTCCCGTCGCCTTCTCTGCGATCTTGTAGGCGAAGGATCGGGAGGATTCGCCTAACCCTACTGCATCGGAGCCAGTAGGGTCCTTCGCAGACACTCCTGCGTATTCTGCTTTCCTCGCTTCTGATTATATCTGAGATTGCGATGAGGATCAGCTCCTCATAAAATAATTTAAATAAATGGATGGCCTAAATGAGATGATATGCGGGTTTCGTTCTTTCATGGACTGATTATATTATCGATTCTTGTATTGATCGATGGTGTTGGCAGTTCAGTCGAGGTGTTATCAGATAATTATATTATAAAGGATGGGCAATTAATCCATCAGTACCTAGTCTGTGTGGATTCTGGTAGCATGTCGCCCGATCTGAATCCAGGAGATCTGGTCGTCTTGGAAAATACCTCTAATATATCTACGGGCGATATAATTCTTTATAACGAGTATGGATATACGGATATACACATACTCCATCGGGTCATTGACTATGTACAGAAAAACGAACCAATGTGGGAGGGTGGGCCTAGAGCGCCGTTTGCTGGCTATATCACCAAAGGGGATCATAATGAGGTCATCGACCAGATGGCAGGCCAGACCCTGGGCATGGCCAATATGTCGTACTTCGATCAGCACCGCGATGATATCATGCGGGTGGGCGATGACGTATATCTGGACAATAACACCGACCTGCTCCTTTACCAGACCGAGAACGGAACCTATGTAGGAGATGGGATCAGCTATCTCGTGCCAGTAAAAAGGGAGTGGGTAGTTGGGGTAGCAAAAAACGTTATCCCCTATGGCAGCGACTGGATAACCCTATCCCCTCAGGTTCCTGGAGTCTAGCAGCTTCCGGCGCTCTTCGATGCTCATCCGCGCCTTAGCTAAATTGCGTCCCCGGTGGATCTCTCTCCCCAGGTCTAACATAGCCCATCAAGGAAGAATAAAGTCGATTCTAGAGGCTCTCAGAAATTATTAAAATGAGCGGATTCAAGCCGGTGGACATTTGGACAAAATCGGACAGAAATCCATTAACCCGGCTTATCAAACCACCCATGCCGGCTCATGATGTCCCAGTAGGTATTTTCAATCTCTGGATCAGCAAATGGGTCGGGTTTTTGAGTGATCTCAATTATCCACCTAAGCTCATCATCTGTGCACCTGGAGAGAATACGCTCCATTTTCTCATGCAGCCGATCCCGTGGTGGATGTTTGCGCTCGATTTCAGAGAGCCGCCGATCAAGAGCCGCCGCTTTCATGTTTGCTTCTCCAGCAGTTGCTCCAGGGAGATGGAAAATTCCGGACTGAGATCGCTTTTATGATCTTCATCGACCATGAATTCGACCCATGTGGATATCATGGGCGGCTTTGCTGCCGTCTCTAGGCTATCTAGCCTACGCATAAATTGCCGGATCATCGCCAACTATCCCCCCGCTTCGTGCATCTATGATAGATATCTGCGAAAGCCGGGTCCCATTCCACGTCTTCGGCATTGGGTGCCCTGGGATCGCCTCTCTGCCGCCATGCTGCTAAGATAACTAAATCGGCGAGGCTGGCGATTCGATAAACTCGCCGCTGCTCAAGTTCCTGCAGTCTCTTGTCAAAGGTCGTCGCCTTCACGGTCAACGCTCCCGGTCCTTGGCTTGTTCCAATGCCACAATTCTGGCTTCGATATCCGAAAGTTTATCAATTTCCCACAATTTCGCCCAAATACCTAAGAGCTGAGCAATCCGCCCGGAATACTCCAGTTCTTGCCCTTCGGCGAATGCTCGATCCACAACGCGCCGTATAAGCCGCCTTGCATCTTTCGGCTCATTAAGTGTGATTCCCCTTCGTTTAGGGTTTTTATTCTCTGACATTTATCGACCTCCTGATATTGAATAGTGCCTTGACGCCCCCTGTCATGCTTCCGGGCTCTCCGCCGGGCATTGGCGGCATCGCGTCTCACCAAGTCCATTCTTGCGTTGCGGTTTCTCGATTTACCTTTCATACTGCTCCTGATCTCCTGCCTTCCAGTCTCTCATCAACCCACCTGATCTCATCCGCCGCTCTGGATAGCTGCTCAAGAAGGAATTGGCGGCGATCCTGGAGGGCTTCAGGTTCGGTCATGCGCTGGCCTCCGCAAAAGACCAGTCAGTTCAGCTCGGCTATGAAAAGAGGATCACGATTTCTCCATTCCCATACCGTCTGCCGGCTCACGCCCGCCGCCTCAGATACGGCTCTATCACTCTTGCCCTGCAGCAGATGCTCGATGGCATTCATCTGCTCCTGAGATAGCTGTCGGATTTTGTCTGATTTTGTCGTCTCGGACATTGTATCACCTTATTTTTATCAGTCTAGTTATCCATAATAACATCTGTTTTGTCCTATTTACGGTTAAAGCATATAAATATTTGTACAATAAGGACAATATTTTGCAATTTGTACCCAAAAAAGAGAGGTCAGGTTATCCACCCCAGCTATCCAAGACTTCAACATCAGCATCTACAGGGACTGGAGAGAGCAGCTCAGAGCCTACCCGCCTCATTATCCCCAGTAGCAGGGAGGCCATATCCTGGGCCAGAGCCTCTGGAGCTTCCAGGATAAGCTCATCATGAACTGAGCCGATCATCTTAACCTCATCAGGAAGGGAAGAATAGACTTCAGACATTACCGCTTTTAGGAGGTCTGCTCCTGTACCCTGGGAAGGAGAGTTATAGAGCTCAGTATCTCTGGCCAGAGTCCGCCCGTCCTTCCAGCCCCAAACCCTTTTCCGGCCTGCTAAGGTGCTACTGCATACCAGAGGAGAGGAATAAAATCCTCTCTCTGCATTATGGAAGAAATGATTTTTAGGATACCTCTTTGAAGTCTTCTGCCATAAATGGAAGGAAGCAACTCCTGGGTAAGTGGAGAAGAAGGTATCTCTCACCTTTTCCGCTTCCTCCAGGCTCATCTCTATCCCGTACTCGTTCTTTGCGTTCTCCCTAAATCTGGGAGCAGAGACTCCATATATCAGGCCAAAGTTTGCGCTCTTTGCGCTCTGTCTCTGGGCCTTAGTGACCTGATCTAATGGAACCCCAGCCAGCCTGGAAGCTGTCAGTTTATGGAGGTCCTGACCGCTCTGGAAGGCCTCTATCATAGTCTTATCATTGGAGAGCCTGGCCATGATTCTAAGCTCGATACCTGAAAAATCAGCCTTGATAAGCCTCTTCCCTGGAGGAGCCCTAAACAATCTCCTCATGGCCTGGCCATCCTCTCCCCGCTTCGGTATCTGCTGGGCATTAGGAGCCTTAGAGCTAAACCGGCCTGCCCTGGTAGCTAACTGGAAATATCCAGGATGGAGCCGGTCATCAACTGGGGAGAGCTTCAAAAGCCAATCCTCGATAAACTTCTTCTGCCTGGCCAGTCTGCGATATTGAAGAAGATCCCCCGCAAAAGAGCAGTCAGCCTGAGCCAGATCTTTGAGAGAAGCCTCTCCTGTAGAACTGATATTATGACCCTGGGACTGGAGGAAGGCTAGGACATCCTGAGAGCTATCTGGATTCAGAAGGGGAGAGTACTTCTTACCCTTCTTCCTCCTGGGCTCAAAGCCTGCATTCTGGGCCTCTGCCTGAAGACTCTGGGCTATGGCTAGGGCTCGAGCTTTTTTCTCCTCCATCATGGCTCTACAGGCCTGAGCATCCAGAGGGAGGCCCTGGAGCTCGAGCTCTATTACAGAGGGAAGAGCCCTAAACTCTAATTCTGCTATATGGATTAGGTTATTCCTCTGAAGTAGCTCCTGGAGGATTGCATGGAGAGGGAGAAGTACTCCAGCATCTCTAGCAGCATACGCTTTTTGCTCTGGGCTCAGGGTCCCAGCTCCCCAGTTTGAAGCTTGGAGTTCTTTGGAGAGGGAAAAGCCCAGGTGCCTCTCTGTTAAGGCCTGAAGAGTTTGCTCTGGGAGCTTCTGTTTCCAGAGGTTCTTTATAGCTTTTGAAGCCTTCTGAAGGTCATAATAACCGGCCCAGCATACTTGAGAGGCCAGCATAGTATCAAAGAGGCCAGCCATCTTTAGCCGTCGATCCTGGGAGGCCTGGATAAAGGCTAGATCGAATTTCAGATTATGGCCTACTTTTTTTATGTCCGAACGTTCGGAAAGCTGGCCCAGGTCCTGGAGGGGAGCCTCCAGCTCCCATAGATCAGCCACATAAACCCGCCCAGAAGGGAGAGAGAGCTGGGCTAGCCTGGCTCTGCATGATAGAGGATCCAGGCCAGTAGTCTCGAGGTCTAAGCCACAGATCCCCGCCGCCTCTACCTCATGGAGAGCAGAGGCCCAGGCCTCCTGGCCGTGTACCTCGATTATATCCAGGGATAAGGGGAAGACCTGAGGGAGATCCCCAGCTCCTGAGAGAGTAGCCTGGGATGAGGGCCTCTTTTTTGGCTCTGGTTGGCTATGATACAGTGATACAGGATTGATACACCCTGGAGCCCAGATAGTAAGAAGGCTCATTTCCTGATCGCCTCCATAACGTTAGAATCAATGGCCAGTACATCATAGATCCGGCCCCCTATCCGCTTCCTTACCTTCCTGGCCAGGCCATGAGAGATAAGCCGCTCCAGAAGCTCCTCCTGGGAGAGGCCCAGCTCTGGAGAGAAGTCCCCGCTCATATGCGGGCCTCCTGAGGGAACCTGAGGGAACCTTTTACATGTAGAGGGAACCTGAAAACCGATAGCTGTAAACCTCTGGTTCCCTTGGTTCCCTCAGTTCCCTCTAATTTACATAAGGTTAGGATATTTTCACAAATTATTTGCATGCTATACAGTGTAATCTTTCCCGCGCGCGCGAGGAAGATGATAGAGGGAACTAAGGGAACTGAGGGAACTTTAGATTGATTGATATTGATTTTAGAGGTTCCCTTTTCCTCTAAAGGTTCCCTTGGTTCCCTCTTCAACCCCTCAAAGAGTCTAAGCTTCATTCTCTCCCTCCCCAAGGTTGAAAGCCTTCTCCAAAATAGGAAGTACTCTATACCCATTTCCTGCTATTTTTTTCTTAATCACTCTTCTTTCTGCTTGGGTCCTATCAAGGAGGCCTTGCTGCTCTATTGAATCCAGAAGGGAGTTTTTGGAGAGGGAGATCCCCTCCTCCTGAGTTCGGAGATACTTTATTACCTGTTCCCAAGCAGGTCCCCATAGGAGGTAATAGACCCCTTTATCATCAGGTCCCCAGCCAATTTTTACCGCTCCCAGCGTTCGCTCTGCAACCTCTGGAGTTGCATCCTCCATATTGGCAAAGTATATCCGGCCCTGAGTTTGCAGCTCCTGGAGGGCCTCAAAGAAGCGTTTAGTGGGCTCTTCCCGCTCTGCAACCTGGGCCAGATCATCAGCCACTTGATTGAGTGTTTCCCAGGCCTCCTGGAGGAGATCAGCCGCTTCCTTCTGAGAGAGGGCTCCCTGGGAGAGTGCAAAGTGAATGAAGGTATTTAGGCCTAAGAAGAGATGAGCCACCATCTCATCTAACCGTCTATGTCTGGTTCTGGTCTTGGAGGTTTTCCTGGCCTCTTCTCTTAGGCGCTCAAAGTCTTCTGCAAAGTGGGATGGAAGCTCATCAATCTGAGGAGCCAGCCATTCCAGGTATCCCTTCATGGCCAGGGAGAGGAGATCCTTCTGGGCCTGGGCCTGAGTGAGCTTTTCTTGGTTTATGTCCTCTTTGAGGAGATGGAGTACTAGGTTCCTGGCCAAACTGGATCCAGAGAGAGGCATAATCTCCCCTGAGCATAGGGCCAGGCCCCTAGGAGGATGCCCGGCCATTAGGGATATGTTTGAAGTTAGCCGGCCTCTCCCCTGTCTATCTCCTTGATTTCGGGTAAGGTATTCCAGCACTCCCTCCAGCTTTACCCGTTCTCTGGGGTCTTTAGCTGGATAGAGATCATCAACCACCAGAAGAATATCCTTAGTTTGAAAAGCCATCTCTTCTATTGATTTAGGGGTGTCTCGGAAAGATGCAGGAAGAGATTTAGGCCCAAAGTCTCCAAAATGGCAGAGCAGAAGGGCTATTAAAGTGCTTTTAAATGATCCAGAGGTTCCCCATATGTAGGTAACGAATCCCGGCTCTATTCTGGCCAGCCTCAAAGACTCCAGGAGAGGTGGGAGCCAGATCAAGGCATAGAGAGGGCTCATTATCCGCTTAGGCCCCAGCTTCTGGAGAGACAAGGAAGCTCTCAGAGCCTCTTTTATGTCTCCAGCTTTTGGAGGAATGGAGTACCTTCTGAGCCTATCACTCACTTCAACTTCTACAGCTTCAGAGCCTACTGCCCCTCCAGCATGGAGGAAGACCCAGGAGCCGTTTACCGTCCTCCATCCCAAATGTGTAAATATGGTGCTCTCTGGGATGCCCCCTTCAGCCATAAGCTGAATAGCAAGCCGTACTTCATCCTCCATTTTTGGTTTTATTGCTGCTCTGATTCCCCAGGCCTCAATAACCCATTTCATTTCTAAGAAATTTTTACCAGATACTTTAAAGGGCTTGCAAAGGGTCCCTCCTCGGAGGATAGCCTGGAGTTCAATAAACCGCTCTGTAGAAAGGCCATCATCTTTGTGTATTTCCCTGAGAGGCCAGGCTACAAAGTTACAGAGAAGACGAAAAGTTATCTTCTCTTTCCCATCAGGAGTTTTGGTATGGATGATTTGAGATAATCCTTCTGGGCCTATTGAATATTCCTTAATATGGTCTTTCAATAGAGCTATGGGAATATCATATTCCGGCCCCAGCTCAGAAGGAGCCTCTGGAGAGCTGGAGTCCTCACGCCTGGATTGAAACTCCTTCAGCTTCTTTTTTGCTTCAGAGAGGAGGGCCTTCCTTACATCGCTCTGGAGGCTTGTTTGATGTTTCAGCCAATCTAAAGCGAATACTTCCCCTTTGCCTCCCAGATAGGCCACTACAGCCTTTTGTTTGTCCTCTAAGCTGTCTGATTTGATCAGCCTCTCTGCAAAGGCTACTCCCCCATCTCTAAAGGGGAGATAAGGCTCTGCTCTGTCTTTCATGGCCTGGAGATCCTGAAGAGCCCGCTCCTTCCTGGCCAGAATAAAATCATCTAAGCCGGTCTTTCCCTCTTTGGCTAATGGAGGGAGGGTAAGAACCCGCACCTCTTCGGCTCCCAGCCGGTATAGCTGCTCTGCCAGCCTGAAGAAAGCATCTCTAGCCTTATGGCCTGGGACTATATCGCTATCATAGAGAAGAGTAACCTTCTTTCCATCCCAGTTCACCTGGGCTAGCTCAGGGAGGAGGGCCTCATCATCCTTTAGCTTCTCCCCATTGGCCAGGAGAGAGGCCTCCTCCCCTGAGGTCCTCCAGCTCCATACTCCTCCCAAAGCTGCTATGGGAAGGCCCAGGAGAGAGCCAGCAAGGGCCTTTAGCTCCCCCTCAGTTATCCAGAGATCCTGGGATTTGGCCAGATCAAGGCCAGGAGGGATGAAGAGATGATTAGGCTCTTCCCTGGGGTGGATGTATTTAGGCCCATCAGGGAGAGGATTATCTGGCCTGATAACAAAAGCTCCATTCCCAGGGTATCCAATGTAAATGCCTGAGCCTTCCACCCTCCAGCCTGAAAGCTGCTCTATCTCCAGAGAGGTAACGGTCTTGAGCTGGCCGCTCTTCTCCAGGTCCTGAATCTCTGATCGCTCTGGATCTATCGCATAATGGAAGGAGAGCCTCGATTTATGAGCCTCACAAAGCAAGATTACTCCTCCGCTCCCCGAAATAATCCCGCTCTGACTGGAAGAAAAGAGCCCGCTCGTTCCAATAATACAGATCGTTAATAGCTTTACCTAGTTGCTGCTTCAATCTGGCATTATCTGCTTGAAGCGGTATATTTTTATATCTTAAATCAGAGGTAGTCATGGCAATCACTTTTTTTAGAAAAACCGTCCACTATTGTATCAAGCTAAATAAATATTTAAGTTAAATTATAAAGGTTAAGCTATCTCTAAGAAGCCTAGGCCCAGAGCGTCACAGATCTTGGAGGCCTCCAAGAGGAGAGCATATCCATTAAAAAACTCCACCCTCCTCTCCTGGGCCTGAGCTCTAAGAGCCTGATTTCGTGAGAATTCCGAAAGAATTCTGAGCCTGGAGCCAATTTGATAAAGCTCTGTTGCTATCTCCTCTGGAGGAGCTTCTGTAATAGAATGATTCATCTTTACGTCTCTCCTAACAATCCAGCACGCTCTCTACAGCTTCTCTCTCATTATTTCCCTCTGCCTGAGGTCTAATTACCCTTGTCAGGGATTTTGCACGCCTAGAAATGCGTCTAGAAGCATTATAGGGATGGAAGGGGAAGAGAGGGCACTCTGGCAGTTCGCACGATATCCGGCCATCTGCATAGTTCCCAGTGCAATCAGCACACTTTGCCTTAATGGCCTGCATAGCGGTCAGA
>Ga0208195_1002363_pt1 | contig 17979 bp, 18 predicted proteins | sample AD_UKC077_MetaG_FD_184441 | JGI IMG/M metagenome (GOLD analysis project Ga0208195, IMG submission 184441) | Active sludge microbial communities of municipal wastewater-treating anaerobic digesters from USA - AD_UKC077_MetaG (SPAdes) (version 2) | ecosystem: Engineered > Bioreactor > Anaerobic >...
TTTGAAAAGGAATAGAAACCTGAACTCCGGTTTCTGGATGAGAGAAAAACGTGTGCGGACCTTTTCCTTTTCTCTCGTTGCATCCAATGGCAAGCAATACATATCGTACCTCAGCAAATCAATGTCATTCGGTTGGTTCAGCATTTTTTTAATGAGGTTATCCAACCGCGTGCCATGGACACTCTCCAAGCCTTTGGTATTATTGTGATATTACATATGATATCAAATAGAAATAATTCTAATCATTAATTTTCTCACTCTTGGCATACAGCACAGTACGCAGATCCACCTCACTCCGATTCTTGTCCCCCTCCCTCTTTGCGGGTACACTGCCACTATGACCAAGACTGCGCCGCGCTTTGGAAGACGATCGCTCTTCGCCCGCCTCTTCATCTACTTCCTCATCGTCCTCATCGTCCCCTTGGGAATCTTCGGAGCCTACTATGTGACCCTCGGTGGGCAGGGGCAGGAGCGGTATGTGGGCAACCAGACGATGGACCTCGTCACCAGCGATGCGGCGAAGGTGAGCCAGATCCTCGAATCGTACCGCCATAAGGCGTACCTGCTCTCCACCGACCCACAAATCGTTTCCATCGTCGAACGAGACAACCTCGATGCCAATACCCAAGAGAGCCGCGACCTCTACCAGTTGCTCTTCGCCGTCATGAAGGGGGATACCTACCTCGCCAGCGCCAATATCGTCAGCAACAGCGGCAAGGTGAGGGTCTCAACCCATGCCTTCCCCGACGTCTATGATCTGCGCTACCACGGAAACGAGTGGGATATGAACTCGATCATCGTGCAGAACGCAAACCTCAGCCCGACAGCTTCGATCATCTCAATCCGTGGTCACCGAACCGCCGAGAACGGGCGACAGATCGTCGCCGGCATCCTCCGCCGGATCTACGACAATGAGGGGACCAACCTCGGCTACCTGATCATCGACATCTACGCCGAGGCGTTCTCAGGCGACGTCAACACCGAGCGCGTCCTCACTGATGTGCTGCTCTTCGACAACACCGCCTTCTACGCCACCAGCTTGGTACACACCGACCGCTTCGGCTCCTTCGACAAGTTCCCCGCCCTGCTTTCACTGAAGGGGGACTACTCGAACCGTGTCGTCACCACCGGCTCCTCGCTCCTGGCCATCGCCCCGGTGACAGGCACCGGTCTCTCCTTGGCCGGCACCATCAACGCCGCTCCGGTACGCCAGAGCCTCAACCGATTCCTCTGGATTCTCTTGGCCACGTTCGCCGTCGGCATGGTGCTGGCCATCGGCCTGGCCCTCCTCTTCAGCCGCTCCATCGCCCGCCCCATCTCCACGCTGGCCAGCCGCATGGGGGAGGTCGAGCGGGGCAACCTGCAGGTCCACCGCATCAAGAGCACCATCGACGAGTTCGCCCTGCTCGAACAGTCCTTCAACGTCATGGTCACCCAGATCATCAACCTGCTCGACCTGACGCGTGAAGAGCAGAAGAAGCTCTCCATCGCTGAGCGCAAGGCGCTGGAGAGCCAGATGAACCCCCACTTCCTCTTCAACACCCTCAACACCATCAAGGCGCTGGCGCGCCTGCACGGTGAGGAGGAGATCTACACCATCACCGTCAAGCTCGGCAAGCTCCTGCGCTCAACGATCGACAACAATGAGAGCGAATCGACACTCGCCGAGTCGATGGCCCTCATCGACAGCTACCTGACCATCCAGAAGTTGCGCTTCGGCGATAAGCTGAAGACCGAGATCTACCTCGATGAGGCCCTCAAGGCGGTAAAGACCCCCAAGCTCATCATCCAACCGTTGGTGGAGAACGCCATCATCCACGGCCTTGAACCCAAGGTCGGCGAGTGGAAGCTCTCGGTACGGGTCGAGGAGCGTGAGGGACGCATCGTCATCACGATCGCTGACAACGGAGTAGGTTTCGATGAGGGCACGCTGCCGGACAACCTCGACGAGCTTGCCAACTCGGGACATGTTGGAGTATATAATGTATACAGAAGGTTGGTCCTCACCTACGGCGATGACCTTCACTTCTCCATCAAGAGCACGGTAGGGGTGGGAACAGTGGTGAACATCTCCTTCAAGAGGGTTGAAGCGCAGAGGAGCAATGAATGAACTATACGGTGGTCTTTGTCGAGGATGAACAGATCGTACGCGAGGAGATCGTCGCATCGGTGCGATGGGAGCTCCTGGGCCTCACGCTGGTGGGAACCGCCGCCGATGGGATGGAGGGGGAGGAGATGATCAAGGCGCTCGAGCCGGACATCGTCATCACCGACATCCGTCTGCCGGCCCAGAGCGGGTTGGAGATGCTGGCCAAGTGCCCGGTCAACCACGCCATCATCCTCACCGGCCACACCGACTTCTCCTATATGAAGCAGGCCATCCGCCTCGGGGTCTTCGACTACCTGCTCAAGCCGATCGACGACGAGGAGCTGGAGGAGACGCTTTCCCTCCTCATCAAGAAGATCCAGGAGGAGGAGCGCGACTTCGAGACGCTGCGCACCAATGCGAGCACCAAGGGCGAGCTCATCCCGCTTCCCAAGAACATGGGCAACCACGTCGTCGACGCCACCATCGGCTACATCGCTTCCAACTATGCCAAAGCGGTGGGGCTGCAGGAGGCGGCCGCCTACCTAGAGCTCTCCGAGAGCCACCTCTCCCGCCTCTTCAAAGAGGTCACTGGATTGAACTTTTTGCAGTACCTCAACGCCTGGCGCATCAACCGGAGCGTCGACCTCATGACCGACCCCAAGAAGAACATCGCCGAGATCGCCCTCGCCTGCGGCTTCCCCACCCCGGGCTACTTCGCCAAGATCTTCAAGCGCTTCACCGGCAAGACTCCCACCCAGTTCCGTGACGAGCAGGGCGGTTCAGGCCAAGAGGGAGAAGGCTGAGGCGAGCCGCTCGCTCGCCGAGACTGCCGGCACATCCCGGTAGAGGAGGCTTGAGAGCCCCATCCTCCGACTCGATGCCACATTCTCTTCACTGTCGTCGATGAAGTACGAACGGTGCATATCCTCCCCTTCGGAGGCGAGGATCATGGAGTGGAAGCGCCACTTGGGCTTGGCACAGCCGAGGATGTGGCTCGCATAGGTCGCGTCGAAGAGGTCGAGCACGCCCATGTCCCGAAGAATGCTCCAGTGGCTGTCGATGGTGTTCGAGGCGCAGACCACCCGCACCCCCCGCTCCCGCAGGCGCGTGATGAGGTTGACCATCTCGTCGTTGATGGTCGGGGAGAAGGCATCGAAGAAGGGGTTGCCCTCCACCTCGATCTCAAAGTGCTGGGCGGCCCGTCTCCAGTACTGCTCCTCCGAGATGCTCCCCTCCATGAGGGGAAACTCATAGTGGCGGTAGTCGGTGAAGAACTGCTCGCGGTCGAGGCCGTAGGTGCGGGCGATTTTACCCAGCATGTTGATGTCCTTCACCACTACCCCGCCCAGGTCGAAGAGGACGAGGGCGAGATTGTCGGGAAGCGGGTCGTCGTACCAGCTCATCCGGAGCAGCACATCCCGGTGTGTCGTGTCCGCATCGATGAGCAGGCTCCCCATCCCCAGCCGTTCGGCTTCGATGATCTGTTCCTCATCCCCGCTGAGCGCGAGGACTCGGGAGAGCGGGATGGCGCTGCCCTCGATGGGCAGCGCTTCAAGATGCGGCAGGCCTTCAAGGAGTGGATGGCCGCCTGCAAGGTCGGTTGCGATGATGTCGTACATATTACCCCTTGCGTGATTCGTAGACCGAAGAACCGCCGATGAAGTACTTGGTCAGGCTCATGAAGAGAATGAACATCGGCAGGCTTGCCAACAGCGCGGCTGCCATCATGGCCCCCTCATCGGTGGAGCGTTCCTCAGCGAAGGCCGAGATGTATTGCGGGATGGTCTTCATCTTCTCGCTCTGGCTGACGAGCAGTGGCCAGAGCAGATTGTCCCACTGACCACGGAACGCGAGGATCGAGAGGGTCGCGATGACCGGCTTGCAGTTGGGCAGTACAATCTTGGCGTAAATGCCGAACTCCCCCATCCCGTCGACACGGGCTGCGTCAAGGAACTCAGTGGGGAAGGTCGTCAGGTACTGCCGCATCTGGAAGATACCGAAGGCGCTGACGAGGAATGGGAGGATGAGGCCGACGTAGGTGTTCTGAATATGGAGCATCATGACCACCATGTACAAGGGAATCATGATCGCCTCGAAGGGAATCATCATCGTGCCCATGATCATCATGAAGACTGCGTGCCGCCCTCTGAATTTGAACTTGGCGAGGCCATAGCCGGTGAGGCTAGCCAAGAACACCGTGGAGATGGCCACCGAAGTGGAGACGATCAAGGAGTTGAGGATGTTGCGTAGGAAAATGTAGTTGAAGTCGTTGCCCTTGATGGCCTTGGAAAAGTTGATCCAGTTGAACTTCTCTGGGATCCAGTTGAACGGCATCCTCAGAATCTGTCGGCTGGTCATCATCGAACTGGTAATCATGAAGAGGATCGGCATGAGGGTGAAGAGGAGCATGATGAGCAGTACGAGATAGGTGATGATCTTCGGTAAAATATTGTTGCGTTGTATCTGCATCTCCCTTCTCCTAGTAGTCCACGTTTTCGCTCTTGGTCGTCTGGAACTGCAAGAGGGTCAACAGCATCATCATGATGAAGAGCACCACGCTCATCGCACTGGCACGACCGAGGTACTGTTGCTGGATACCGGTGATGTAGATGTTGAACGTGATGACGTTGATGGGAGCCCGGGGCGCTCCGTTGGTATAGATCATGTACTGCGTCGAGAAGGTCTTCAGGCACTGCAGCATCGCCATGACCGAGACGAGCACCACCGTCGGCTTGAGCAGCGGCAGCGTGATGCGCCAGAAGGTCTGGTTCTTGTTCGCCCCGTCTATGGTCGCCGCCTCGTAGAGCGTCGGGGGGATGGAGGCGAGGCCGGTGATGAAGAGGATGACGAAGTAGCCGATGTACTTCCAGAAGTAGATGATCATCGTCGACACCTGTTCCATGACCGGGTCGACCAGCCATCGACGGTCAACGCCAGGGGTATGCAAGATGCCATTGACCCACTGGTTGCCCAACCCACGGGGATCAAAAATGATCATCCAGATTGTCGCGGCGACGACGCTGGAGAGGACGGCGGGAGCATAGTATGAGATCTGCAGGAACTTCTTTGCGCGATTACTGGAGAGGTTGCTGATGAACACCGCCAGGATGAGGCTGAGAATCAAAAGCGGGATGAAGGTGCCGAGGGTAAAGACGAGGGTTGCCCTCAAGCTGTTGTAGAAGGAGAGAGGGTTTGCCGCAGTGGAGAGGCGGAAGAGTCGTTCATAGTTGCCGAGACCAACGAACTTCGGCGCGAGTTTGGAGAGGGCGCGCTTGTCGAAGAAGCTGGTGTAGAAGGCGTTGATAATCGGATAAAAGTTGAAGAGCGAGAAGAAGAGCATCGACGGCAAGACGAAGAGGAAGCCCCATCTGGCCTGCTTTCTCTCGATTCCCCGGTATTTCTTATTGGCCATGGTGTACTCCTGATACAGTCAAGACGAGGCGGTCCTGCACGCGCAGGACCGTCTCGTATGTGCAGATTTTACTGCTCGTCGATAATCTCTTGCACCGCTGCCCTGAGGGTGGCGAGTGCCTTCTCCGGAGAGACACCAGAGAGCATGACCGACTCAACCGCATAGCGAATCTGGGTCTGGATCACAGAGGAGTCCTCTCCGTAGTACACCATGTGGGCACGGGCCATGTCGTCGATGAAGACCTGGCTGTACGGCATGTTCTTGAGCGTATCGCTGGCGAAGAGGGCCTTGGTCGGCTGGATGATGTTTCCACCGCGGGTCAAGTACTCCTCACCGTGGGAGAGCAGGAACGCAGAGAGCTTCCACGCGGCTTTCTGGACTGCGGGGTCGCTGTCGGCGTTGACCATGAAGAAGTGTCCGTAGTAGCAGGCCGCCACGTTGCGAACGGCATCCTTGAAGACGGGGAACGGGACGACCATCCACTCACCGCTGTTGAAGAAGTCGGGGTTGTCCTGTTCGATGCGGCCCTGCTGGTAGAGACCGGTGTGGGCCATGGCGATGTCGTTGTTATCCTGGTTGAAGATGTTACGGGCGTTCTTGTAGGTGGGAGAGCCGAGGTTGCGCCCCGAGGGTCCCCACTGCTGCATGAACGTCAGCGCCTTGATCCAGGCATCGTCGCCGATGATGGCCTTCTTGCCATCGGCGGAAAGCAGTTCACCACCGAGCTGCTCGACCATCGGCACGAAGAAGGTCAGGTAGTACGGATAGCGGAAGTCGAAGCCACGGCGTACCAGGATATCACCATCACGGATGACCAGCTTCTCACTGACGTCGGCCATCTCCTCCCATGTCCGGGGGTAGTCCTTCTCAGGATCGAGACCGGCGGAACGGAAGACCTTCTTGTTGATGTAGATCGACCAGTTGGTCAGCTCAAGCGGCAGGCCGTAGACCTCGCCTCCGACCGTGACGGTGTCGAGCACGCCATCCATGTACTTGTCCAAGAGGTCGTTCTTGTCCTTGTACCCAGCTGCCTGGTAGTCGACCGGGGCCACGCGGCCGTTGGTGATGTAGGCATACTGGTTCTCGATGGGGAGGTTGAACATATCCGGGCCTTGGTTGGCGGCGAACGCGGTCTGGACAAGCTCAATCTGCTTGACAGCGCTCTGCGTCGTCCTGACGACGGTGATGTTCGGGTTCGCCTTCATGAACTGTTCGATCAGCTCAGTCTCCAGCTTGGTCCGGGCCGGGTCCTCGTGGGTCCAGTAGTTTACGGTCACCGGCTTGCTCTCGTCCACCTTATCTTCCTTGGTCCCTGCAGCGAAGAGGGAGAGGGGAAGCAGCATGGAGATGAGCAACAAAATCACTAATGTCTTTTTCATATCGTAGACCTCCTTACAGTCTTTCTACTCTAAGTTTCAGGTCCCATAAGGAAATACACAAGAAGAAATTTTTGCCATTGTGCAAGCATTCTTGCAGTAAATGTCAAGATTGATTAGAAGAACACAGATTCATCCCATCTCATGGCTCTTTCTGAAGATACGATTGCAGGAACGAGGCCAGTCTCTCCATGGTGGTCGCCGAGATATCGTGTTCGATGAGGCAGGCATCCTCCTCGGCGATCGCCGGATCGACCCCGAGCACATCGACGAAGAAGCTGGTCAGCGTCTTGTGGCGAAAGTATACCTGGGCGGCTTTCAGCCTCCCCTTCTCGGTGAGGTGGATGTCCCCGTAGGTCTCCTGCTCGATGTACCCATCGGCGGCCAACACCTTCATGGCCCGGTTCACGCTCGGCTTGGAGACGCCGAGGCGATTGGCCACATCGGTGGTGCGCACCTTGCCGTGCTCTTCATCAAGCTGCAGCACCGTCTCAAGGTAGTCTTCCCCAGATTTCTTCATATCGGTAAAAGCCTAGCACACAAGGAGGGGTTTGTCAGTAGCACAGGGGTATTGTGCTCGACCCACTCTGTCTTGAATGACAATTCATATGCACTAAAGTGAATATTTATGCAGAACTACTGGAAATTCTTTTCGTTGTTCGATACACTCTTGGAAAAGTCCACCGCTAAGGAGTTTGGTATGAAACGATTGGTCACCGTGTTGCTGGTTCTGCTTGTCATTGGCTCGCTCGCGTTCGCCGCTGGGGCAACGGATCAGAAGTCGCAAGGCGACACTTCGCTTGAGAAGGTTTTGAACAAGGGCCGCTTCGTCATGGGGCTCGACGACAGCTTCCCCCCGATGGGCTTCCGCAACGAGAAGGGCGAGATCGTCGGCTTCGACGTCGACCTGGCCCGTGAGGTCACCAAGAGAATGGGTGTTGAATTGAAGCTGCAGCCCATCGACTGGAACGCCAAGGAGCAGGAGCTGAACACCGGCAACATCGACTGCATCTGGAACGGCTTCACCATCACCGAGGAGCGCAAGGCCGCCATGACCTTCTCCCCGCCTTACATCCACAACGCCCAGGTGGTCGTCGTGAGAGAGGACTCCCCCTACACCACCCTCGCCAGCCTCGCCGGCAAGAACGTCGGCTACCAGGCAGGGTCATCGGCCAGCCAGGCCATCGACGACACACCGGCCTTCAAAGGCTCGATCAAGCAACTCATCGAGTTCAAGGAGAACCTCACCGGCCTCATGGATCTTGAAATCGGGGGCATCGACGCCTTGGTCGTCGACGTGGTGGTCGCCAAGGACAATATCAAGCGCAGCGGCAAGGCTTTCCGTATCCTCGAGGAGGAGTTGGCCCCGGAGGACTACGGCATCGGCTTCAGAAAGGGTGACCAGAAGCTCGCCGACGCGGTCTGGGAGCAGCTGGTCGCGATGCACAACGACGGCACGCTCGCCCAAATCGCCATCACGTGGCTGGGCGCGGACAGCACCGTTGTCGGCAATTGAAGAAGTGTGTATGATGACGGGGAGCGTTCGCTCCCCGTTTTCATTGTAGGAGACCATCGTGCGTAATCTGTTGCCGCTGCTCTTGGCAGGAACCATCACCAGCCTCAAGATCTTTGCCCTGACCCTGCTCTTCTCCATCCCCCTCGGGGCCGTCGTGGCACGGGGGAGAATGAGTAAGAACCGCGTTGTCAGCGCCCTGGTCAACATCTACATCATGATCATGCGCGGCACCCCCCTGATCCTCCAACTCCTCTTCGTATACTTCGGCCCCTACTACCTCTTCGGCGCCTCCTACGACCGCTTCACCGCCGTCATCATCGGCTTCGTCATCAACTACGCTGCATACTTTGCCGAAATCTACCGCGGCGGGGTGCAGTCCATCCCGGTCGGCCAGTGGGAGGCGAGCCTGGTCCTCGGCTTCTCAAAAGCCCACACCTTCACCCATGTCATCGTCCCGCAGGTGGTCAAGCGCATCATCCCCGCGATGGGAAACGAGGTCATCACGCTGGTCAAGGACACCGCCCTCGCCCAGACCATCGGGGTGGCCGAGCTCTTCCGCGTCGCCCAGAGCGCCTCTGCTCGCCAATTCTCCACCACCCCCATCGTCATCGCCGGTCTCTTCTACTTCATCATGAACGGCGTCGTCTCCCGCCTCTTCGACCTCTTCGAGAAGAAGCTCGACTACTACCAGTAAGGGGAACGCGATGAGCATCATCACCGTAGAGAACGTAACCAAGAACTTTGACGAGCTGGGAGTGCTGAGGGGCATCAGCTTCACCCTCAACGAGGGGGAAGTCCTCTCCATCATCGGTCCTTCGGGCAGCGGAAAATCGACGCTGCTGCGCTGCCTCACCCAGCTGGAGCGCATCGACGGCGGTCGCATCGAGGTGTGCTCGATGACGATGGCTGAAAGCGATGAGACGGGAGCTGTCCACTATGCCGATGCCAAGACGCTGAAGGAGATCCGCCTCAAGCTCGGCTTGGTCTTCCAGAACTTCAACCTCTTCCCACACATGAGCGTGCTGCGCAACATCACCGAGGCGCTCATCAATGTACTGGGCCAGAGCAAGGAAGAAGCGAAAGACACCGCCCGTCGCCTCTTGGTGAAGATGGGGTTGGAGGAGAAGGAGGCGAGCTACCCTTGCCACCTCTCGGGAGGGCAACAGCAGCGCGTCTCCATCGCCCGGGCTCTGGCGCTCAACCCCACCGTGCTCTGCTTCGATGAGCCGACCAGTGCGCTCGACCCGGAGCTCACCATCGAGATTTTGAAGGTCATCAAGGACCTGGCCAAAGAGAAGATGACGATGATCGTCGTCACCCACGAGATGGCCTTCGCCCGCGATATCAGCGACCGGGTCATCTTCATGGACGAGGGGCACATCGTCGAGGAGGGGCCGCCCGAGATCCTCTTCAACAACCCGACCAAGGAGCGGACGAAGCGTTTCCTCAGTCGGTACGGCCAGTGAGGGGGACGAGGAGTCGTCCGCTCGTCGTTCCCACCAACCTCCCCGCCTCCAGCGCCACCTCGCCATTGACCATCACCAGCGAGAGCGGGCTGACCCCGCCCTCTGCAAAGGTATCGCTTCCACTCAGCGTGTCCTGGTCGAAGAGCACCAAATCCGCCTTGTACCCTTCGGCGATGAGGCCGCGTCCGAAGAGGCCCAGGCGCCGGGCGGTGCGCCCGGTCAGCCGCTCGATGGCCTCCTCGATGCTCAGGTCCCCCCGCTCATTGACATAGCGGCCGATGAGGTGGAGCGCCGCATGAAAGGAGCGGGGGTGGGGACGAGCGGAGGAGTAGAGCGCATCGCTGCCGAAGCACATCTGCCGATGCGCCATGATCTTGACGAGGCTTTCCTCACTCTGCGTCACATCGCCCATCACAGCGCTGCCTTCACTCTCGCTGAGCAGATCAAAGAGGGCATCATACGGCTCCTGTCCACGCATCGCAGCCACCTCTGCGATGCTGAGACCCTCGTAGTGCGGGTGAGAGGGCAGAGAGAGGATGGTGATGTCGTCAAAACCCACCAGAGAGGCGATGCTGTCCCACCCCTCACCGCGCTCCATCTCCGCTTGCGCCTCCCGTCTCACCGCCGGATCACGCAGCCGCTCTTTGAGCAGGCTGCGCTCGGTGGAGAGCAGCGAGGGGGGCAGGAGGCTGAAGAGCGAGGTCGAGCCCCAGAGGTACGGGTACTGGTCGAAGCCGACACAGAGCCCCGCATCGTTTGCTCGGTCGATGCGCTCCAAGAGCGCGCCGACGAGACTCTGATTGTCCTTCCCGATGGCCTTGAGGTGGCTGACCTCGAGGCGCACGCCGCTTGCGCGGGCGATGTCCAGCATCTCGTCAAGGCTCTCCACTACCGCACTCCCCTCACAGCGCAGGTGGACGGCCAAGAGGCGATTATGGCGTGCCACCACGTTGGAGAGGGCGACCAGCTCATCGCGCCCGGCGCTTTGGCACGGTTGGTAGTAGAGGCCGGTGGAGAGACCCCAGGCGCCGCGCTCGAGGCTCTCCTCCAGGAGGCTCGCCATCTTCGCGATCTCGCCTCTCGTCGCGGCTCGGTGCGCTTCCTCGCCAAGGACCATGCTGCGCAGCGGTCCATGGGCTTGCAAGAAGCCCATGTTCACCCCACTGCCGCTGTGGTACCACGCCTCCTTGTATGAGGAGAAGGTAGGCCAGTATTGGTGGGGCGCCGCTCCGAGGACCTCGGCGGCCAGCGGGGTGCACCGGGAGGCGGGGAAGACCCCGATGCCGCAATTCCCGCTGAACTCAGTCGTGATGCCCTGAGCAATCTTTTCTCCCATCGGGGGGTTGGTGAGGACGTGGATTTCACTGTGGGCATGCAGGTCGATGAAGCCCGGGGCAAGGGTCAAACCCCGGCAGTCGAAGATCCGGTCGCTCTGGATATCCCCGAGCCGTCCGATGGCGCGGATGGTGCTCCCCTCCACCAAAAGATCGCTTACGAAGGCGCTGTTGCCCATGCCATCGACGATCGTCGCATCCTTGAAGAGCTTTCTCATGGCGCACTCCCCTCATAGCTCTCGCTCACCAGGTCGGTGAGTGAGAGGTAGTTGCCCCGCCGCTTGGTCATGACCAGCGTCGCTTTGAGCTCATCGATACGAGCCGCCTCCACCAAGGTCGGCGCCCACCCACCCTCGAGCATGATGCGGGCGTAGACCAAGGCGGCCACGAGGCCGTTGTATGCCGGATACGGCGCGATCCTCAGCAGCTCGCCATAACAGAAGAGGGCGCGCACCAACGGAGGGGAGGCGGAAAACTCCCCCTCATCCTGCATAAGGAAGACCTCAAGGTCATCGCCCAGGCCTTCACGGCGGGGAGACCCCGTCTCTCCAAGACCGAGGGTGAGCGAGGCATAGAGCTCGTCAAAGTACCGTTCGCTCAGACGCACTGCCCGTTGCCCAAGACTCGATGCACGGGCCATGGAGAGGATCATGGAGCGCATGTGCAGGGCCAAGAGGTGGTCGACCAATGACAGTGAGGGGACGATGTGCTCAGTGGTAAGCTGGGTCAAATCTTCTTGGGTGAGAGCGCGTCCCTCGACCGCGAAACTTGCGATGAGGAACGGGTCGATATGTTCGATGCAGGCGGTGAACAACGTATCCAGATCGGTGGCCCGTACCGTCTGCAGGGCCTCAAGACCTGAACCGCCCAGGCGCAGATGCTCCTGCTTCTGGTGGCGCAGCTGCCGTCCATCCCGCGGTTTGGCACTTGTGGTGGGGATGAGGTACGCCCAGGAGCTCTGAATCGCCCCGTCGACGCGCCCTTGGGCACAGAGAACACGCACCCGCCGTTCGCTGATGCCCCACTTCGCCGCCGCCTCTTTGGTACTCATGAACATGGATCCGCTCCTACCATTCCTATGTTGGATTAATACCACCAATGACGTGCTGGCGCAAGAGCACCATCTCGGAGGGCTTTACCAAAGCGGGGACAATGGGGATAATTGGCTGGAAAGGGAGCCCCTTTCCGAATCTTTTGGGAGGTGCACCCGTGGATAGGTACGACGTCATCATTGTTGGGAGTGGACCGGCAGGCATGGGGGCCGCCTTCACCCTCAAGAAAGCCAACCCCACCCTCTCCATCCTCATCCTCGACCGTGAGAAGTACTCCACCGGCGGCATGCGCAACGACTGCAAGATGAACTTCACCTACCCCATCGGCTTCCCCACCGAGTATTGGAGCGAGGAGGCGGCCAACCACTACTTGGACGAGGTCATCGACTTCCTTCAGCCGACCATCATGCCCAAGAACAATATCAGTGTCTACCAGAAGCGCGCCGAGCGCCTCGGATGCACGCTGCTTGAGATCAAGCAGACGCACCTCGGCACCGATGGCGGCCTCGCGCTCATCAAGGAGCTGATCGCCCGCCTCGGTGCGCTGGGCGTCGACCTCTCTCTGGGTGAGACGATGGAACGCGTCGATCAAGAGCGGCGTGTCGTCATCACCGAGGGGAGGGAGATCGAGTACAAGGCACTGCTCGTCGCCCCGGGGCGCAAGGGCTTCAACTTCCTCCAGGAGCTGATGCACTCCCTCTCCATCCCCTTCATCGACAACATCGTCGACATCGGCATCCGGGTGGAGACCCGGATCGAGCACTACCCCATCGTGCGTGACTACTACGACCCGAAGTTCTACTTTCCCGATAAGGTGCGGACCTTCTGCACCAACAGCGGCAACGCCCATGTGGTGCGGGAGCGCTATGCCACCGGCCGGGGGGACCAGTGGTACTCGGTCAACGGCCATGCCTTTGCACCGGACAGCCGCCACGACAACGGGTTGGTCAACTTCGCCATGCTCAAGACGGTTCGCTTCACCGCCCCCTTGGCCAGTGGGCAGGCCTTCGCCGAGAACCTCGGCCTCCAGGCCGCCCTCATGGGCGGGGGACAGCCGTTGATGCAACGGGTGGGTGACTTCCGCCTCGGGTCGCGCAGCAAGGAAGCTTCCTTCAGCGAAGACCTCTTCGACTTCGAGCCGACCCTGCGCTCCTGCTGCCCCGGCGACATCTCCCTGGCCATCCCGGCCAAAATTCTGAGGGCCATCTGGAAGGCGATGAAGAACCTCGACACCATCGTGCCGGGGGTCCTCCACCCCTCCACCATCATGTACTACCCGGAGATCAAGCTGTACGCCAACAAGCCCGCCTATCTGGACGAGCACTTCCGAGTGGCCGAGCACATCTGGTTCGCCGGCGACGGAGCCGGCACCAGCCGGGGCATCACCGGTGCCTGGGCCAGCGGCATCCGCGCCGCCGAAGGAATGGTGAAGACCCTTCTATAGGGTGTGGTGGAAGCGGGTGTTCAGCCAAGCAGTGGCGAGCGCCACCCATTGATGGGCTCCCGGATGGGGCGTACCCACCTCCTCGGTGCACATCGAGAGGCCGTGGCCCCCACTCTCAAAGAGGTGGGCTTCACACGCCACCCCCGCCTTTCGATACGCCACGATGAGATCCAACGCGTTCTCCACCGGTACGGCGGGGTCGGTCATCGTATGCCAGATGAAGGCCGGCGTCGAGCTCGCCTTGACGTGGCGATCCAACATCATCAACTCCCGGATCCCCTCATCACCACCGCTGACCAGGTCCAAGCTCTCCCGGTGTCCGTTGATCACGGGATAGCAGAGGATCAGGGCGTCGGGGCGGTTGTTCTGGTCTATGATCTTTTGGACGCTGGTCACCCTCGGATGGTCGTGCAGGATCCCGATGGAGGCGGCCAGGTGACCGCCGGCGGAGAAGCCGATCACCGCCACCCGGGTGGGGTCGCACATCCATGCCAGCGCATGCTCTCGAATCTTGATGAGGGCGGCGCTCGCCTCCAAAAGCGGGTTGAGCGAGCCCGCCTCCGCATCGACCGAGTAGTCGAGGATGAAGACATTGTAGCTCTGTGCAAGGAAGTACATGGCCACCGAATCGCGCTCACGAGCTGAACGATACCGATATGCTCCACCGGGGAGGATCATCACCGATGGTCTGATGTTGCGGATCCCGCCGTCGTTGGTCATCTCCTGCAGGTATCCGGTGAGGGGCACCTGGTTGGGGCCCACGGCTGTTTGTATGATTCTCATAGGGCGATGGTACCACAGATTCTCCTCTTTGTGACCCACCAGATACTCATTGCATGAATGAGCTCGGCTTGCTACCATGGGAGGCAATACCACAGAACTGGAGTCACCATGCAACGAATCATCCTTGATGTAGATACCGGTCTCGATGATGCAGTCGCCCTCTTCTTGGCCGCTGGGCTCGAAGAGATTCAAATCGAGGCGGTCATAGCCACCGCCGGCAACGTAGGTCTCACCCGGACACTCGAGAACACGTTGAACATCATGGAGACCACCGGCCTCCTCTGCCCTGTCTATGAGGGAAGCGCCGGCCCCTTGGTCAGATCTGCCGTGGAAGCCGGGGATTTTCACGGCGAGAGCGGTCTCGACGGACCGGTCTTCCAACCTCGCTCACGCCAATTTGTGCAGAGTCAACGCGGCGTTGATGCGATGATCGACCTCGTCCTCTCAAACCCGGGCGAGATCACCATCGTCAGCGTCGGCCCGCTCACCGACCTGGCACGGGCCCTTCAGAGGGAGCCAACCCTCTCCACGCTCGCCAAAGGCTTCGTCATCATGGGTGGTTCGTTCTCCGGTGGCAATGTCACCGCCGAGGCGGAGTTCAACACCTACGCCGATCCCGAGGCGGCCAAGATCGTCTTCTCCAGCGGGGCGAACATCGCCCTCTTCAGCCTGGACTGTACCCGTACGGTGACCCTCAGCCCCGCCCGCCTGCAGTCATTTCGAGAGAAGGGTGGAAGGTCGAACGCCGTTTTCGTCGCCTGCATGGACACCTACACGGCCAACTATACCAAGCGTGGCCAGGGTGAGCCACAGATGCACGACCCGCTCACTGTCGCCTACCTCGCCGATCCCTCCAAGGTGGTCGGCTCCCACCATGGCGTCGATGTCATCGTCGAGGAGGGGCCCTCCTACGGGAGGACCGTCAAGACGGATGCGAAGAACACGATCTTCATCGCCGAGTCGATCGACATCCCGTGGTTCTGGGGCTTGGTCGAGCGTTCGTTGGCTGCCCTTCCTTAGTGGAAGACCACGAGCTCTTCCGCACTCAATCGGATCTTCTCCCGCTCCGCTTCCGCAGGGTGCCCGAAGCTCGCCAAGAGCGAGACCTGCCAGCGTGCAGGGTCTGCGCCCAACACATCAAGTACCTTCTGTTCATCAAAGCCCTCGATGGCGCAGCTCTGGATGCCCATCGTCCTCGCCCCGGTCATCATGTTGGCGATGGCCAGATACCCTTGGCTGCGGAGCCAGCAGTCGATGCGCCCCTCCTCTGCCAGGAAGGTATGGTAGGGGCGGTAGTCCTCCACAAAGAAGTCCAGGCTGCCGGGAAAGCGCCCTCCCCGCTCCCGTACCCACCGGCCGTCGGGGTCCATGTATGGGGCGGTATGCACCAGCACAGCGACGGTCATCGCGCTGGTGGAGACCGTCTCCTGCTCAAAGCAGGCTCGGTAGAGCTGCTCCTTCTTCTCCCCGCTCACCACGGCATGGAAGGACCAGGGCTCCAAGCCGAAGGAGGTGGGGGTGAGGCGGCCGAACTCGAGGATCTGTGAGATCTCCGCCTCAGTCAACGGGTTGCTTTGATCATACCGCTTGCAGGCGAAGCGGCGCTTCATGGCGGAGAGAAAGTCCATCACGCGCTCCTCAGGGCAACTTCCAGGGCGAGCTCAATCATCGGGTAGAGGCCCGTGATGCGCTCTGCGTCTGCAAAGCCGCGGCCGCTGGTGCAGCTGTCGGTCATCGTCAGGATCGAGAGGGCACGCTTGGAGCACCAGGCGGCGGTGGCGTAGAGGGCGTAGCTCTCCATGTCCTGGGCCAGCGCCCCGAGGCGCGCCCACCCTCTCCAACTCTCCGCTCCGAGGGCGTTGTAGGCGGAGAAGAGGTCGCTGGAGAAGACCATGCCGTAATGGGCCGCGATCCCCATCCTGTCGGCCTCCGCCTTTGCGGCAAAGAGCAGACCGCTGTCGCAGGCCGGGCTCAACGTCCCCTTGAGGTTGTATTGGTGTGCCCAGGCTGAGTCGGTGGAGGCGGTCAGGGCGATGACGAGGTCCCCGACGGCGATCGAACTCTGCAACCCCCCACAGGTACCGATGCGGATGATGGTCTCGACATCGTAGGCGGTGTAGAGCTCATAGCTGTAGATGCCCGCCGACGGGCCTCCCATGCCGGTGCCCATCACCGAGATGGGCACTCCCTTGTAGCGTCCAGTATAGGCGAGCATCCCCCGCACATCGCTCTTGAGAACCGCATCCTCCAGATAGCGCGTCGCGACCAGCGTGGCCCGAGCCGGGTCACCCGGGGCGAGGACGATCGGGGCGATCTCCCCCTTCTTTGCACGGTTGTGGGGGGTCATCAGGAGGCCCCCTTCTCGTAGGGGGCGCCGGCTGCGGCCGGGGCGTAGTTCTTGCCGCTGAAGAGCACCAAGGCGACCAGGGTGACCACATAGGGGAGGATGTTGAAGACCTCGGTGGGCAGGACGCGCAGGGCCGGGATGTTGTTGGCGATGATCGCGAACGCCTGGGCGGTGCCGAAGAGCAACGCCGCTCCCGCCACCCCGAGCGGCTTCCAGCGCCCGAAGCTCACCGCAGCCAACGCGATGAAACCGCGTCCGTTGATGGTGTTCGAGGTGTACTGGATCGTCTGGGTAAGCACGACGCAGCCACCGGCGAGGCCGGCGAGGATCCCGCTGACGATGACGGCCCAGTACCGGATCCGTTTGACGTTGATCCCCACGCTCTCGGCGGCGCCCGGATGCTCTCCACACGCTCTCAGATGCATGCCGAAGGGGAGCTTGTAGAGGATGAACCAGGAGAGGATGACCACGGCCAGGGCGATGTAGGCGGTGGGATAGATGCCCAGGGCATCGGTCTGCATCCCCATCCTGAACTCACGGGTTCGGTCGGAGCTGAAGAGGATCTGGCTGGCGAAGATCGTCACCCCGTTCGCCAGGAGGTTGATGCCCGTGCCGCTGATGGTCTGGTCGGCGTTGAGGTTGATGGCCGCAACGGCGTGCACCAGGCTGAAGAGTCCACCGGTGAGCAAGCCCATGACGAGGGCCAAAAAGAGGGAGAGGGAGTGGTTCATGCCACTGGCTTCCATCAGGACGTGGGCCGCGGCCGCGGTGCAGGCTCCGATGGACATCAAGCCTTCGAGGGCGATGTTGACCACCCCGCTCTTCTCACAGATCATCCCGCCGATGGCGGTGATGAGGATCGGAGCGACGATCATGAGGACGGAAGGAAGCATTCCAATAATCATACTCATTTGATTCCCACCTCCTTCTGCAGCTTTCGTTTGTCAAGGAACTCCTGATAGAGCTTCAACGCCGATCGCAGGGCGATGAAGATGACGATCAGGCCCTGGATGATGAAGGTGATCTCCTTGGGGATCTGCTTGCCCTGCATCAGGGCCTGGGCGTTCTTCAAGAGTCCGAAGAGCAGACCGGCGAGTGTGGTGCCCAAGGCGGTGCAGTTTCCTACCAACGCCACGGCGATGCCATCAAAGCCGTAGTTG
>Ga0208195_1002369_pt1 | contig 17963 bp, 13 predicted proteins | sample AD_UKC077_MetaG_FD_184441 | JGI IMG/M metagenome (GOLD analysis project Ga0208195, IMG submission 184441) | Active sludge microbial communities of municipal wastewater-treating anaerobic digesters from USA - AD_UKC077_MetaG (SPAdes) (version 2) | ecosystem: Engineered > Bioreactor > Anaerobic >...
CGAAGACGAGCTGGATATCGAAAACAGCGTGGTGGGGATCCTCGGTGCAGAGCTTGGCTTTCCCCTCTCTGATGGAATGGGGCTGTCCTTTGGCTTTGGGTATCAGTTTGACATATCAAAAGGTGATGTCGACTGGTTTGGAGTAGCTATCGAAGAATTCGAGATGAAGGGCCTTTATTTCAACTTCGGGGTGAACATAAGTTTGTAATTTCAATCCATAACGTTACATAATCAAGGACGTAGCGCATGTGATTATATCGAATCGACCTATCTGCCCGGCAGTTCGGTGCCGCGACTCATGATCTCGATATAGCCCGCGTAGCTGAACAGGCGGTTGCGTTTCCGGGCGGTCAGCTCCTTGACGATGCCGAGCTGTTCCAGTTGGCCGAGCGCCTTGTTGACTGTGGCCGGGGTGATGCCGGTCTTCTCCACCAGTGAGCTCGAAGTGGCGATGGGATGCTCCATCAGCGCCCGGTGTACCCGCAGGGTGGATGCCGCCGCCCGGCCCAGGCCGCTGATCTTGTCGCGGTCCCGGTTCGACAGGTCGAGAAGCTGCTGCGCGGTTTCCACCACCTGAGTGGCGGTGACGGCGACCGCCTCGGCAAAGAAGTCGAGCCAGGCTTCCCAGTCGCCGGTCAGGCGGACGTTGTTGAGCAACTCGTAGTAGTACCGCCGATGCGTCTTGAAGTAGAGGCTGAGGTAGAGCATCGGCTCCCGAAGCACCTTCTGCTCGCACAACAGCAGCGTGATCAGCAGCCGCCCCAGACGGCCGTTCCCGTCGAGGAACGGGTGAATGGTCTCGAACTGCACATGGGCCAGCGCCGCCTTGAGCAGCACCGGGGTCGGCTCAGGCTGATCGTGGAGGAAGAGCTCCAGCTTGCTCATGCACTCCGGCACCTCTTCGGCCGGAGGGGGAACGAAGGCCGCGTTGCCTGGCCGGGTGCCGCCGATCCAGTTCTGGCTGCGCCGGAACTCGCCCGGCGTCTGGTTGCTGCCCCGGCCCTTGGCCAGGAGCATGCCGTGGATCTCCCGAAACAGCCGCAGCGATAGCGGCAGTCCGTCCTTCAGCAGGCGCAGGCCATGGTCGAGGGCGGCGACGTAGTTGCTGACCTCCCGCACGTCATCCAGCGGCACGCCGGGCTCTTGGTTTAATTCGAACAGCAGCAGGTCGGACAGCGACGACTGCGTCCCCTCGATCATGGAGGAGAGCACCGCTTCCTTGCGGACGTACATGGAGAGAAACAGCGAGGTGTCCGGCAGCAGGGTCGAGACGCTGTCCAGCCGCCCGAGCGCCAGCAGTGCCTGGTCGAACTTGCCGCGCAGCTCCGGCGTCCAGTTGATGGGCGGACGCGGCGGCAGTGGCGCGGGTACAAAAGCCTGGGCCTTCTCACCCACCGTCGATATGGTCACGTATCTGCCTTGGAGTTCCCGCTTCATCCTGCCTGCCTCGAACCTAAAATAAGATTCGTTATTATTTTAACTTAATTGCATATCCTAAAATAATGAGTTGCGAAGGAAAAATCAAGCGGATTTCCTGGGCTGGTATTTCCTTTTCTCCGGACGAGCGTTCGACGGCGCGACGCACATTCCAAGCCATTGTTCTGCAGCTTTGTCCATGCCGATTTAAAATGTCCCCTTTTTGCCGGAATAAAATGTCCCCTGATTGCCGGTTTCGCTCAGATGTATTCTCATGCAGTGCTGCGACCCGATCCGACAACTCGAATCTGATCAGACAAAAACTTCGTAAAAGGTTGCCGGCAATCGGACCAGATCGCGGCCGCCGCTGCGCAACACCCGGCCGAGTAACCACCCGAAACACGAATTTGCGACACACCGCTGTCGCTAGAGCCTTCCAAACAGCCAATAACAGGAGTAAAGATATCTTTTTTCATTTCAATTGACGCCCGAATTCGGGCGGAAAGGAGAGCGTCTTGGAGAGTGCGATCAAAGAGAAGATCATGAATATCCAGCCGGGAGACATGCAGCGGTACCGGAATGTGACAGTATTCCCGCTCTCCTGCGGGTTCAAGCCGCCGGTGAAGCATCTGGTGGTCAGGGAGGCCATGGAAAAGGGCCTGCTCGTCATCCTGAGGGCCGGGATCGAGTCGGGTGAGTATCGTTCTTCGTGCTCGAATGCACGTCCGTGGGGAGGTGCGGACGTCATCATAACGGACACCCCGATCCCGGACACGTCAAAGACAGTAGTGGTGACCCCATACTGGAAAGAGCTGAGCTGGCTGTTCGGAGTGATCGCGGACTACTTCGACTGGCACCTTGACTATCTGAACAAGTACGAGTTCTATCCGCGCCTGGCACAGGCAGCCATGAGCGGACAGCAGGAAATGGAGAGGAAAATGAAGCTTCGTGATGTCAGAGCGAGATCCGGTTCTGACGGAGCCCCTGTATCCCGGGCCCAGTGCAACACTGAGCGAGACAAAGCCCAGATCTCCGGTGACGCTTTTTCGCAGGACCTCATGATCAGGGTCATAGACGCTGCCCAGTGTTTTCTGGATGATATGGAGAGACAGGTATAAAGACACGGGTGCTGCAGCAGGAAGGCGGGCATGCAATGACAACCACAAACCAGACAGGAAAGAATATTATGACTGACACACGCGAATACAGCAGGAAACCGTTCCCGCGATCCTACTGGGTGGTGCCGGGAAAGATCTGTTCCGGGGCATACCCGGGTGACAGGGATGAGCAGGCCATGATGAACAAGCTCCAGGGCCTTATCGACTGCGGAGTGCGCCATGTGATCAATCTCATGGAACCATCAGAGACAGATCACGAAGGAAGACCCTTTACCGACTATATGGGAATGCTCGACATGCTGGGCGCACGCAGGGGAGCAAAGGTGTCGTCGAAGCGGTTCCCCATCAGGGATGTAAGCGTCCCCACCCGGGAGCTCATGAAGGCGATCCTTGACGACATCGACGAGTCGATCTCCCGGGACCGCCCGGTGTTCGTCCACTGCTGGGGAGGCAAGGGCAGAACAGGCACTGTGGTGGGCTGCTTTCTCGCCCGCCACGGGATAGCACACGGCAAAGAGGCCCTTGCCATGATCTCGCAGCTCCGCTCGAACGACCCGAGGGCTCACGAGCCCTCTCCGGAGACGCCTGCGCAGAGAGACATGGTAATTTCATGGAAGGAGGGAGAATAGCCATGGAACTGATCGACCGATACCAGGGCTGCCTGCTCGGCCTTGCCGTGGGCGATGCCCTGGGGACAACACTTGAGTTCAAGCCCAGAGGCTCTTTCGAGCCCATAGACGACATGGTGGGCGGCGGCTGCTTCGACCTGGAGCCGGGCCAGTGGACCGACGACACCTCGATGGCGCTGTGCCTTGCGGAGAGCCTCATCGAAAAGAAAGGCTTCGACCCGTATGACCAGATGGAGAAGTATCTACTCTGGTACCGCACCGGCTACATGAGCAGCACGGGAACCTGCTTTGACATCGGCGGCACGACCAGGAAGGCGCTCGAAGCATTCGAGAGGACAGGAGAGCCCTTCAGTGGCCCCACCGACCTCCGCAGCTCCGGCAACGGATCGCTCATGCGCCTGGCGCCGGTGCCCATGTTCTTTTTCCCGGACAGGGAGGCAATGATCTTCTACGCAGGCGAGAGCTCCCGCACTACCCACGGCTCGAAAGTGTGCATCGACGCCTGCCGCCTCTTCGCGTCCATCCTCTTCAACGCCTTCTCGGGTATGGACAAGGCGCGGGTGCTCTTCGATCATGACCCGGCGATAGTACAGTCACAAGCCATCAGAGAAATAGCACGCGGTACATACCGGGATAAAACCGAGGACCAGATCCAGGGAAGCGGGTATGTGATCAAGAGCCTGGAAGCGGCCCTCTGGTGCTTTTACACCACAAATTCATTCCGCGATGCCGTGCTCAAGGCGGCAAATCTTGGCGACGATGCCGATACCACGGCAGCTATCTGCGGGCAGGTGGCCGGGGCATTTAATGGAGTGACAGATTTGCCAGCTCATTGGTTAAAGAACCTTGCGATTAAAAATGAGATAAAGAACTTGGCGGACAAGCTATTCACATGCAGGTATTCAGGATCTGAAGAAGTTGACACAACAATAGCTTGAGATAGTTGCGTTTTTTCATAAAGAAGCGTATGAATGAACATTCATGGGTTGAATAAGCAACAAATGGGTAACATAATGGAATCAAGGAGCTTCACCCTCAGCATCTGGGTTATCGTTCGAGATATGGTGTGCCTGATTCGAAGGGCATATCATACATATTCAGGTGAGTGTGCACTTCGTGTCATTGGGTCGTTCGATCTTGTTAAGAACAAAGAAACCATCATCCTGAATGAGATTGAAAATAAGGCTGCAGTCCTTGACCCTGCCAGAACGCCCCTCGTTCAGGGACTAACCAAGTCTTTACACCACATCGCGCTCCATAAAGAGAGCGTGCTTCGACAGACGACTCGTAAGGATAGATGAGATAGTAATGATTGTGGACTTTATGCATCCAGAACTCGGCCCTAAAATACATTCAGTGAAATGCTTGATAAATAGGCGAACCGTTTTATCTGACAAACAAACCTGGTCGCTTTTACTGGTTGCAATTACCGAACGGTTCATTGAAGAGAATAATTCTTCACTCAATATCCTTGACAGGGAGCAATTAGATGGAAGAAATGTATTCTTTTTGCCTCAAAAGGAAGACTTCGGAACTTGTTCTGAGCTTTCGAACGGCAAATGGATATATATCAACTACAATTATCAGACCATCGTAAGGATTGTCGGCAATCTTTGCTGCCATTGTGGCGTGGCTTTAGACGCTATGGTTATTAAATACCTTCCGCAATATGAGTTTGTCCGGAGAGCAAGCGAAATCATTTCCATTTCACATTCAGAAAAAGTTATTAGCGAAAGAAGAAGTTGTATTTGATGTGAGGAATATTGTGCAGGATGTCATTATGTATGTATTAGAAAAAGCGTTTCCGAATGGGATTCGCCCCAACTCACGCATCGATATAAAAAACTTCCAGAAATATTTTTTTCAAATAAATGGCGTGGAAATACCCTCTGGAATTGATATGGCGTCATTGCTTGAGACGATCGGTATCCGTCACGGCGAGAAAATTTTTCCTGTGACGTCAAGTGGGAAAAATAGTCTTGCAAATCTGCTTGATCATCTCATCAGCCAAGGGAACCGGTTGTTTTATTATGATGAGTTTTACGATACACATGCTGATTTTCTTGGCCAGATTCATATTTCCTCCGCTGAATTGCTTAAGACTGTACTAATTTCCATTTTCCCGTCATGTCATTATTCAAGGCTCTATTTCAGTGTCTCAAAAAATGATTCCATTGAATCTGAAGTCCTTCGTTGCTTTAATATGGCAACTACTTTGTTATATGAACAAATAAAAGAGAAATTACCGTATGTACCACTTGACAAAATCAAGCAGGTATTGACACAGAACGGAGATTTTATTTGGGTGAGCAGTGGCATATATACCCATATTGGTAAAATTGAGATTGACGAGTTTGATTTGCGCACCATTGAACGGAAAATCAAAGCCGAAACGGCTGAACACGGATATATTTCCCTTGCTGCCATTGATGTTACGCAGAGTCTTGGGCTGAATCCCACATTGTCAGAAGCTGCCATCAAAAAAGGATTATTTCAGAAGTACTTTGCAGATCGTTATGAAAACCGTGGCAATATCATAACCCGAAAGGGCACGATACTGAGCTCTGTTGCTGTCTTTGAGGACTACTGCCGGGCGCACGAACGATTGACACTGGATGAATTATTTGAATTTGAAAAGGAAATCTACGGCAACGCTTACAACCGATCGCTGTCTGTAGCTTATGACACCATGGTTCGCGTTGATAAAGACACATTTGTAAGCGACAGTCAAATTAACTTTAACGTTGAACTAACTGACAACGCAATTTCCCGATTCGTTAAGACGGATGTTATCCCCCTTCGGGCTGTGACAAGTTTTACATTGTTTCCTTATATTGACGGGTATCCATGGAATTTATTTCTGCTTGAAAGTTATTGCAGGCGATTCAGCAAATCATTTAAATTCCAATGCTTATCTGCAAATAGCCTGAACGTGGGAGCAATCTTTCGAAAGTCAGCAGGTTTCACCGATTATACCTCTATTCTCGCATATGCCGTGGCGCATTCAGATGTAAGGCTGCTCGAAAAAGAGGTTGGTGAGTTCCTGTTTGACAGCGGTTATGTTGCGCGGCGAAGAGGAGTTGTTTCAAAAGTCATTACGCAAGCACGAATGTTAAGGGAAAGGTGATCTTTAGTAATGTATGCATACACGCACGACCTGCAAACTGGAGGATTACTTCTCAATAACAGCACGCCGCTGTTTTCCAAAGAGCCACGCCCAGTATACTACCGTGAGCTAGATATTCTAGGCTTTGATAAACACTATAATTACGCCAAGCAGGATGAACTGCCCTATATGTGGGCAGAGGCAAACTGTTACTGGTATCGTGGGCGCTTGGTGGCAAAAACAAAAGGTGGCTCTCTTTATACCGCGCCAGCATTGGAGTTTATACTTGACTCGAATCATGAGCGCGTTCTGCCGGATGGTGAAACCCTCCTCCCAGTAGATATTCCCACTATGGTTGAGAAAAACCGCGAATTACTTGAAGTCATAGAACAAGTTACGGTGAAGAAAATATTCGAAGCTTATAAGCGTTATTATAAGAAATTGGATACCTTCCATGTTGCCTTTTCGGGTGGCAAGGACAGTGTTGTTCTACTTGAACTCGTGAAAAAGGCATTGCCAAGAAGTAGATTCATCGTTGTGTTCGGCGATACGGGCATGGAATTTCCTGATACTTACGACGTCATTGCCAAAATAGAGGAGCAATGTCGTGCCGATGAGATAGAGTTTTACCGTGCAGCTTCCCATTTTAAGCCAGAAGAAAGTTGGCGGCTTTTCGGGCCCCCTTCGCGTGTTCTCCGGTGGTGTTGCTCGGTACACAAGTCTGCACCGCAAACATTGAAACTGCGTGAAGTATTAGGAAAGAATGATTACGTCGGTATGGACTTTGTTGGAGTTCGTGCTCACGAGAGCACAGGACGGGCGGATTATGATTACTTAAATTACGGCAAAAAACAAAAGGGGCAGTATTCACATAATCCTATACTAGAATGGACTTCAGCAGAAGTGTGGTTATATATCTACGCCCATGGGCTTGTTATAAATGAGGCATATAAGAAAGGAAATTCACGGGTTGGATGCCTATTTTGTCCTATGGGTGGGGGAAAAGGTGATTTGCTTCAACGGCTATGTTACCCCAAAGAGGTTGATCAATTCATCGACATTATTAGAAGTTTAAACTCTCGTGATTTAGGCAATCCAATTGCTTCAGAAACATACATTGCTAATGGTGGTTGGAATGCAAGGAAAAATGGACGTGACTTAAAAATCAGTACACCGCGATATCATGATGAAATCAAGGATGGAAAACTGAAAATTACCGTTACTAATCCAATGAGTGATTGGCATGAATGGATTAAAACAATCGGTGAAATCCCGTTTGGATATAAAATCATAAAGATCAAAGATGGGTATACGGTAAATGTGCCCGAACGTCTATTGAAAGAACAACCTTCTTTAATGAGGAGATTCAAACAAGTTTTTAAGAAGGCGGCTCATTGCGTAGGTTGCCGTGTATGCGAAACAAACTGCCGTAATGGTTGTATATCATTTAATAACGGCTTGGAAATTGAGGGCTGTTCGCATTGTAATCAATGCCACGAAATAGATGATGGATGTCTAGTTTATCACTCGCTTAAACTACCGCAAGGAGGGGGTAAGTCAATGAAAAGTATTAATTCTTTTGCAAATCATGCGCCTAAACTGGACTGGGTCAAGGACTTTTTCGAAAAGAAGTCGGATTTTTGGACAGACAATAATTTAGGTCCAAATCAGATGACTATGTTCAAGCGGTTTCTTCGGGAAAGTGGGCTACTTGAAAACAATCAAATCACAAAATTAACAGAAATAATATGTAATATCGGTTGGGAAAGAGAAAATGCATGGGGAATTATACTTGCCAATTTTGCATACAACGCTCAATGCAGTTGGTATATCAAAAACCTTGAAATAGGACGTATTTACAAAAGAGAAACTGTTTCGGATATGCTTATCGATGTTGGCGTAAGCAAAAACGATGCTACGTCAATAATTAATGCCTTCAAACGCCTATGCGAACTTCCCCTCGGTACAAAGCTGAACTTCGGAGCAGTTACCGAGAAGGGGCGGCAGATTGAAACCCTTACCCGCAACAAGACCACTCTTAAAGATAACCGAGTTGTCCTCTATGCGCTCTATAAGTTTGCAGAAGCCTGCGATGGATATTATCAGTTTACGCTTAATCGACTTCTTGACCACACGATAGAATCCGCCGGCATTAGCCCCACACAAATTTTTGGCTTCGACCGAGACGATATGGAGCAATTCCTGAACGGCCTCACGGCGAGGTACCCAGATTTCATTAATGCTACTTTTACGCATGATCTTGATAAAATTACACTTCGGGAAGATAAAACATCGGCTGATGTATTAACATTGTTTTAAGGAGACTGGGCATAATGAATAAGTACAGCGAGTATTTTGAGATAGATCAAGAGTATTTCCCCGAAATAAATCAATCCTCTATTAAGGCAGGGGTCGATTGGCATAAGACGTTCCCTCACAAAACATTTATCGAACTCCTCAAGGCCACTGAGCGCATGCTCGCTCGTAGTACTAATAGTGATAAGAAAGGCATCTGGATTGAGGGTGCTTACGGCACGGGCAAATCTCGCATCGCGTGGACGTTGAAAAATCTCCTCGACTGCTCCGATGACGAATTCATGGCATATTTTGCTGATTATAGCGCCCTGCAGAAAGAAACTGATTTGCGCGACAAGCTTCTTGGGCATAAAAAGGGCAAAATCATTACGGCTTATCGTTATGCATCTAGCAGTATTAACGGAGATAAAGCGCTAATTATGGCAGTTTACGAGAGTGTAACGAAGGCCCTCCGCGATGCCGGTGTTGCATATAGAGGTGAAAACACCTTGCGCGGCGGTGTTGCAGCATGGCTGTCCGATGAAGCAAACAAGGCTTTTTTCAACACACTCATTGCCTTGCCCCAATACAGGGGCTTAGGCAGCTTTGCTGGCAAGACTGCAGATGACATTATTGCCTTATTAAATAACCCCAACACAGAGGTCGATGCGTTAGTGAGCGATATCTTCTCGCTTGCTGACGACAGAGGTATAACTGCGCTCTCTAAGAGCATGGACGATTTGATCGCTTGGCTTACTGATGTTATCGACCAAAATGGTCTTAAAGCTATCGTTCTCGTGTGGGACGAGTTTTCAGCATACTTCAAGAAAAATCGTACATCCCTCGATGAATTTCAGAAACTTGCGGAGCTCTCCAATCTCAAACCGTTCTATCTGATGATAGTGACACATATGTCCGGTTCTATCTTTAGTGAAACTGACCAGACAGGCAAAATCGTCCGTGACCGCTTCATCCGCAAGGAGATTATGCTTCCAGATTCCATTGCGTTTGAATTAATCAATCATGCCTTGAAGGTCAAGGATGAGCAAAAAGAAATCTGGGACGAACTAGCAGACGACCTTAACAGCCGTATGCCAATCTCTCGGAAATCCGTACGGGAAGTGGTATGGGGAAAGAACGCCAACATTGGTGATGATGTACTGAAAGGTATGTTGCCGATTCATCCTCTTGCAGCATTGCTCCTCAAGAACATATCAAGTGCATTTGCTTCCAACCAGCGTAGCATGTTTAACTTTATTAAGAACACAGACACGGAGAATCTCAAAGCATTCCAGTGGTTTATTGACAATCACAGTCCTAATAATGCTGACATTCTCACGATCGATTATCTCTGGAACTTCTTTTATGAAAAGGGCACAGACGAGTACGGTACTGGGGTAGGCAGAAGTAATCTTGACTCAATTATTCGCGCCATTCTCGACACATTTCCGAAGAACGAGAGCGGTTTACTCACCGAGGAAAAACGCGTTCTTAAGACTGTTCTTATGATGCAAGCCATCAGTCAAAAGCTGGGTGAGGGTGTGGAACTTTTCCTGCCGACAGAGCAAAATATTAACTTGGCTTTTGAGGGCGATGATAAGCTCGAATACGGCAAAGCAGCCAATATTGTGAAAAACACCTTGGTCAAACGCGGTATCCTTTATCCCAAGCCTATGGGCAATGGAAAACCTCCGCAATATGCGGCTGCCGCTGTATCGGGTGACCAAGCGCAAATAGACGAAATCAAGAAGCGCCTTGTACGTGAAACAAAAACAATGAAGCTGATATCAGATGGTGATCTTTTATCCACCCTCTCACTTTCACCCGCGCTCCGCTTCCGTTATGAAGTAACGCCGGTGTCTATTGATAACTTCACTGGTGTTATCAATAAAATCACCAATGAAAGATCGGGATATAAATTCCGAGCCGTTTTGTCATTTGCCCGTAGCGATGAGGAGCAGAATAAAATCCGTGCACTTATTCGGGGCGCGGTTAATGAAGATCGTTATCAAGATCTAATATTTATTGACGCTTCTTCTACAGTGCTGGGTAGTGATCGTTTTGAACAGTGGGTGGCTTGTTCATCCAACGAGGAATATTGGAGGACTAAGGATGGTAAACTCGCCGACGAAATGTCGCGCAAAGCAAAAGCAATACTTGAGGACTGGAAAACTGATGTTGCAAACGGCCCGTTCACCGTTTATTCAACGCATGCGAGAACGGGGGAACCATATGGAAATGCCTCTTCTTGTCTTACGTTTCTCTCAAATATGGTTATCAGAAGATATCCACTTTCATTCGATAATTCCAAGGTCAGTGAGCAGATGTTTGCAGTATCTGGCTTACAATCCGGAGCAAGATGCGGGATCTTACAGACATGCAGTGGAGCGTTCCAGCAGTCCTTTATTATGCCTCTTATGCAAGGAGCATGGCAGATAGACAAGTATTGGGAGTCTTCTCCCACGCTTCCTCTTGCAAAATTGAAATTGAAAGTTGACAACCTGATTAAGACTGCTTTCGAATGCGAAGGGCGTATCTCGGTTGGTACTGTCTTTGATGCCTTGATGGATCATGGTTTTATGCCATGCAATTTATATGCTTTTTTGACGGGCTTTTTGTTGAAAGAATATGCTTCCGATACCTATCGTTACAGTGATGGCGAAACCGGCGACAAGATGACTTCAGAGAAATTAGCTGAGATTATCGGTGAATATATCAAACATAAGAATACGCCTATCCCGAGGTATAAAGAAAAGTTCATCGAGGTAATGACCAAGGAGCAGATGGCTTTTGCTGATTTTGCAAAGGTTGTTTTTGGTATTCCTAATAATATATCTGTGGAGCAAATTGCGGTTCGTATTCGCTCAAAATTAAAAGCACTGGGCTATCCTATTTGGTGTTTCAAGGAGATAGATACTTACGGATTAGAAGATTTTGTCGACAAAATAATCGTGCTTGCTAATCCCAATAACACTGGAGATAGCGTAGCGAAAACAGCATCGAAAATCGGCAGGATGTCACTCCAGATCCCCACTGCAGCAGAAAACCTAGCCACACTCATTACGGAAAAAAACGCCCAGGAAGCCATGAAAGAGTTTTTGTCGAAATTTGAAAACGGTGATGTGTTGGCCTTGGCTACTGAAATCAATGCTCAGAACGTATTGCTTGACGTGAAACGACAAGTGTCGTCAGGCGAAGCTTTATGGCTTTGGGACCAAGAGACCGGTGAGAATGAAATCCGTAAGTTGATTAAAGATTACAAAATAGTTGCTGCAAGCAACCGCATAAATACGAAGACTTCTTCTCTTTTCGATTGCCTTGGAGTGTGGCGCGAGAAAGTCAAATCCATTAGAATCCCGTGTTCAGCGCTTGTCATGGAAATACCCACACTTAAGACGTTCTTCCTAATCTTGCGTGATATCGCCACAAATGGGGAACTTCCCTATGAAAAGAGAGAGGTGTTTCTCTCTGAACTTGATGCCAACATAAATCAGTTTATGGACTTCTTTGAGTCTAAAACGGACGTATTTAAAAAACTATATTCTTTCCACTTGACGGGATTTAGCGACAGTGAAGTGAGTTCGCTGTATTCTAAGTTATCAATAAATTCCTTTATTTCGGAAAAATCTGATTTTGAAAAGAATGTAGCAGAATTATCTAAAAAAATGCGGGGGGAACAGGAAAAATTCAAGCTTCACCAGCTATGGGAAGGAGAGACTTCATCGAAGACACCAAAGGAATGGTCAAGCAAGAATAGGACCCCTATACTTGCTCTTGTTCCCGCTGAACTCCAAAATGATGCCCACCGAGTGTTCGACACAATTAATATGACCAACCCTGATGGTTCTGATGTTAAATTTGCTCTTGAGTTCTTGCAGACCAAAGCGAAGTTTCTAGGCGATCTGGCAGACAAGGGGAAAATAGATGCAGCTTTTAAGCGTGATATTATCGGGCGATTTATCGCTGTACTACCAGATATTGACGAGGTTCGCTCTCGCCTTGAAACGGTTATACCCTTGGAACACTACCAGTGGTACAGCAATCCCACGGTATTGCGCGAAGTCGAGAAGTTCGCTCAGGCCAGATATAACCAGGGCGGAAGTGATAAAGTTCTTGAAAAGATTGATAAAATGGATGACAGCAAGGCGAAGGAGTATCTCAAGCGATTGGTAAGGGATAACATGAATGTGGGAATTGAAATCATATTGGAGGGATGATTCTCGAAATGAAAAATGTATCAGTGGAATATGCTCTTGCAAAGGTATACAAATACCTCAAGAATGATATTGCTACACCGTTTATAGTTGTTGTTGATGATAGTATTGAGTATTATGAGATTGTAAATGGTCTGGGTACGCTTGCGCAAGTGCGTGTTAGTGATTATTGTGCTAGCAATGATGCCTACCCGAATATTGATGAGCTTTTTGAAGGTCTTTCTACTCTTAGGCAAAAAACAGTCTTACTCGGATTAGGAGAAAGTACATCACTCAGCGGTAATGAAAGTGTTATCGGCAAACTCAAAGACGTAATTCCTTCAGCAAAACTCGTTGTCGTTTGTCGTGGTGCCCGATCACAAGTAATTCGACTTTGTTCAGAGGACAAGAAGTTTAGCAGCAGAAGAGTGTGTTTCTTGAAACCCGGACCATCATACGAAATCATAAAATTCCCAGCATCACTCAATGTGTCAGCAATTGACGGTTACAAGGCGCTGCTTTCCCGGTTAGAAAATGGCGCAAGTGATACTCTGTTTGTTAAAACCTCTTTGGCACTCCGTAATATCAGAGAGGTATGCTCGGCTTATGAAGCGATTAGGCAGAAAAAGCCAGTCTTTATGGTTCCTCAGACCTGTTTGCCAGACAATCTTTGGGCGGAATTTCTTGCCGATGATAACCTTGAGGGGTTTGACTTATTCCATTGGCGTACCTTTCTTAAATTAAAACTTGAGTCATCAGCTAATGAATATCTTAAGTACGTGGGTGATACATCTAATGACTATGAAAGATATAAGAAGCAGGTTTTCTGTGCACTTTTGGATTTTGGCAAGAACGACAAACGGTTCTCCGAATTGTACGCCGCCCGAAAAATCTTGTTAAAGGATGTTAAAGACAGCGATGTTGCTGAATATATCGCTGAGACAAAGGTTAAAGATGACGAACGGATCTATTATTTAACTGATAATACCGTAGCGGAGCGGCAAGCCATCATTGAATCTATGAACGGTGTGACAATCATTCCTAACGCCCTTAAAGATATATATCCAGCACTATATGAATATCTACGTGATTATACTTTCAGTGGCGAAAAAGGAAAGCTGTTGACAGATTATTTCGCCGAATACAAGCGCCTGAAACTAACAAACAAACTAACATCGGAATTCCACAAGCGAGTTATGGAGTTGGCTATTGACGGAAGCCGACCGTATAACAGCTTGAAGGCGAGAGGCGAAGTTCTTGACAGCCTCGATAAGACAAATGCGATGTTATACTGGATTGATGCGCTTGGTGTTGAGTATCTCGGTTACATTCAGAGCCGTGCCGAAGTGCTCGGTTTAAAGATTACTATTCACGTAGTACGCGCCAATCTTCCAACTATTACTTCTTTTAACTGTGATTTTTATGAGGCTTGGACCGGCGATAAAAGGCAGACAAAGAAACTGGATGAAATTAAGCACGATGGGGAGAAGGATTTCAATTATCAAACAATAAAGACTCCCATTCATCTTGCAGAAGAACTTCGTATAATTGATGATGCATTAGAATGGGTAAAAACAAGACTCACTGGGAAGTATGCCGACAAGGTGATTCTTGTCTCCGACCATGGTTCGAGCCGCCTTGCAGTAATTAACGAATGTGAATGCAATTGGGAAATGGCATCAAAAGGCAAACATGCAGGTCGTTGCTGCCCTTCCAGTGATGTTGATGTAAAATCCCAATATGCCATCGAGGAGAGGGGTTTTTGGGTGCTTGCCAACTATGACCGCTTTAAGGGGGGGCGCAAAGCAAGTGTTGAAGTACACGGTGGTGCAACCCTTGAAGAGGTGGTTATCCCGATTATCGAAATTGCATTGTTCGATAATAAAATTGAGGTAAAGAATACTACTCCTGTTGTTAAGGCAAGTTTTAGGAAGAATGCTGAGATCGTGTTATTTAGCAAGAATATATTACAAAATGTATCAGTCCGGGCGAATGGACGGCAGTACTACGCTGAACCAGTCGGTAATAATAAGTACAAAATAATATTCCCTGATATAAAGCAGGCAGGGAAATACGCTGCCGATGTATTAGAGGGTGATAATCTTATCGGTCAAGTGGAGTTTGATATCGTACCCGAAAGTGGGAAAACAAACGACTCAGACTGGTTTAACACATAGGAGCATTCACTATGATTGATAAGTTGAGAAAATGTTTTGATGAGATGGTAGTATATAAGGACTTAAAGACAAGTAATTTTCTCTCAGCACTAAGCCTTCCTTCATTTATGCGTGACTGGCTTCTCCGTCGGTTCGAGGACGAATCAGGAGTATTCGACGAGGATGAACTGGTTTCGTTTGTACGCGAGTATATTCCACGGAAAGAAGATTGGACAGCAATTAAGAACCGCATCATCAAGGAAAATGAGCGAGTAAAATTTCTAGCTAAGATTTCCGTGGATATAGACATCCGCACTGGCGAGGTATCTTTTGCTTTACCCGATTTTGGCTTAACTCCCAAACAAACCATTATTGAAGATTTTATTTGGGATTCCTGCAAGCAGGATCTCGTAAAGGGACGTGAATCTTGGGGGATGCTTGAGCTTGGTTATCGTCCACCAAATGACAGTGTTGTTCCCAAGTTGCCGGGGAAGATACGCCTTATAAGCTTTAAAGACTTTTGTCCATACTCGATAGAACTCGACTATTATAAGGATGTGCGCAGGGAATTCACCACCAATGAATGGATTGATATCCTCCTCGGCGCAGTAGACTATAACGCGGCAGGTTATAAGAGTGAAGAAGAAAAGTTGACTATGTTGACGCGACTTTTACCGTTTGTAGAAAAGCGTCTGAATCTTATCGAACTCGCCCCCAAAGGAACAGGAAAGTCGTACCTTTTTGGTCGGGTCAGCCGTTTCGGTTGGCTGTCAAGCGGCGGCGTTATGAGTCGGGCCAAGATGTTTTATGATATCTCAAAACAAACAGAAGGGCTTGTTTCTCAGAATGATTTCATAACACTTGACGAGGTACAAACTATATCCTTTACGAACGTAGATGAAATGCGTGCAGCATTGAAAGGATACCTCGAGTTCGGCACATACACTGTAGGCAATTACGAAGGTGTGGCAGATGCGGGGGTCATCCTTTGTGGCAATATATCAAAAGATATAATGGATCATGACGGTACGACAAACATGTTTGAAGAACTCCCCGCCGTATTTCATGAATCGGCATTGATAGAACGTTTCCATGGTTTTATCAAGGGATGGCATATTCCGCGTATGAACGACGATTTGAAAATATCCGGATGGGCACTGAATTCGGAGTATTTTTGCTCTATACTTCATGAACTTAGAAGTGACTCTACATATCGTGCTGTAGTTGATAAGTTGATAAGGGTGCCTGAAGCATCGGATACGCGTGATACTGAGGCTGTTAAACGAATCGCTACTGCATATTTAAAGCTCCTATTTCCGAACGTGCGCAAACCGGAAGACATATCTATACGAGACTTTAACCGTTATTGTTTGCGGCGTGCTTGTGCAATGCGTGCAACAATCAAAATGCAATTAGGAATATTGGATCCAGAATACCGCGGCAAAGATATACCACAATTAACAATAAACGAGATGTAAGGCGATGAAGCAGAATGAAAGTGTTAATTGCTTCGCCTGTGCTAAAAAGCAGCTATCTAAAGATGAAATCGGGCTGAACAAAAAAATGATTGGACGAGAAATAAAACAATTTTATTGTCTAGATTGCTTAGCTGAATACTTTGAAGTTACTTGTGAAGAACTGCTAACCAAGATTGATGAATTCAAAAAACAAGGCTGTGTATTGTTCTGAAAGAGGCGATACTTTGATTTATGCCGATAATGCCGCTACGACAAGAATATCGGATAGCGTCATGGAGAAAATGCTCCCTTTTTTGCGGGAGCAGTATGGCAATGCTTCCAGCCAATACTCACTAGGAGTAAAAGCAAAATGTGCCATTGAAAAAGCTCGCCAGCAGGTTGCCGTTGCTATCGGAGCAGAGCCTTCTGAAATCGTGTTTACTTCGGGAGGCTCTGAAAGCAATAGCTGGGTGCTATCTTCCGTGAACAATGGACATGTTATTGTTTCTTCAATCGAGCATCACTCTGTGCTAAACGCATGCCGTTCGCTTGAGCGTAAGGGAATAGAGGTTACGTATCTGCCTGTTGATAGCAAGGGGCGGGTTTCGTTAGACAGTATAAAAGATTCGATCCGCTCCGACACGAAACTTGTTTCCATCATGCTCGCAAACAATGAAATCGGTACTATTCAACCAATAGCAGAAATCGGGGAATATCTGCGCGAACGTAGTATTCTGTTTCACACCGATGCCGTTCAGGCAGTTGGGCATATACCTGTCTTTGTTAAGGAACTTGGTGTAGATTTCTTAACCGCATCCAGCCATAAGTTTAATGGAGCAAAAGGTACGGGTATACTCTATAAACGAAATGGCACTTCACTGCCTCCCCTGATCTTCGGAGGAGAGCAGGAATGTGAAGCTCGCGCTGGTACTGAGAATGTTGCGGGAATTGTGGCAGCGGGATATGCAATTACGGAAAGCGTTGCTAATATGAACGAGATGGCTGATAAACTATCAGGGCTTGTTCAAGCAACGATAAATGGGATACGTGATAAGATATCAAGTATCATTATCAATGGTGATGAGAATAATCGTTTGCCCGGTATTGTCAACATTGTCTTTGATGGTGTCACAGGCGAATCGCTTATGCATTTGTTGGACTTAAAAGGGATATGTGTGTCTACGAGTTCTGCTTGCACATCGGGGAAGGATGAACCTTCACATGTGTTAATGGCATTGGGGCTTACCGAACAGCAAGCTAAATCTGCAATACGCATTTCGTATGGTAGATACAACAATATGGATGAAGTGGAAACTATTGTGGCAAATATTTGCATTGCTTATGAAAAAATTCTAGCAGCAAAGTTATAAATAACCTATCCTTATAGATATTACTGAGCAGATAAGCTGGGTCAATCCTGTGTCCTCAACTTCTGGCCGTTATCTTTGTAAAGCCGCTAGCACCAGGTGTCTCTGGGAATGATAAAGGGTACCAAAAATAGGAAAGTGAAAGTATACCACCGAGCGAGTCTTTAGGTTTTTAGATTTAGGGTAATAAAAGGGTTTTTCAAAGGGGTCGGGGGGAATGTGTCCC
>Ga0208195_1002375_pt1 | contig 17901 bp, 20 predicted proteins | sample AD_UKC077_MetaG_FD_184441 | JGI IMG/M metagenome (GOLD analysis project Ga0208195, IMG submission 184441) | Active sludge microbial communities of municipal wastewater-treating anaerobic digesters from USA - AD_UKC077_MetaG (SPAdes) (version 2) | ecosystem: Engineered > Bioreactor > Anaerobic >...
CAAATTAAAAAGCAGACAAAACTGTTTTTTGCTGAAAAAGAGTTTTTTTGTCTGCATATTTATTCTATCACATTTTGTTTTACTTTTATATATTAAAAAACGACAATTCTTTTTCAAATTGTCGTTTGTCAACAGGCTGAAGCTTTCCAATGAAAGCTTCTATTTAATGTTTAGATGTTGGCTAATCAATTCAGTGGCTGGGTGATATACATATTTCTTTTCTCCTGAATAGAGAATTATTTCACCTTTGGAAAATGGCAGAAAAGATTTTTTGCGAACCGATTTGATATGCTTGTATTGAACGGCTTTGCCATCAATGATACATCTACTGTCATTGTGATATAGTCTCATAGAATGATAAGCATATCTTGTTAAGCTTAAACCTGATATAAGAAGGGCAATAGATATAGAAATTAAAATTGTATTCTTTTCTATAAGTCCAATATAAATACAAAAAACGGTGAAGATTAGTAAAGCAATCAACCAAAAAGAAATTTTATTAAAATAGCTTGTACACTGATATTGCTCAATGTTTAACTCCTCTAATGCTTTCTTTTCTTTTCTTATTCTTGATTCATCGTAATAGATGAAACCAGCTGCCATAAATAAACTTATTAATATTTCCATAAAACTCACTTCCTAATGTCAATTATACCTTATATATGTTAAAATATAAACAGAAAAGGTGACTAATATGGAAAAGAAAATTGAATATGTAGATATAAAAGAATTAAAACCAGAAGGAAAATTTATCAAAGGTATAGGATTTAAATCCAAAATATCAGAAGTTTTAGCTATGATAATAGGGACAGCTTTATGTGCTACTTTAAATATTTATGCAATTATTTTGGGCTTATTTTTTATGGCCTTAAGTGTTTTTGTTTTAATAAAAGTTAAAGATCATAAAACAATAGACATTTATGAAAAAGGAGTTATAGTTTATAAAAGTGATGATGATAATAAGGGTATTTATATTCCTTTTAATGAGTTGCAAGAATGGGGTGGCAAATATTCGGAATATGGAAGTTCTGAAGCAATAATGTTTAAATTGAAAAATGGGGAAACAATCTATAAAAATACTTTTTTAGCTAACAATGCTTATATTCATTTAAATAGGGTGGCTAGTGAAAAGGAAAGCAAAGCCATCGCGGCAGAAAAAAGAAAAAACCAACCCCTTACCCATCCACTAATTGAGAAATTTAAAAATAAACTAATGAGAAAAGACTAAAAAAGCCACTTGGAAGCGGCTTTTTATTTAGATTGTTTTAATGATTTCCATTAATTTTTCTTTCGTTTGAACTGTAAGTGTGTCAGTAAACATTTCATAAGTCAAATAAGGAAAGTCTATAGGTAAGACATATGGCCCATATCCATTTGAATAAGACACTAACATTGTTTTAGAAAGATCTAACGGACTCATATAAGCAGAGAATATTTCGTTAGGGAAGAAAATTATTTTTACTGCTCCTAAATCCCAACTAGCTAAATTAGCTTTCTTAATAACACTATTTGTTTGTTCAAGCTTTTCTCGCATTATCTGACCATGTCTAATAGTCTCAAGTTCTCTGTCAGTTAAATCAGCACGAATATTTGATAAGTCGATAGGATTAAACTCATGATCTAAATCTACTTCGACTTCATTATATTCAAGTTTTAAAGGATGCTTAGGGCAATCTTTAGTAGCTAAAACTTTTATTTCTTCAAATAGTTTTTCTGCTAACTCTACCATATGTTCATAAGCTTGACCATTTCTGATAAATCTAGAAGAAATATCTCCAGAAGCTCCCATTATGAAACTATTGTCACAATTATCATCTTCCTGTTCCATAAGTTTTAAAACATAGCCTGGATATTCAGCTGAGAAATATGGAACATCAGCATGTAAAATAGTAGGATGACAATTGTTGATGACAATTCTTAAAAATGGAATATTTTCATTTTTATAGAAAGTAATCAGATTTAAATATTCTAAATCTGATTCATAACCTGAGATTCTAGATTTACCGACAGCATTAGTATGCATGTTTGTATAAGTACATGTTACTTTACCAACATCTTGATAGTGCATACTGACTATACCTTCGACTAATATTTTCATTAAATACTCTACATATTTTTGATTTTTAACACTATTAGCATAGTGGGTATGGGTAGCAGAAGTAATGAGATTAATATTTTGGTTATTTAATTTGTTTCTAACAGTATTTTGAAGTTGTAAACGAAATTCTCTGTCAATAGCTAAAACATCAACCGAAACATGGATTAACCAGTTCTGGTCATCTTTAAAACCGATAACTCTAGCGAAAAGATGATCTTTATAATCGAATAATTCTCTTGTTTGAGATAAGTGACCAAATTGTGTAGTTGGAAATGGTGACTCAATATTAATTTTTTTAAAACTATAAAACATATTATTTTCCTTTCAATTTTATAAATAGATTATACCACAATCAATACTTTTAAATATAAGTAGATACAACAATTCTTTTAATGTTTTAACAAACTGTTTAAAAAATTAGACTGCTTTTTTAAAGCAGTTGTAAAGGTTAAGACAGTCACTGTTAATTAAGAAACTGTAGGGGTTAAAAACAAATTTCAGATTTGGTTATAAATATAAGAGTTCTCATTATAAAGTAATAAAAAAGAGTGTATTAACACTCTAAATGAAAAATCTTTTATTCAAATAATTTTTTAATGGTTTTATTATTCCAGCTAATAGCAGAAAGATTCCAAAGATGGTACAGCAGCTAACGACATATAATGACCATATAAACATTTTAGAGTTAAAAGTTAAATGTTGGAAAAACTCAATTAACATACTTGATAAACCGATAATAATAATTATTCCACCAGCGATAAAGTAACCACCCTTACTAACATATTTAATTAGTATAATTGCTAGTACCGCATTAAAACAAATAATAATAGTTAAAGGTAAAGCAAAGGATAAAAACCAATTTCCCCCTGTTTTAAAATTAACATATAAGAGAAACAGAGCTATCGCGATATGATTTATGATAGTTGAAACTATTGGATTATATTTTTTAAACCATAAAGGCAAAATGAAAAAAACATAAAGTAAACCAATAGACAAAATGGCATAACCACCCCATCTGATTTCATCATAGAGTTGATAACACAAGATTAGAATGATTGAAGTAGCAAGCAATGAAAGCATAGTTAATATCGAAGCAAGTGATTTATTGGCATGATTTTTAGTCGGCATGGTTTCAGGATACTTTTTTTCTTTATTAACTGCTATATGTTCTTCATTATAGTAAACTTTTGTTTGACACAAAGGACAAACATTTAAGTCATCACTTAATTTAACTCCGCATTTGACACAATACATATTTAATTATCCTCCTAATTACTTTCAATGGTTACAGGCAAACCTAATTCAACAAGCTTGGAAAAGAAAATTCTTTCTAATTCTGATTCAACAATATTACGATTAATGTTGATGTAGGTATGATTTTTGTAAGAAGAAACTGAACAGTTGTTGATATTGTTTTTTTGTGGTGAGATGATAAATTCAATTCGTTCAACAAAAGGGTCCATTTCTTCTGGCAGTTTAATCACTCCAAGATTGGAAATGTTTAAACTAGATGTCAGTACTCCTGAATGATAATAGACAGCTCCGAGGACAAATCTTTTTACCGGTAAAGGAGCAATTTGTAATAGTATGTTTTTTTGTGGATTAACATTTGAAGCAATTCTGCTGGCCATGTTTTGAGGTGTTATTTCATAGTCAAATTGACTAGCGATAGATTTACACAATTCTGCTAAAGAATAGTCTCCTTTTTTAGGATTAACGCCAACATTAATTGGTAAGACAAAATTGCGAACAGTTTTACTTCCATATAGTTTTCTTAAATTAATTGGAATAGTTATCTTAACTTGTTTTTGCAAGTGATGGAAGCGATTTTGTTTTTGCATTTCAATAAGACTTTCAATCATTACAGCTGTTAAGAAAACAGTAATAGTACAATTATAATTTTTAGATAATTGTTTTAGTTTATCTGTTTCGATAATACCTGTGATAAGAGTAAAACAGTCGTTTTTACTTCTGGTTCCTTTTAATTGATAAGATTTTGCTTCTTTTCTGCTGGCTGGATAGTTATTAGTGTACTTATAAAAACTATCCTCTAATTCTTCTTCACTGACTGGTTCATCATGATTAACAACAAAAGGACTCTTTCCTATTTCAATATCAAATTTAATTTCTAAGTATCTAGCAAGAAGAGAGCAGAAGTAAACATTCCCTCCTGTACCATCTGTAATAGCATGGAAAAATTCCACTGCAATTCTATTTTTATAATAAAGAATTCTAATACAACTCTTTTTTAATTCTCTAGAAGACATAAATGTCAAAGGATAAGCAAAATCGCTCATGACTTTAGGAGTTTCTTCCATTTCTTGTAAATACGACCAGAAAACACCAGAACGTAAGCCAACATAAAAAGATGGAAAGCGCACCTTTAAATCATCAACCGCTTTTTGTAGTGAAAAAGGATCGACTTCATGATTGATAGTCGCTTCTATTCTGAAAGCATTACTCCAGTTTTTGTTCATAACTGCTGGAAATAATAAGGCAGCAGTGTCTAATCTATACCATTTTTTGCTCATAATTCTTCTTTAATATTAACGTACTTATATTATAGAGTTTTATTTTAAAAAGTAAAAGATAATATTTTCTATAATAATCTTTTGTTGTCTATATTACAATTTAAGATAAAAAAGTGAAAAAATCAATTACATAGTAAGAAAAGTGCTATAACGCATTATAAAACAAGTCATTTTATATCATATACGCATTTTACAAATTGTAAAATAGTGCAAATACGCATTACAAATATTTTTAGACTACTTTTCTTCAATATTTGACAAATAAAGAGATAAAGGCTTCTTAATAATAGGGTAATTAATAGTTTGCCATTTATCTTTTTTACAGTAGTATACAATATAAATACCTATAGACATCAATCATCTACTATTTTGTTGTTGGCTACTTTTAGCTAGTTGAGGATAGTTATATTTTTATAAAAAATAGTCAGGAAATCAGTAAGGTATAATAAAAACCAACAAATAAACTGTTGTTTTTTTATCATTTACTTTTAATTAATCAAGATATTTTTCTTGCAGAATGTAATCATTCCAAAAGATATCAATATTTTTGGCTAATTCAATAGCATCAGGAACATTTACATAATCTTCCTCATTTATTTCTAAAACACAGTCAACATTGTAACCTTCTTTTTCATAGTTATATATTTTCCATAAAATATTATTTAAAAGATAGAGATTTCTGGAAAAGTTAGTTCCATGTATCCCACCAGTTTCTTTTTCCCCAGAGCCTATGCTGTCATTTAAATGCATAATAAAGCATCTGCTTTTATAGTTATCCATTGTTTGAAAAAAAGATTCTTCTTCATATTTAAATGACATTGAACTCATCATTAAATGACAGGTATCTAATAGTGGATAAACATATTTATCACCTATTCTATTTTTCAAATATTTAGTGATATGCAATCCTTCTTTAGCTCCAATATGAAGATAACAGTTTTCAACATGCAAAACAATTTTCTTCTTTTTAATAATTTTACAGAAAGCTTCTACATCAGGGTTATTAAAGACATCAAAAGAATGACTGTCAGCATGTATTATCAGTCCAACATTTATTTTCTTACAAAAATCAATTACTTTTTTAAAGTATTCAGTGTTTCTTTCTTTGGCGACTTGTACAATATCGCATCTTTTTAGTGGATAGTGAACAGCTAGGACAGGTTTACTTAATAAAGGATATAAGTCGAAGTTGTCCCTTTCATCACCATATAGATGTATTTCATAAGCATCAATAATATCATACTTATTTTTGGTTATTATTTGATCTTTTTCTAAAGCAACTTTTAGAGCTTTTCTCATATTATATTCTCCTATCTACTATTTAAATTATATCTTAATATCAGTTTTAATTAAATAAAACAAATGAATAAGGATGACTAGTTTAGTATAATAAGTTTATGAATAATAAGGAAAAGTTAATAAATCATTTAAAAAGAAAAATTGAACACAAAGAAGCAAATATCTCAGTTCTTTTTTCTGCATTTAATTATGAACCAATAATTTCTTATGAAATTGATCAAGTTTTTTCTAGCGCTTCAATCATAAAAGTACCAATAATGTTGGCTGTACTGGAAGAAGTTAATAGTAATAAGCTAAGTTTAAATGACTATATTTATGTAAAAAAAGAAGACATTTTAGAAGATACAGAATGTTTTAAAGAAGCGAAAAAATATTGTTTATATGATCTTGTTGAAAAAATGATAACAAAGTCAGATAATACTGCAACTAATATTTTGATTGATTTATTAACTAAAGAAAGAATCAATGAATATATTAGAGTTGAGTTAAAGTTAAAGAAGACAGTTTTAAATAGAAAGATGCTGGATTTTGATTCTTTGAAAAAAGGAATAGATAATTTAACTACCCAAAAGGATATGTATGAAATATTTAGAAAAATATTTTCTAATGAAATATTGAATGATAAATTAATCGAACTTGCTAAAGAGATTCTTTTAAAACAAGAAAGCAAAGATCAATTAAACAAGCATTTTAATAAAAAAGCCCGTTTTTATCATAAAACAGGTGAATTAGATTATTTAAATCATGATGTTGGCGTTTTAGAAATTGCTGAGAATTTTTATTATTTAGGGATTTTTCTTAGTGAGACAAAAGAAATTGAAGGAGATAAAAAGTTTGCCTCTGAACTTGGAAAAGACATTGGTGAATATTTATCAATAAAATAAAAAAATGCTTTTCAGCATTATTGTTTTTAATGGAGCAAGTGAGGGGAATCGAACCCCCGTGTCGACCTTGGCAAGGTCGCGTTCTACCATTGAACTACACCTGCAAGATGGCGGTCCAGACGAGGATCGAACTCGCGATCTCCTCCGTGACAGGGAGGCATGTTAACCACTACACCACTGGACCGTATATAAGTTTTTAGAAATAAGAGAATGGCGGAGTAGGAGAGATTTGAACTCTCGCGCCAGTTTCCCGACCTACACCCTTAGCAGGGGCGCCTCTTCAGCCGCTTGAGTACTACTCCTTGTCTGAATTTCCGTGCCCATAAATAATACCACAAGTTCTGCTGATTTGACAAGATATAATTTTTAAATTCACTAAATAAGATTTTTAATTGCTGTCTATGAAATAATAGCACAATTATTAAGTAAAATCCAGTACAATTAAATATATAGGAGAACACATGATTAAGAAAAATAAAGTAATTAATTTTAAAGAATTAGAAGATGATTTCATTATATTGAAAATGGATTATTTTTATAATAAACAAATTAGTTACTTTATTTATTTAAAAAAGACAAATGAATATATTGGTTATTGCGATTTACGACTAGAACATACTTTGGAACTCTATTACTATGGTAACATTGGTTATCGAATAGAGTCGCCATTTAGAGGAAATCGCTATGCTAGAAGAGCAGCCATCTTATTGATTGACTTGGCCAGAAAATTTGGAATGCAAAAGTTAATTATTACTTGTAATCCCGATAATGAGGCCTCTAAAAAAACAATCGAAGCACTTAATGCTAGATATATCAAAACAGTACGTGTGCCATTTTGGCATCCATTATTTCCAGAGGAACGTATTAAGATGATTTATCAAATTGATTTATAAAAAGGAGTTGGATTTATGAAAATTGGAGTAGTGGGAACAAATTTTGTTTCCGATATGTTTATGACTGGCGCCAGTTTTGTTAGTGAAATAGAAGTTACTTCTGTTTGTAGTGGTAAATATGAAAATGCAGTTAAGTTTGCAGAAAAGTATGGAATAAATAATGTATATCATAACTATATTGAAATGCTGGAGTCTGATACCATTGATGCTGTTTATCTTGCTACTCCAAATTCAACCCATTATCAAATGGCTGTTAAATGCTTAAAAAGAAAGTTTCCAGTTTTTTGCGAAAAGCCTTTAGCTTCTAACTATCAGCAAGTTAAAGAAATGATTGAAGTAGCTAAAGAAAATAATGTTCATTTGCATGATGGAACTGTTCCACTATATAGTCCTAATTTGAAAGTGATAAAAGAATATTTAAATAAAATAGGAAGAATTAGAAAAGCGATTTTTATCTTTAGCAAGTATTCAAGCAGATATGATGCATATCTAAATGGCGAAAATCCCACGACCTTTAGAAGAGACTTATGTAATGGTTCGATAATGGATTTAGGAGTCTATGCGATTGCTGATGCTGTGGCTTTATTTGGTAAGCCAGAAAAGATTTATGCTACTGCTCAACTATTAGATACAGGGGTAGACTGTGCAGGAACTATCATTTTTTCTTATCCTAATTTTGAAGTTGTAATATTACATTCAAAAGTTACAGATACTAAATTAATTAGTGAAATACAGGGAGAAAAAGGAAATCTTTATATTCCAATGCTTTCAAGATTAGAAAAAATATATTACCAACCTAGGGAAGGAAGTGGTAAAGTAATATATAATGATAATGAAGGAATGATTTCGGTTGGACAAGATTATGATCATCAGTTTGCCAATCAATTGAGAGATTTCGTTTATTGTTGTAAAAATGGCTTGGTTGAATCAGAAGTTAATCCGTTTAGTCAGATATTGGATATTCATGAAGTTTTAACGGAGTGTAGATTACAATCAAAAGTCGTTTTCGATTGTGATAAAGGGGTTAAATATGAAAAGTAACATTGGATTAGTATTAGAGGGTGGAGGATTTAGAGGTTGTTATACCGCAGGTGCTTTAAAGTGGCTAAGCGATAATAATATTTATATAAAATACTCAGCATCCATATCAGCAACAACAGCATATGCTTTTTGTTATGCAGCTGAAAAAATAGAAGAAATGAAATATGTTTCTACTGTCGGAATTAAAGATAAAGGAGTAATTGGCATTAGACCATTATTAAAAGAAGGTGGTTTAATGGGTATGGGATATTTACAAGAGAAATACTTTAAACCATTTTATAAAGAGGCTTTAAATTATTTGAAAAAGACAGATAGAGAAGTCGAAATAGGCGTGTTTAATATGGATAAAGAAGTATTGGAATATTATGGTAAAAATAGTTTTGATGAGCGTGGAGATTATATCAAAGCTGGTTGTGTCTTGCCGCTGGCTGGAAAAATGACAAAAATAAAGGGCCAAAGATTTTTAGATGGTGGTATCAGAACAATGATTTCCATTGAAAGAAGTCTTGCCACAGGTCACGACAAGAATTTAGTAATCATTACCAAAGATGAAGGTTATGTTAGAAAGCCAAATGGTTTTATTTTAGATAAAATTTTAAAGTTAGTGTACAGAAAGTTTCCTACAATGTTAGCTAATATCGATAAACGAGTGGACTCATTTTATCATGAGCTATCAATGGTTCAAGATTTAGAAAAGCAGGGTAAAGCTATATTGATTAGACCATCTAGAGATTGCGGTGTTACTAGATTAAGTGGAAGTTATGAACAACTGGAAGAATTATTTAATTTAGGTTATCAAGATATGGAAAACAGAAAAGATGATCTTCTAAAGTTTTTAGAAGTTGAGCAAAAGGATTAAAAAATGTTTTATTTTGTTTATTATCAATCTTTAAGGCCATAATTCAAATTTAAATTACATAATAAAGACATTAAATGAAACCTTAGCATTATTTATTATTTTTTTCAGATGATGGGGAAATTTAGAAGTAAATAAAAATTTAATAGGGAGTTTTATGACAACTAATTTTAAAGAAATAAGTAAAATTGTAAAAAATATCTTTGACAAATACAATAAAAGCAAATTTTTATTGGAAAACTTTAATCAACAAGACAAAAATTATGATTTATATCTTTTGGTGAAGTTTGCATTAAATGATCTTGATGAAGACTCAAAAAGAATACTGACCCAAGAGTACATAAGGAAAAGGGAATCATATTGGTGGAATGATTATTATTCGCAAACAACCTATTATTCTCTTAAGCGAAAGGCGATGGAACAGTTTTTGGCTTGCTTGAAAAGGTAGTGTAATAATGATAAAATTAACTTAATAAAATACGGGGAGAAAAAGAAAAAATGTTAAAAGGAATTGCAGCAAGTAGCGGTATTACTATCGCTAAAGCGTATAAATTAGAAACGCCAGAAATTATTATTGAATGTAGGCAATGTAATCCACAACAAGAGATTGAAAAATTCAATAAAGCGGTCGAAAAAAGTAAAAAAGATATTGCGGTAATTAAAGAAAAAGCAACAGGAAAACTATCAGATGAAGATTTACAGATTTTTGATGCTCATTTGATGGTTTGTGAAGATCCAGCATTGTGTGATGGTGTAATCCAAATGATTGAAAGCGATCAGGTAAATGCTGAATATGCTTTAGATTCGGTTGCTGGTAATTTTATCAGTATATTTGAATCTTTAGAAGATGCTTATATGAGAGAAAGAGCAGCTGACATTAAAGATGTTACCAGAAGAATAAAATATCATATTTTAGGTGTGAATATTGCTGATTTATCTTTAATTGATGAAGAAGTAATTATTGTTGCTCATGATTTGACTCCTTCTGATACAGCGCAATTAAATAAACAATACACTAAAGGTTTTGCGACTGAAATTGGTGGAAGAACATCACATTCAGCAATTATGGCCAGAAGTTTAGAAATTCCAGCAGTAGTTGGTGTTGCTAATATTATGTCAACTATCAATCATGGAGATATGTTAATTTTAGATGCTTTAAAAGGAAAAGTTTTCATTAATCCAGATGAAGAAACAATTGCTAGATATAGAGTTGAAGCTAAAAAATACGAAGAAGAAGTTGCGGCATTAAAAAAATACAAAGATAAAGAAACTGTAACTATTGATGGACACCATGTTGAACTAGCAGCTAATATTGGAACACCAGAAGATGTCGCTGCTGTTTTAGAAAATGGTGGTGAAGGTGTTGGTTTGTATCGCACTGAGTTTTTGTATATGGGTGCAAAAGATTGGCCAAATGAAGAAGAACAGTATGAAGCTTATAAAAAGGTTTTAGAAGCGATGGGTGGTAGACCGGTAGTAGTTAGAACACTAGATATTGGTGGAGATAAACACTTAGATTATTATGAGTTTCCTGAAGAAATGAATCCATTTTTAGGTTATAGAGCAGTTAGATTATGTTTAGATCAAAAAGATATCTTCAGAACGCAATTAAGAGCACTGTTAAGAGCTTCTGCTTATGGAAAGTTGAGAATCATGTTTCCGATGATTGCGACCATTAATGAGTTTAAAGAAGCTAAACAGGTATATGAAGAGGAAAGAGCTAAATTGGTTGCTGAAGGTTTTGCTATTGGTGATGATATTCAAGTCGGTATGATGGTTGAAATTCCAGCAGCAGCAATATTAGCTGATAAGTTTGCCGAGATTGCTGATTTCTTCTCAATTGGTACCAATGATATGATTCAGTACTCAATGGCAGCCGACAGAATGAGTGAGAAAGTTTCTTATTTATATCAGCCATTTAATCCTTCCCTTTTACGTTTGATTAAAATGACTATTGATGGAGCTCATGCTCATGGTAAGTGGTGCGGCATGTGTGGAGAGATGGCTGGTGAACCAGATGCTATTCCGGTATTACTGGGTCTGGGATTAGATGAGTTTTCAATGAGTGCTACATCAATTTTAAGAGCCAGAAAAATTGTGAATAGTCTATCACATAAAGAGATGAAAGATTTAGCTGCTAAAGCTTTAGAATTTGAAACAGAAGAAGAAGTATTAGAACTGATTCGTTCAACAGTAGGATAAAAAAAAGATTAAGACTCTTGTATGCAAGGGTCTTTTTTATGAAAAACAAAACAAATTGTAAGCGATTACAAAAAAAGGTTGACAGTGCAAAAAAGAGTTGTTAAGATAAAAATGGCAAAGCGATTATATCGAATAATCAAATGCTAATATTGTTTTTTTGAGAAAGGAAATTTGAGATGAAAAAACTTTTAACATTCGTACTTGCTCTAATGATGATTTTTTCAATGACAGCATGTACAAAACCAAATGGTGATGATGAAGTAAAAACTTATAAAGTTGGTGTTGCTATTTATCGTTATAACGATAACTTCATGACTTTATATCGTGAAGAAATTAAAAACTACTTCAAATCACTTGAAACTGACAAAGTTAAGTATGAATTATCATTTGTCGATGGAAAAGACTCAATGGATGAACAATCTAACCAAATTGATACTTTCATCGCTCAACAAATGGATGTTATTATTCTTAACTTAGTTCAAACTTCTTCTGCAGAAGTATTAATTAACAAGATTGTTGATGCAGATATCCCTCTAGTATTAATCAACCGTGAACCTTTAGGTGATGATGGTGATGAATCTTATGAAGGAATTTTAAACAACCCTAAGGTTTGTTATGTTGGTGCTGACGCTCGTCAATCTGGTACATACCAAGGTGAAATCGTTTTAGCATTAGAAGACAAAGGCGATATCAATGGTGATGGTGTAGTTAATTACATCATGATTATGGGTGACGTAGAAAACGTTGATGCTCAATACAGAACGGAATATTCAATTAAGGCTTTAGTTGATGCTGGTGTAAAAGTAAATTGTTTATACCAAGATACAGCAATTTGGGACCAAACAAAAGGTCAAGAATTGGTTGCTAACGCTTTAGCACAATTTGGAGATCAAATTGAAGTTGTATTCTGTAATAATGATGGTATGGCTTTAGGTGCTGCTCAAGCGCTTAGAGATGCTGGTAGAACTGTTGGTGTAGATGTTTACTTATTAGGTGTAGATGCTCTTGATGAATGCCAAGAAATGGTTAAAGAAGGAACTATGACTGGTACAGTATTAAACGACCACATTGGCCAATCTCATACAGCAGTTGATGTAGCTATCAAATTATTAAATGGTGAAGCTATCGAAAACTACTATTGGGTAGACTATGTTAAAGTTGACAAAGCTTACTTTAACTAATTGATTTACAAAATAGAATAAGTTACTGAATAGTACCAAAGTAATAGGTGAGCTTTTGGCTCACCTATTTTTAAAAAAAATAAAGTACATAGTACTTTTTAATGACTATATAACTTATAATAGTCTTATAGATGTGGAGGTTCAATATGCAAGAATATTGTCTAGAAATGTGCGGAATTAATAAATCGTTTCCAGGTGTTCAAGCATTAGATAACGCTCAAATTTCATTAAAACCAGGAACTGTTCATGCTTTGATGGGTGAAAATGGTGCTGGCAAATCTACTTTAATGAAGTGTATGTTTGGTATCTATCATATGGATTCAGGTGAGATTTTTTTTGAAGGTGAAAAAATTGAAATAAAAAATCCAGCTGAAGCTTTGGAAAAGGGAATTGCGATGGTTCATCAAGAACTTCAACCAATTCCAGCTCGCACAATAGGAGAAAACATTTTTCTTGGACGTTATCCAATTAAAAAGCTTTTTGGAATAATTCCAGTTGTTGATCATGACAAAATGTATGCTGACACAGAGGCACTTTTAAAAAAAGTTCGTATGAAATTTAACCCTAGACAGATGTTGGGTGAATTAAGTATTTCTCAAATTCAGTCAGTAGAAATTGCGAAAGCTATTTCTGCCAATTGTAAGGTAATGATTTTGGATGAACCAACCTCTTCTTTAACTCATAATGAAGTGGAGGCATTATTTCAAATTATTGAAGATTTAAAGAAAAATGATGTAGCAATTGTTTATATTTCTCATAAAATTGATGAAATTTTAAGGATATCAGATGAAGTTACGATTATGCGTGATGGAAAATATATTGGCACATGGGATGCCAAAGATCTCACTAATGAGTTTATTATTGCCAAGATGGTAGGTCGTGAACTGACAAACTTATATCCTAAAAGAGAAAATGTACCAGGAGAGGTCGTTTTTGAAGTTGAAAACTTTACCTCAATCAATCCTCACAGTTTTCGCAATGTTTCATTTAATTTAAGAAAAGGCGAAATTTTAGGTGTAGCTGGCTTAGTCGGTGCTCAAAGAACTGAGTTAATGGAAGGTTTATTTGGTATTCGTTCTCATGCTAGTGGAACTATTAAATATCTTGGAAAAGAAATGAAAATTAATCGACCTAAAGATGCTATTGACAGTGGCATTGCAATGCTAACAGAAGATAGACGTAATACAGGCATCTTAGGTGTATTAAGTGTTGCTGACAACATTTCAATTGCTTCATTAAATCAATATTTAGATTATGGAATAGCTATCAATGATAAAAAAATTGAGTCATTGGTTAAAGAAAATATTGAAAAAATGGATATCAAAACTCCATCTAGTAAGACTTTAATTAAATCTCTTTCTGGTGGCAATCAACAAAAGGTATTAATTGGACGTTGGTTAGCTAATAATCCTGATGTTTTAATTTTAGATGAACCTACTAGAGGAATAGATGTAGGGGCAAAATATGAAATATATACCATTATTGCTGATTTAGCGAAACAGGGAAAAAGTATTATCATGATTTCAAGTGAAATGCCTGAGTTAATAGGTATGGCAGATAGAATAATGGTTATGTGTGATGGAAGAGTTACAGGCTTTATCGACGGAAAAGATGCAACTCAAGAAGATATTATGGAACTTGCAACAAAGTTCCAGTAGGGGGATATGATAATGGAAAAGAAAAAATCAATTTTTCAAAGAATATTAGAATACTTAAAAGGTAATCCAATTGTTGTTATTTTGACTGTTGTAAGTTTAGTCGTTGGTTTAACAGTTAAAAACTTCTTCTCGTTTTATAACTTAAATAACCTAGCTTCAAATACTGGTGTCCGCTTTATAATTGCTTTAGGAATTTCTGGCTGTTTGATTATTAAAGGAACTGATTTATCAGCTGGTAGAATAGTAGGTATAGCTTCTTGTATTACAGCAGTATTAGTGCAACGTGCTGATTATGCTTCAAAAATGTATCCGCAAATACCAGAAATGAATATGTGGCTAGTATTAGTTATCGTGTTAATTGTTGGTACACTGATTGGTTTAATAAATGGTTTAATTATTGCTTTATTAAATGTTCCACCATTTATCGCAACCTTAGGTACTCAAACGATAGTTTATGGATGTGCACTTATATTCACTAACTCTCAACCAGTTGGTGGTTATCAAAAAGTTTTTAGTGAAACACTAAGTGCCAAACTCTTTCCGATAGGCCCCTATCCTGGTATACCAGTTTACGTTTTGTTTGCAATATTTTTTGGCTTGATATTTGCCTTTCTATATAAGAAAACGACTTATGGTAAGTATATGTATGCTATTGGTGGCAATGAAGTTGCTGCTGAGGTGTCAGGTGTTAATACCAAGAAAAGCAAGATTTTAATCTTTACTTTAGCTGGATTTATGTATGCTTTTGCTGGTTATTTACTAGCAGCTAAGTCAGGTGGAGCAAATGCTGGTTTAGGACAAGGTTATGAATTAGAAGCAATTGCAGGATGTACAATCGGTGGAGTTTCTACTACTGGTGGTATTGGAACGATTAGTGGAATCTTAATTGGTGTATTGGTTTTCGAATTATTAAAGATTGTTTTACAGTTTTTAGGTGTTAACCCATATTTTAACTTTATTGTTCAAGGTTTAGTAATTGTTACAGCTGTCGCAATTGATATTCGTAAATATGTAGCTAGAAAATAATGAAAAAAGAAAAGTCAGCTTGGCAAAAAGTTAAAGAAGCACAATATGACAAATTAAATGTTACAGTTAAACAATTAGATATTATTATCGCACTTGGAATAACTGGGCTGATAATCGTGTTTATTTTAATTGTTTTGGATGCATTAAATATTATTGGATAAAACAAAAAGAGCCGTGGCTCTTTTTTAGTTTAAATCAGATTCAACAGTAATTTGTTCATTAGTTATTGGATGAACAAAACTTAACTTGTAAGAGTGTAGCATTAACCTATCATGTTTCTTGCCACAGTAAATTGTATCACCGATAATCGGATGGCCAATAGCTTGTAGATGAACTCTTATTTGATGGGTTCTGCCTGTTTTTAGACTACATTCAATTAATGTGGTATCTTTTTGTTGTTTAATTGGTTTGATAATAGTTGTAGCATCTTTACCACTGTTAGAAATGCGATATTTATTATTGATATGTCTATCTTTTCCGATTTTCTTATTTATTATCATTTCTTTATCAATGATACCTGCTACTAAGGCTAAATAATTTCTGTTTATTAAATTATTGGCGATACAATAGTCAAAATAAGCTATTAGATATGATTGTTTACAATATAATATACATCCACTAGTTTCTTTATCTAATCTGTGGACATGTAAGATGCGATGCTTTTGACTAGTTGACTGATAATAACCAGAGATTAAGTTGTCTAGAGTTAAAGTATCTTTATTTCCATCATCATGAATGATAATTCCAATTGGTTTATCAACAACTAATACAAAATCATCTTCATAAAGTATCTTTATATCTTGAACGATTGGAGTTTTATCAATTTCTTCATCTTTAATAACATCTATTTCTAAAACATCATTTTTATGTAAAACTATGTCAGATATCACAATATCATCATTGACCTTAAGTCTTTTTTCCATCTTTAAAAGATGGATATCTTTTTTGGAAAACATCAGTTGTTTTAAGCAGTCATTTAAATTTATAGATTTTTCAATAACTCTTTTCATTTTCATGTTCATATTATAGAATATATTTCGTAAAGTGTGGTATTATTTTGTTATGAACTTGAAAAAGAAGATTAAGATAAAATACAAGATTATTATTGGTCTATTAGCTATTATATTTGTTATTAGCACTTCTTTTGTAGTGTTTTATTATGTTGATTCATTCAAATCAAAAAAAGAAATTTCTGGTTTAATAGAGCAAATTGATAGAGGAGAAACAATTTTAATTCCTAATGACAATATTGAAGAACAGGAAAAAGCTTTAGCAGAGATTGAAAAAAGAAAGCTAGAATCATATCAAAAATTATATGAACAGAACAATGATTTGGTTGGATGGATTCAGATAGAAGATACTACCATTGATTTTCCAGTAATGCAGAAAAAAAGTGTAAGGAATTATTATTTATACAAAAACTTTGAGAAAAAGTATTCAAAAGGAGGACTCCCATTTGTTCAGGAAGATTGTGATGTCTTTATTCCTACTGATAATGTAATAATCCATGGTCATAATCTAAGTGAAGGTTCAATGTTTGCAGCGCTATTAAAATATAAAGATAAAGAATTTTATAGTGAGCATTCAATTATTAATTTTGATACGATTGAAGAATGTCATCAGTATAAAATCATAGCAGTTTTCACTGTAGCTGTTAATACTGGGGAGGATAAGTTTCCTTTCTATAATTTTATTGATGCTTCAAATACAAAAGAATTTGATGACTATATAAAATCTTGTAAGAAGTATTCTCGTTATGATACTGGAGTTACAGCTGAGTATGGTGATAAACTAATTACCTTAGTTACATGCGATTTTTCAATTAAAAGCGGACGATTAGTAATAGTGGCTAAAAGAATAAAATAAAAGAAACTGCGAAGTTTCTTTTCAAATTAATAAGATAAATAGAGTAAATAAAATAACAGAAAAAAGCATGCAGCTTAGAAAAAATAAATATTTTTTTATTTGCTTTTCAATTTCTTTATCATCTTTTTCAATACTGTCAGCAAGATTCTGTTTATATTTTTTATTTAATAATAAAGAAACAATCGCAAATAAGATTGAAAAAACAATACCGATTATTCTAACAGTTTGGTTCATATACACTCGTATTATCAATATAGGGATGCCTATATTGATTTTTCCTTTCTAGCCGTCCCTAAGTTTAAGTATATCTAACGGCCATTTGATATACTTGATTTGCACTGTGGATTTGTTTCATAAAAGTACAGC
>Ga0208195_1002379_pt1 | contig 17870 bp, 15 predicted proteins | sample AD_UKC077_MetaG_FD_184441 | JGI IMG/M metagenome (GOLD analysis project Ga0208195, IMG submission 184441) | Active sludge microbial communities of municipal wastewater-treating anaerobic digesters from USA - AD_UKC077_MetaG (SPAdes) (version 2) | ecosystem: Engineered > Bioreactor > Anaerobic >...
GAGCCAAAATTTCTAGGAACGATAGGATCGGTCAAATTTGTAAACAAACTCCACAACGACACCATTTTGGTAATGAATTCAGATCTTTTTACCAACATCAATTATGAAGATTTCTATCTCGACTTCGTAAAAAGTGGAGCAGATATGTCAGTGGCCGCCATCCCCTACTCTGTATCCATTCCGTACGGAATTCTGGAAGTTGAAAAAGATTCCATTAAGGCTCTATCGGAAAAACCCACCTACAACTACTACGCGAACGCCGGCATCTATCTTATAAAAAAACAAATGCTCTCATTAATACCTGATAATGAGTATTTTGATGCAACGGATCTGATTGAACTGTTGATTGCACATGGATCGAAAGTTATCAGGTTCCCGATAACCGGCTACTGGATAGATATCGGTAAAAACGAAGATTACAATAAAGCCAACGAACTGGTAAGGCATATTAACAGTGATTGATATCGTTAACCGGTTGTTCGATAGAGACAAGAGGTTGACAAAAGTGTATTATGGGCATTATAGTCAGACAAAGCGTAAAAGGAACCGTTGTTACTTATTTGGGAGCAGCGCTCGGCTTATTTACCACTTTTTTTGTTCTGACAAAATATCTGACTGCAGAAGAGGTAGGTTTGACCAAGGTGATGATGGATGCTGCTGTGCTACTCGCAGGCTTAGGTCAGTTAGGCACAAACGCCTCCATTATGCGTTTCTTTCCCCACTTCAATGATGAAAAGAATGGAGACCATGGGTTCTTTTTTTGGACAATAGTAGTTCCCCTCATTGGTATATCTATATATAGCATTATCTATTTGCTGCTCAAGGTACCAATATGTAACTTTTTTGCTCAAAACTCACAACTGTTTGTTGATTACTTCTATTTTGTTATTCCCCTGGCATTCTTTATGCTTTACACAACAGTTTTTGAAACAAACTCCAATGTACTGCAAAGAATAGCCGTTCCTAAGTTGATACGTGAGGTAGGCATTCGGCTTATGCTTCTGGTAACTTACCTCCTATATGGATTCAAGATAATTTCTTTGGATGGAATGATGATCTCATTCTGTGCCATTTATGCAATAGCAACCTTGCTCAACATCATTTATTTACTCTCGTTGAGAAAAATCTCTTTCAAGCCGGATTTCAAGTTCATTACCAAAGAAATCAGAAGAGAGTACTTGATGTACACATTGTTTCTTATCCTTGCAGCATTGGGAGGATTGATTACACCGATAATCAACTCTTTTTTCGTTTCAGCAAAAATGGGGCTTGAATCAACCGGAATATTTACAATTGCAACCTATGTAACATCAGTAATAGGGATGGCATACGTTTCCCTGTACAATATATCTCAACCTCTAATTTCTCATGCAATCCGCCACGATGAGATGAAAGAGGCTGAGAAATTGAGCAAAAAGGTTTCTTACCACCAGCTTATTATCTCCACACTTGTCTTTCTGTTGATATGGATTAACATCAATTTGTTCTTTGATATTCTTCCGAACGGTGATTTATATCGCAAAGGCAAATATGTCATCTTTATTCTCGGCATTTCAAAAGTAACATACTCAACCCTGAGTATAAGCGGTTCAGTACTAAGTTACTCTAATCACTACTATTACTCATTGTGGCTTTCATTCTTACTGATGGGAATAGCTATAATATTAAATCTTATTCTAATTCCTCTGTATGGATTGGAAGGTGCATCTCTTGCCACTCTTGCATCCTATCTATTATTCTTCACACTCCAATTAGCTCTTATCAAGTGGAAGATCAGTGTAAATGTACTAACCTGGAATCACCTGATAATTGTTGGTGGAACGATTGTTTTATTTTTCGCCAACTACTGCTGGAACAGATATTTGACACCGATAATTCAAAGTTCCTTTGATAACACACTACTGGCGACCATGATAGATTGCATTATCAGGACTGTATTATTTGGCATAATCTCTCTTGTAGCATTGTACTTTAGCGGGATATCCGAAGAAATCAATGGCATTATCAGAAAAATCCTTAAGCCCATATGGAAGACTCATTAGACTTATTCTATAAAATAGAGCAGGAATACAAGCTTTTTGATCTCGAAGAAGAGGATTGTTCTGTGCCTTGGGATATATTCAGGCATTCTGTTCTCACACGCATGGCTACGCCCTTTGAAAAGAACCAGAGGATCCGACTGACCCCGAGAAAGTTAACACTATTTGTGCCCATTTTGTTCAAATCCATTCTTGGATTAAGCAAAAAAAAATGTAACACATTACTCTTTTCTGCGAACAGGTATTCCGACAAAGATGGATTGTGGTACGACAAAGCAAGTGAGGATATATGTAAATTCTTTGAAACAAGTCAAGGCAACCTGCTCAACCTTGACAACATAAAACCCGGCAATGAATATAAAAATAGAGTCCGATACAACCCTCTCCCTATATTCAAACTGATTCACAAAAAATATCCCAAACTCTCAGATAATACTTACCACGTTATAAGAGAGGCATTCACCGATAATGTACCCGGGTTCTCCATTACCTATGAGTTCCTCAATTCACAATACCGTTCATTTCAACAAGAACGCGCTTATTACACAAAATTATTTAAAAGACTATCCCCTAAAAGGATAATTTTTGTCCAAAATGGCATACAAAAAGGTATGATAGCCGCCGCCAGGATTTGTAGCATTCCCATATATGAAATGCAACACGGAATCTATGGCAGAAAGTATGTTCTATACTACTATCCTGAGATAGACAATATTGCTGATCAATTTTATCCCGATGTCTTTTTCACTTTTGGTTCAATGTGGAGTAAAGATTTAAATGCTCCTACACGTATTGTTCCTTTGGGAAATAACTGTTTTTATAATGAACCTGCCAATGATATCCGTGATTCAAACACTATTGTATTCATATCCTCGATTGTACACGCCAACTTTCTTTTTCCAATTGCCCGTGAGTTAGCATCATCTCACCCTGAATTCAAAATTATTTTAAAACTCCACCCTGGAGAGTTTTTCAGATATGATGAGATTGTACAGGAATTCAGTAAAAACAGCAACGTTAAAGTTGTAAGAAATGAAATAAACATTTACTCCCTGTTTGATACAGCATCTCTTGTTGTAGCCATAAATTCTACCGCTCAGTATGAAGCACTTGATAAGGGAGCCAAAGTAGCCATACTAAAAGCTTCAAACTACAGGTCGCAAGATATTTGTTTCGATCATCCAAATCTTCATCTATTTGAAAATACATCTGAGTTGGATGCTATTATTGCCTCTCCCCTACATAAATCAGAGCCTCAATTTTTCCAACAATTTAATCCTGATTTACTTAAAGATGTTCTATCTATAGAGTCAACCCTCAAACAATAATTCCACTATGGTAGTCAATTCACTTCTTTTCAAGGCATATTACAAGTTATTGGCTGTTTGTGTTTACAGATTCCGGTTTGGTAAATTTGGCAAAAAAAGCAGAATAGATGCACCGCTGAAGCTTGATGGCAGAAAAAACATCCACATAGGCAACAATGTCCATATCCATTACCGCACCTGGCTTGGATGTGAGCCGCTGACCGATTGTAAATCACCGGAACTTATCATTGATGATGGATCTGTCATCGGAAACTTCAATCATATATACTCCACATCCTCCATCCGTATAGGTAAAAATGTGCTTACTGCTGACAAAGTTTATATATCTGACAATCTTCACAACTACGAAGATCCTGACACGCCTATCATTAAGCAACCAATTCGGCAACTTGCACATGTTACTATCGGCGATGGCAGCTGGATTGGTGAAAATGTCTGCATTATAGGTGCATCTGTTGGCAAGCACTGCATTATAGGAGCCAACTCAGTCGTAACTCACGATATTCCGGATTATTGTGTTGCTGTCGGCAGTCCGGCAAGAGTAATTAAAAAGTATAATCAAGAGAGCGGAACCTGGGAAAAGGTTATTTGATCCCAATCTCTCTCAGCATCTCCTGTACTCTGACTTTAAAGGTATGGGATGATGTGATGATTTTGTACCCATTTAATGCACACTCACTCTTATCATTAATAAGGGCATCATCAATAAGGGCAAATAATTCTTCCTCATTTCGATAGAGGCCCGCTTCTCCGGAGGGAAAAACAGACTCTATGAAAGGGTTCCAATCACAAATCTGGTATGCGCCGGCACCTGAGGCTTCAAACACCCTCTGGTTTGCTCCGAATGAGGTTTGTTCGTGGTGGATATTGAGAGCTATTTTTGTTCTTGCAAAGAGAGCATTAACCTCTTTGGGCGTAATATTCCGGTTTTTGAATATATTTCGTTTTTCACGAAAAAACCACTTAACAGGAGTCTTGAAGTAGGGCTTATAATGGCCATAAATCACTATTTTCCTCTCAGGGTAACGAGATACAATCTTCTTGAGGATTTTAGCTCTATGTGGACTGGTATAAATTGTACCCACAAAGAGAATATCAATATCCTTTTCTTCCCATTTTAGGAGTTTTTTGGGAGGATAATAGACAGTTGTATCACAAGCAAGCGGCAGGAAGAAGGCTTTTTTCCCTATCGAATCATAATACTCCACATCTTTTTTCTCAAAACAGAAAACTGCATCAGCATGATCTATATGGTTGCGGCATCTTTCCCTATCCTTACGGAGAACGCTATCGTACATCCAAAAAATCACCTTGGAGTTCTTTCTAAACAGGTCCAAAGTATCATCAAGCAGAATAGTCCCATTGTAACTAAAAACTATATCAGGGGCAAACTCTTCAAAGACCGAGCGGATAAAAAGATCATAGCGCTCTCGGCTCCTTCGCCTGAGCTCCTCTTTCCTTGCTGAAGATGCTAATTTATGTCGCCACCTCAATATTCCCTTGAACGGATGAATAGGCTCGTCGTAAGTCTCAATACGAACCTCATAGCCCAATTCCTCAAAAGCCCTTCCTACACTTTTCTGATAGTCGAAAAAGGGAGAAGATATAATCAGAACTTTAGCCATTGTACAATTACTTATATAGTCCTTTCACTTTCATTTCAGTGATAGAACTCTCATACTTGTCTTCCATTACCTGCTGGCGGTTGACCCATTCGGAAAATTTCTTAATACCCTTTTCGAAATCATAGACCGGCTCAAATCCGAGCAGATTTCCGGCCTTTGTAATATCTGCAAAATTGTGACGGATATCTCCGAGACGATAATTGCCTGAAATTGTAACAGGCACATTGATTCCATAACATCTGACCAGCGTACGCGCAACAGTATAGACATCAGTTTGCACTCCTGTCCCCACATTGAATATTTCGCCATCTGCCGAAGAGCTCTCAAGAGCCGCTATAGTGGCATCAACCACATCGTCTATATAAACGAAATCCCTAGTTTCGTGTCCGTCTTCAAAGACATTTATTCCGTTTCCATTCTTGATGCGAGTAGAAAAAATCGAAAGAATGCCGGTATAGGGGTTGCTTAATGATTGTCCTGCTCCATATACATTCTGGTAGCGAAAAGCCACTGGTGCTATGCCTATAGTCGGACAGACTGTCATCACAAGTTGCTCTTGAGTATGCTTGGATATTCCATATACAGAAGTAGGATGGATCTTGCTCTCTTCCGTAGTTGACATCAACACAACCTCTGCTCCACAAACCGGACATTTGCACTCAAAATCTCCTCTTGCCATATCTTCGTCTTTCCGACTTTCAGGGAATACTTCTCCATGGATATCACATTTATATCTGCCTTCACCGTATATCGCTCTGGAAGAGGCCACTATCACTTTCTTTACGCAATGTTCGGTATTAGTGAGAATATCCAACATCAACGCCGTACCGCCAATGTTAACACTGCTATACCTTTCAATCTCATACATACTCTGACCGGTACCGGTCTCTGCAGCAAGATGTATGATAGCCTCCTGTCCATCCAGAGCACGAACCCAATCCGACTTATCAGTAACAGATCCATGAATAAATTGTACTTTATCCTTTATACTACGATATAGAGGTGATGTGCTTTCAGGGTCCTTTCCGTGAATCTGCGAATTCAAATTGTCAAGTACAGTTACTGAATAACCCTTGTCCAGAAGTTTCAAGGCAATATGAGAGCCAATAAAACCTGCTCCTCCGGTTATTAGAATCCTGTCAAAAAACCTTTTATTCATCTTCTTTTGTTACAAAAACTCGATAAAAACCGAATACAATAGAACTAATAAGTATTAAATACATTACACCTATAAAAGCAAATGAGACTTTATAGCCTTTCATCACCGAATCGGGGCGGAATTCAAAACGAATATCATGTTTACCTGCAGGGATATTGAGCGCTCTGAGGAGATAATTGACACGGAAGTGGTCCACCGGAGTGCCATCAATGTAGGCCTTCCAACCGTAGGGGTAATAGATTTCCGAGAATACTGCAATTTTATCGTATGCACAATTGCTGGTGTAAGTCAGCACATCGGGGGCATAGGAGGTTAGTTCGATGCTAGCAGAAGGATCTGTAAGTGTTGTAGGTTCAGTGACAAAGTCGGCAAATTTACTGTCGGTTACTGCAACAGTAGCAGGATCAATGACTCTAAGCGCATCGCTCTCCTGATTGGGAGTGTCAGCCAGGATTATTTCATCCACAAACCAGGCATTACCCAGATGCTCCTTGTTTAGCATCGGTACCGGGGCCCCATCCTGCTCAACAATGATATATTTCGTATTGAGCATATTGATCACCTTCATATTCATCTGTGTGAGGTGCTCATCTATCAGATCTTGGTACCTGCGTAGTTTGGCTGCATGATAGCCACCTATGGACTTTAGATAATATGAAGTACGGGACTCGTTGAAAGTATTGGTGGTGAGGTTCAAGACTCTGAAGTGGATATCAGCATCCTTTAGTATCTCCTCTTCATAGGCATATTTTTGAAAATAAGAGTCGTTCTCCTTGTTGGTGACAAAATGATCTTCATTGAAGTATCTTCTGTTGACCGGCCACATATCGGCAACAATCAGTACTCCAAGAATGAGAGTAAATAAGGCAGGCTTGATTTTTTGCTTAGCAAAAAGAAAAATTAGAATTGCTGCAAGCAAAATAAATGCGAAAGACCTGAAGCAGTCACTACGGAACATCGCAGCCCTCTGGTCGATGAGTGCCTCCATAAACCATGCGGGGAATTGGGCAGCCATGTAGGCATCTCCGGAAGAGGTGAAACTAAATATAAGTCCGCCAAAAAGGGCAAAAAAGAGAGAAATGCCACCGGTAGTACCAAGTGCGATCAGAAGTGACCTCTTGAGTTTCCCTGCATCTACCCTTCTCTCAAAGATTTCCCTTAATGCTAGAAATCCAAGCAAGGGCATAGCTATCTGTGCTACCACGAGTATCGAAGATACCGCCCTAAACTTGCTGTAGAGAGGAAAATAATTGAAAAAGAGTTTGGAAAACCATTCAAAATTGTGACCCCATGAGAGAAGTACCGAAAAAAGAGTAGCAATCAGCAATCCCCACTTATAAGGGCCCTTGACAATGCAGAGTCCAAGCACAAACAGCAGACATACTATGGCCCCCACATAGACCGGTCCTGCAGTAAAAGGCTGCTCTCCCCAATAGGTGGGAGCCATACTTGAATAATATGACACCGCTTGGGGATCAACTCCCCTGGATTTTAGAGCCTCAGCAAAGCGTGAGTCAGTACCTATATTTGAAGCAGAGGCGCCACCCTTGAAGTTGGGTATCATAAGAGTAAAGGTTTCGCCTATGCCATAACTCCATTGAGTGGCATAGTCGAAACTAAGCCCCGATTCGTTGGCCGAGGTAGCTACTGCATCCTCTCTTACAATCTCCGAGTGTCCTCCACGCATAGTCTCTTTCACATAATCCACATTGCACTTATATTTACCGTAGCCTGTGCCTGCACCGATTAGTACTGAAAACACGAATAGAGATAGGGCGATTGCCATATCTTTGAAGCGTTTCTCTTTGATATGCTGCCAAATTTCAGCAATGGCAAGCACCCCTATCATCATAAAAATATAGTACGACATCTGTGGATGCTTATAGAGGCCGAATGCTGTATAAAGCATCGTCAAGCATACACCCCATAGGTATTTCTTGCGGAAAATCAGATAAAATCCAGCTATGACAGGGGCCAGGAGTCCGAGGGTCAACGCCTTTGACTCGTGTCCTGCTACTATTATAATGAAAAAATAGGACGACATTGTAATGGCAATGGAACCTACAATCGAAAGCCATTTGTCAACCTTAAAAGAGGAGAGCAGAATGTAGAATCCTACAAAATATCCGATTATTAACATCAGAACATTATTGCTAAAAAATAGGTGGGTAAGTTTAGCGAAAAAAACACTTAATGCTGAGCATATTTTTGTATACCAGGTCACTTCATAACTGCCGCCACCGGCTATTTGGTAAGTAGGCATTCCGGAGAACATCGAATTGGTCCAGGCAGACCACTTACCCGTCTGCTCATAATATTGAATTGTTTCCTGTGCCATTCCTTTCCACTGATAGATATCGCCCTGTTTGAGCACCTTACCTGAAAGAACAGGGTAACAATACACCACTGCTAGAAGTATAAAAACAGCAGCTGCAGCCAGATATGGCAGCATTTTTTTCAATTTTCCAACAATATTCTTCATGTTGATAAACTTTACAGATTTGTAATGACTCTGATTGCGGCAGGAAGTACTTCTACACGGATGGGGCTGAAGCCAACTGCCTCGCCGTCTACCTCTACAAATGACTCCGGGTCAGCCGAAATTTCAAGAACTCGTGCCCTGGTCTGGATGACCTCTTTTACCTCATGGATTTTCCCCGTGAATAGAGTGGGAATCTTGCGTAAAATCTTTGATTTAGGAATATCTTTTATAACAGTCAGATCAATCAGCCCATCATCAAAAATAGCATCGGGGGTCTGCATCATACCACCACCGGAATATTTTCCTATACCCATTGCTACAGAGAAGACATCGCCCTCATAGAAAAGGTTACCGTCAGTCACTATGCGGAACTTGCGCGCATCGTATCCCATAAAGCCCTTGAGAAGGCATTTGAGATAAAGGGCATCGCTTGTCGCCTTGCCCTCCTTTTTTTCAAGGTCAAAATTGTGGCAGACCTGGGCATCAAAGCCCAAGCCCCCAATATTGACCATATAAGAGACAAAAGGGGCACCATCCATAACGGACTCGACCTTTGCTACATCCTGCATCACACTTTTTCCTCTGGCGATGACATCTGTGACATCATCATACCCCTTGGGTATCTCGTGCAGACGAGCCCAGTCATTACCCGAACCGACGGGAATAATGGCCAAGGTGACCTGATTTGAGGGAACTTGGCTTTGTGACATAACGCCCGAGAGTACTTCATGCAATGCCCCGTCACCGCCAATAACGATGATATGTCTTATACCCTCTTTCAAGGCATCTTTCGCGATTTCCAGGGCATGAAAACGGTATTTGGTAAAAGAAACCGAGTATGCGATGCCTCTGGCTTCGAGGCGTTCTGCTATCTCTGGCCATTCGCTGCTCGCTTTGCCGCCGCCCGACATGCTACTTACTATCACTTTCCAGGTGTCTGCCATACTTGCTCAAGAATCATTTTCGGACAAATTTAACATAAATACCTTTCCTAAGAAAAAGAATTTGTAAATTTGCTTTTTATTTGGAATAAATTAAGAGCATATATGGGAAAAATTATTGCAATAGCCAATCAGAAAGGAGGAGTAGGAAAAACCACCACAGCTATTAACCTGGCGGCCTCACTGGCTGTGCTGGAGAGGAAAACCTTGCTAATTGACGCAGATCCTCAGGCCAACACCACCTCGGGACTCAATTTCAACCCCGATTCCGACTCAGCCAATACCCTCTATGAGGTTCTTATCGGACAAAAGGATATTGAGCAGACCATTATGCCTACTGAGCTGGATTATCTCGATCTCATTACCTCTCATATCAACCTTGTGGGTGCAGAAATAGAGATGCTCAATATCAATAACCGTGAGTCGGTACTGAAAAACGCACTTGAAAAGGTTCGGGACCGTTACGAATATATTATTCTGGATTGTGCCCCTTCACTAGGGCTCATCACTGTAAATGCACTTACAGCAGCCGATTCAGTCATCATACCCGTACAGCCTGAATTTTTTGCCCTCGAAGGACTCGGCAAGCTGCTCAATACCATTAAACTGGTCCAGAATCGCCTGAATCCCGGTCTAAACATAGAAGGATTTCTCTTCACAATGTTTGACAGCCGACTCCGTTTGCACAATCAGGTGGTGGAAGAGGTCAAGACTCACTTCAAGGAAATGGTCTTCAGCACGATTATTGTTAGGAACATTAGGTTGAGCGAAGCTCCCTCCTTCGGCAAGCCCGCCATCCTTTATGATGTCGGCTCACCTGGAGCATCCAACTACCTGGAGCTCGCCAAAGAAATAATTAAAAAGAACCAGTCATGGCAAAAAGAGAAGCGTTAGGAAGAGGGCTCGGAGCACTCCTTGGAGATACCGGCGAGATCCGTCAACCTACTGAATACAAACCAACACCTCACTCAGAAAGGATCAATCCTGCATCCATCTGTGAGATACCACTGAGCCAGATTGTGCCAAACCCCGCACAGCCGCGTCTTTCTTTTGACGAAGAGGGTCTGTTGGAGCTTGCGGACTCAATTCGCACCCTCGGTATTATTCAGCCCCTTACCTTACGTAAGATCGGACCCTCTCAATATCAAATCATCAGCGGTGAAAGACGCTTTAGAGCAGCCAAGTTGGCCCGTCTTCAGACAATCCCAGCCTATATCCGCGAAGCCGACGACACCCTGATGCTTGAAATGGCTATAGTGGAAAACATCCAGAGAGAGGATCTTGATGCCATCGAGACGGCGCTCGGATTTCAACGTCTAATGGATGAATGCAACCTTACCCAGGAGGAGATGGCCTCGAGGATAGGTAAGAAGAGAGCTACCGTAGCCAATTATCTCCGCCTGCTCAAACTTCCGGTAGAGATCCAAAAGGCCGTAAAGATCGGCAAGATCAGCATGGGCCACGCCAAGGCACTTCTTTCGCTAGAAAACCAAGAACTCCAGACAGAACTATGTGAACTTACAATACGCAAGGACCTCAACGTACGCCAGCTCGAAGAAAAAGTCCGGCAGAGCAACACTCCGCCACCTGTACGGGAGAGCAATCAAGAGCAGAACAATTATCCCGAAAGCTACTATCGCCTCGCCGACATAGTAGGCAAATATTTTGACAAAGGCGTTTCCTTTAAACGTAGCGGTAGCGGAGGTGGCACAATGACAGTCCGTTTCAAAAATGACAACGAACTTGATGCCTTCCTCAGGGTAATCGAAGATAAACAGTTATAGATTGCATAGTGAAGAGATATCTTTCCGTCATACTTTTGCTCATCGTTTTCAATTTCAGCGCTGAAGCACAGTTCCAGCGCTCGGGCAACGTTACTATGGGCAGAATGGGAGGACCTCCGGGTGCCAATATGCAGACCGGCACACAGGTCAATCCGGAAAGCGACGTAAAGGCTGATACTACTGCAGGCTTCTCAATGAAGGCACTCATTCGAGGTTATATGGGTAGGGATACCCTTAAACCGGGTTATATGCTTTTGGGCACAGCTATTGTACCCGGTGCCGGTCAGATTTACAATAAACAATGGTGGAAAGTTCCTATAATCTACGGAGGCTTAGGAGCAGGAATTTATACCGGTATCTCAAACAATATAAAATACCGGCAGACCGGTGACGAAAAATACAAACTCTACCGAAATCTGGGATATATAGGGGCAGGACTTACCTACTGGGGGTCGCTTCTGGATGCCACAATCTCATATAAAACCGAGGTACCAATACCTGTTGCAGCAAAATCTACCATATACTCGGCTCTTCTTCCCGGCCTGGGACAGGCCTACAATGGCGATTACTGGAAAATACCCATTTGGTGGACCGGATTTGTGGCCTGCGGCTATTTTTTCCATCAGAACGACATACAGTACAAACGTTTCAAGTATATCTGCAAGATGGATAATGACCCGAATAGCGGCTATATAGGCCAGATTACAGCCAGCCAGTCAGAGTGGTACAGAGACACCTACAGAAGATTCCGTGACTATTCAATAGTAGCATTTGTACTGGTATACGCACTCAATGTAATAGATGCCAACGTATTCGCACATATGGCAGATTTCGATGTAAGCGACAATCTCGCCACACTTCAATTGGAACCGGCTATAATAGCGCCGCTTACTCCCTATTATTCTCCAACATATGCTCCGGTGCCCTCATTCGGACTTCAAATGACCCTCAATTTTTAATTATATGAAAGCAAGACCCTTATTTTCCACTCTTATTCTCCTTATTGCCCTGTTAAGTTTCCTGCCTGACGCGGGAGCACAGATCAGATCCAGAAAACAAATTATAGAGGATCTTACACGCAGATTGGATTCGCTCCAGAATGCATACGACTCACTTGCGTACGAATACAATCTGCTTGCTGTACCTGTTTCAGGGGATGTAGAAGAGGGGATTGCTATTGAGGAGGAGTTTAAACCGGAAAGTTATACACCTGAAAGCATCGACTCACTCCGCAGTGTATGGTACTTACACAAGCAAGCCGAAGCATTCAACCCCGATTTCGAAATGCTTGAAAGGGATACCCTCAAATCCTCCATTCCAGATTCTATATACATTGAAAGGCTGAACAGATTGAACTCATTTATCCCTATCCAGTTCAACCACTATGTGAGAAACAACATCATCCTTTACACGGAAAAAATGCCCAAGGTAACCGCCAACATCATATCTCTTTCTACCTATTATCTGCCGATAATAGAGGGAATATTCGATATGTACGACCTTCCCAAGGAGCTCAAGGCCATGGCTATGATAGAGTCTGCATTCAATCCCAAAGCCGTTTCGAGGGCCAGAGCGAGAGGAATGTGGCAATTCATGCACTACACCGCAAGACTTTATGACCTGGATATGACCTCATTTGTGGATGAAAGATACGATCCATATAAATCCTGCCATGCGGCAGCGAGGTATCTCAGGGATTCATACAATATTTTCGGGGATTGGTCTCTTGCAATAGCCTCCTATAACTGTGGCGCCGGCAATGTGCTAAAGGCAATACGTCGTTCAGGCGGAAAGACCGACTTTTGGGATATTTACAATTATCTTCCCAGAGAGACGCGCGGTTATGTTCCCATTTTCTTTGCCGCACTCTATACTTTGAAATACTACCCGGAGCACGGCATAGTACCCCAACAATCTTCACTTCCCGCTCATGTGGACACAATTCATGTCCACAGGATGCTGCACTTTCAGCAAATATCCGATGTTATCGGCATACCGATGGAAGAACTCCGCCAGATTAATCCCCAGTATCTCCACGATATCATTCCCGGAACGGAAAAGACCTATATCCTCAGACTTCCGCACAATTACACGATGCAATTCGTAAACAATGAAGAGTCGATTTATTCTTACAAGGATACACTCTTCTTCAGCGACGTGGCTATCAAAAAGGTTAAGGAGAGAGGTGGTACCGAGGGAAGTATGACCACCCATACCGTAAGATCCGGCGAAACATTGGGCGGCATAGCACGGAAATATCGCACCACAGTCTCCAACATCAAGAGATGGAATAATCTTAGAAGCGACATGATCCGTGTTGGCCAGAAACTCCGCATAGGCGGCAGCGCTGCATCCTCAAAATCGAGTTCGTCAACGAAAGCCTCCGGCAGCACTACCGGAACTGCTACTAAAGATGGATATATCACCTATACCGTCAAGAAAAATGACACGCTTTACGGCATTGCGAGCCAATTCTCGGGTGTAACCCTCAACTCACTGCTCAAGCTGAACGGATTTACCCAATCCACCAAGATCTATCCGGGAATGGTAATCAAGATAAAGAAGGCACAGTAGTTCTTCGAATATTTGAACCATAAATCTGCAAACTTCGCTGGCGACCATTTCATAAGGAAATACCAGCTCCAACCCTTGCCGTAGTAATTCTCCACAGAAAAAGATTGGGGTACTCCCCTCTCGTATATGTATACCCTCGACTTCCAATCTTCGGTATTGTAATAGGTACCCCTTGCGCAGATATCCCATCTGCGGTCTGTAGAACGAAATCCGAGTTCCCCATAAGTAGCAAAGCCTTTCATTCCTCCCTCGATCCGTGCCGAGAGCGACCAGCACTGTGATAGTGCGGCTTTTGTATGCAATCGCCCCTTTAGAGTGGTTCCGGACTCGCTCTTGTGGCGCCAGTCTAGTCTCAATTGGAGTTGTGAACCGTTGCGAGACTCCCTCATTATGTCAAATCGTGCCCTGGAATCCCACGATGGTCCATCAATCCGGTACCTCGACCAGGGATAGGCACTGTATTCCGCCGATAGATGCATCATCCAGCCTCTCGAAGGGATATATTTTATACTGGCAGTAGCCCCATACTGATTGTAACAACCGGAGAGAGTGGAGTAGGCAGCAGCGTGAGTGGCTGTATATCCCTTATCGTAAGCACGTAGCATCAAGGCCATTTCCAGCGAGTAATCAGGATTCCAAGAGAGTCCGCAGAGCAGTGCCGCTGCCGGCCGTAAGTCGATGGCAACCTCGGCAAAGAAGCGGAAACTGCGCCAGGATGAGTAGAGGTCCAAAGCCAGATTGCCCCATATCCCATCATACATCTGGTATCGATTGTATTCGCGTATGCGACGTGCATTGCACTTGTCATAGCCGTAGCAGAGAGCAGTAACCCCAAGTTGCAGGCGATTAAAGTCGTAAGAGAAGTGGCTACCGAACAGATATTCGTGCATACTATTGCGTGTAGCCCGTTCTGCATCAGTAATGTGCAGTCCGTTGGTAATTATTGAAGTGTAGCAACTGTCCCCCACTATCCGAGCATCGACTCCGTTGTAGGAGGCGAAGAGCGAACATTCCATATCCTTTGAACCAAAGGTCACTCCTGCTCCCCGCAGAAAATTTGACTCATCCGTGGAGGTATAAGGAGTAATGGCACTCCCCCGCTTGCTAAGTGATGACGGAGTACCGAAAAATGAGACCGGAAAGGCCTTCCACAATGCAAGTCCCTGTCCAAATCTTGCCACATAATCCCCAATCACCACTTTACGGAATCTTATCTTTTTCTTATCAATAGGTATTTCACGCGGACTCCATGCAAGATGCAATGAAGTAAAATCGGGATGATAGTAACTGGTAAGTTTTTCGCCCGCATCGCTGTCGAGAGTCAGGCCGGCACTGATACGTCTGCCATATTCAATTTTATATTTTGAGGTAAACGAAACGCCCTCCGACTTCATTGTTTTACTGACTTTTGCTGAAAAACGATGACTGAAACTCTCCTCCACATAAGGAGAGGCAATAGCTTGAAGTGAGGAAAACCGAAAGAAATGTCTCACCAATTCTATTGTTTCGGGACCGAAGCCATCTACCAGAGAGAGTTCCGAAAGTGAAAGAATATCCCCATACTCCTTTCGGTAATCCAGAATACTCTCAATTTGGAACGGAGTAAGCAGTCCACACTCCTCCATCTGCCGTCTGGTAAGCATATTGATTTCAAGTGGAAAAGCGAGCATCTCCTCATACCTGAGCTGGAGCTCAAGTGCAGCCTCCTCACCGTCTGAAGAGGCCATATCCTCGATTATCGAAACAATTTGGTGCGGCAACTGAGGCTGCGCCGCACAATGCAATGCTAAACAAAAAAAGATTGCCAACGCTATGGCGATGGCAATCAGAGCTCTTTCCAACCCCACAATCTCTCGCCACATATCCGGAAAAATTAAAAACTATGAAAATCAAAACTGCATGGTCAATTTGTCTTGTACTTATACTTGATTTCAGCCAATTCATCGTTGGCTTTGGCGATCTTGGAAGCAAGATCGGCTTTGAAAGCCCTTACTTTCTCCATCAAGGCATCATCGGAAAGCGCCAGCATCTGTACTGCAAGAATGGCCGCGTTCTTTGCTCCGTCCAGAGCCACAGTTGCTACCGGGATGCCGGAAGGCATTTGAAGGATGGAAAGGACTGAGTCCCAGCCATCAATGGAATTGGAGGAGTTGATAGGAACTCCGATGACCGGAAGAGGAGTATATGCCGCAATTACCCCTGGAAGATGAGCGGCCCCACCTGCACCTGCAATGATTACCTTGACGCCACGTCCTGCAGCACCCTCCGCAAACTCCATAACCCTGTGGGGAACTCTATGTGCTGACAGAGCATTGATTTCGAAAGGTATCTCCATCATTTCCAGAAACTCCGCAGCCTGTTTCATAACAGGCATGTCGGAGGTACTCCCCATTATAATACTTACAAGCGGTCTCATATTGTCTCATTTTGTATAATGTCCCAAAAATAATGATTAAATTTGCCTCTGCAAAATAAATATCTCACAGATGGAAAGAATCAAACTTCACGACAAATATTTTGTACCATACATCCGCTACGAAGAAATTTCCAAAGCCATTGATGTGGTGGCTGAAAAGTTAAACAATGACTACCGCGGATGTAAAAAGCCCCCAATACTGCTCTGCGTTCTCAACGGATCGATAATGTTTACCGGTGAACTTATGAAAAGAATTACGTTCCCCTGTGAGATTACCAGCATCAGATTGGTCTCCTATGAAGGCACGCTCTCTTCGGGCAAAACAAAGACAATTCTCGGACTTACCGCTGACATAAAAGGCAGAGACCTGATCATCGTGGAAGATATAGTCGATACAGGCACCACCATTTACGACATTCACAAAACACTCACCATAGCCGGAGCAAACGACATCAAGATCTGTACGCTCCTGCTTAAGCCTGAGGTTTACGACAAGTCACTGGTTCTCGACTACGTGGCCATGGAGGTTGAAAACCGTTTTCTAGTGGGATTCGGTCTGGACTATAACCAGCTGGGACGCAACTGCAAAGACATCTACATTCTTGACAAATAACTTAACCACACGACATACGACATATAATATGAAACATTTTATAATTATTGGCCCGCCGGGCGCCGGAAAAGGTACTCAAGCCAAGCTTATGGTAGAGAAATATAATTTGAGACATATATCCACCGGAGACCTTCTCCGTGCCGAAATAAAAGCAGGCACCAAACTCGGACAGATGGCAAAGGCTCTCATTGACGACGGCAACTTTGTTCCGGATGAAATGGTTCTCAAATTAGTCAAGAGTGAAATTGCTCACCACCCGGATGCATCGGGTTTTGTTTTTGACGGATTTCCACGCACGACTACACAGGCATCCGCTTTCGAATCCTATCTTAAAAGTCTCGGAATGGATGTGAACGGTGTGATTTCAATCATTATCAGTGATGAGACGGTTATGGAGAGAATTCATCACCGCGCCCTTATTGAAGACCGCAAGGATGACATGAGAGATGAAATAATAAGGAATCGTATAACCACTTATCACGCCAAAACAGAGCCTTTAATCGATTATTATAAGAAACAGGAAAAATACCACGAAATTGACGGGGAAGGCACCATTGAGGATATCTTTGCAAAGATATCTCTCCTGATTGAAAGGCTTTCACGATAATATAATGAGAAATCAAAACTCCAATTTTATAGACTATGTCCGCATTTTTTGTAAATCGGGTCACGGAGGCAAAGGGTCCACACACCTCCGCAGGGAGAAATATGTAGAGAAGGGCGGTCCTGACGGAGGAGATGGAGGACGAGGTGGTCATATAATATTAAAGGGAGACAAGCAACTCTGGACTCTGATTCATCTCAAATACCGTAAGCATATAAAAGCCGAAAACGGAGGAGACGGTAGTGGACAACTACGCACGGGAGCTGATGGTAAAGACATTATTCTCAAAGTACCCCTGGGCACGG
>Ga0208195_1002387_pt1 | contig 17810 bp, 12 predicted proteins | sample AD_UKC077_MetaG_FD_184441 | JGI IMG/M metagenome (GOLD analysis project Ga0208195, IMG submission 184441) | Active sludge microbial communities of municipal wastewater-treating anaerobic digesters from USA - AD_UKC077_MetaG (SPAdes) (version 2) | ecosystem: Engineered > Bioreactor > Anaerobic >...
CTGACGACATGACTCCACGGGCTGAACGTGCGACACCGATCGGCCACGCCGGTTTCGCGCGCCAGACGCGGCGCCAGATGCGACGGAATGAAGTTGCAAACTTGCCGCAAGAGCGAGAACTTGCTGGCGGTTGGCTTGACGATGTTTTTTTTCATGCCCTTCCTTGTGGCAGGGCGTAAACCCGCACGCCAACCTTTTTTATTCCTCAACCCTGTGGGTCAGCAGTGACCTTTATCAATGAAGTTGGTCTTGAGATAATTTTTATCGTAATTGCTCAGGTTGCCCTGAACCGTGGACCAGTTGCCACTTTTGGCGAGATAGGTGCGCTGGCCGTTGGTGTTGCCGATTTGCAGCATCTTGATGGTGGAGGCGGCGACCAGGTTGCTGGATTGCAATTGTTCAATCAGGCCGTGCTCGGCGGCGCTGGCAAAATAACCGCTCACGTCGAGGAAGCGGTTTCGGCGCGCGGCGTCGTTCGTGTTGATGCCACTGGCGGAATAGCAGCCGGATAGTTGCTGATACACGTCAATGTAATAGCCCTTGCCAAACTCCTGCGCCATCCGCCCCAGGCGGTGGTGGTTTTGCAAGAGCATGGCCTGTTGCGTCGCGAGCACTTCATCCAGGCGCTCGGTCTGCAACATCCAGTTCAAGCCCATGAGGTTGAGGGTTTCGGTGGTGACTTCGCGGGAGGTGTCCGCCAAACCCTGCTGGCGATATTGGTCGAGCTTGCGCTGCCGTTGCAACAGCCAGTCCCGATGCGGCTCGAAGGCGTAGGTGATCGCGTAGCTGGCGTTGGTGCGCTGGTAGGTGTTGGTAACGAAGTGATCATTCCAGTTGGTATTGATCAATGTGTTGTTGACCCAATCCCATTTTCCGTGCGGGTGATCCACCGCCAGCGCAACATTGACGCTACTCCCGCCGCTGGTCTGCTTTTGCAACAGAAGTTCATCGTCCAGCCAAAGCTGACCGAGGCCATTGGTGGTGAACGTGAGGGCCAGGCATTGGCCCTGCAACTGGGGCAGGAACAGCAGCCGGTTCGTCGTCGTATCCACGGTGATCTTGAGACTCGCCATCAGGTTCGTCGGGATGTAATCCCAGTCCACCGCCGGCGCGGCGGCTACCCACACGCAAGGCGTGCATGGCAGCGTGTCGCCAAACGATTGACCGGTGAGAAGGTGCTGCCCGCCCAGAATTTTCTCCACGGGCGTGTTGGGACAGTTGGTTTGGAGATAGTTGAGCAGGTTGGTGGTGTAGTCGCGCAGTTTGTTGCGCAAATTCGCTTCGCTCAGGTTTTGCGCGTAATTGGCCGTGCTGGTGCCGCCCGCCGCCTTCCAGACCGCGTTGCTGCTCCACGACAGGGCGTTGGTCAGGTTAATCCCAGTAATCGGTTCATGGACCTTGAAGGCCGGGTCCAACGAATAGTCAACCCCCTCCCAAGGGAGCCGCACCCACACTCGGTGAAAATACAGATTGTCAGTGTCATAGCCCAAAAACGGAAAGCCGCGCGTTCCCTGCAGGTCGCTGACATAATTCAACGTCTCCGTCCAGTTGGTGTTGGCCTTGGTCAATCCCAGCCAGTGCTTGAAGTCGGGGAGGAGGGCATCGCCGTCGGGGGGGCGTTCATAGGGCAGGCGCACCAGGCCAAAGCGGTAGGCCGCGTTGGAATAACCGGCGGCGCGCAACAAGGCCACCAGCAAGGCGCACTGGTCAAAATCGTTGCCGCTGCGCTCCAGCAGCGTCAGGTGCGCCCCTTTCTTCGCGCCGAAATAATGCACGTAGCGGATGTAGTCGCGCACGTAATAGAAAATCTTCACCGGGTCATGTTCCAAGCCGTGCGCCAGGGCTTCAATTTCGGGAGTGATGGCCTCGGCCATTTCCGGGTAGCTGGCCAGTGACCGCAGCCCCATGCCGCCGTCGCGGGATGCTTCAACCCCTTCTTCGTATTCCTGGACTGCCGCCGAATTGATTTCCAGCGGCTCGGGAACGGCGCGTTCCGTGGAGCGGAACCAACCCGGCTGCGTAAATTCAGGATCAACTTGGGCTTGGCAAACGGTGGCGATGGCAAACAAACCCAAGGTCAGAAATCGTATCGTTTTCATGTCTTTGCTCCCTTCTGGATTCATGGCAGTTGCAACACATTCCCCTCGTTATCGAGGCCGACGCTCTCGCTCCAAATGCCCGAAACGCCCCACAGCCAGCCGGAAGCGTCGTATTGGTAGTTGATTCGCCCGGAGGTTTGGGCGCTCTCATCCACCAGCGGATTCATGCCGTGGGCGACTTCCCACCCATCGGAGAGGCCGTCGCCGTCCGTGTCCCAAAGGGCGGGATTCGTATGGGAAACCAGCTTTTCATAAGCGTCGGTAAGCCCGTCGCCATCCGTGTCTTGCATCGTACCCAGCACGAAAAAACCCATGCCCGGCCACAGGCTAGTCAACACGAGGTTGGTCTGGCCCACATCCGTCCGCAGCAGCCACACCCAATTCGTCAGATTCAGCCCCGGCACATGGGGGCTGAGGTTGGTCGTGCCAAACAAATCGTAGGCGGCCACCGCGGGCGTGTGGATGGTAAAACTTCCGGTGGCGTTGGCGACGGAAATGATTTCAAGCCATAAATCGTTACTCCCATAAACCGGAGGACTGTGTTGGGGGCCGCCGCCTTCTCCGCCCCCGCCTCCTTCTCCCGGCAGGGGCGGGCCTTCCCCGCTCATCATGCTCATTCCTCCGTATGCTTCCGCCATCTTCTTTGCTCTCAACGCCTGATACTCCTCCAGGCTGTCCGCCACCAAATAGTTGTTGAAAAAACCCTCGATTCGATACAGCGGCACCTCCCCCGCATACGGGTCGAACGGATAGGGCGGCGAGTGCTTGCCATCGAGTTCAAAGGACAGCAGCCAGAACGTCCCAAACAATGGCGGGTCGAAGACCTGTTTCAGTTCCTGCGCGGGCGCCCGCCAGACGGCCAGCAGCGCGCCGGCGCAACCAAGCAGAATGACGGCGAGGGGCCGCCAGGGTTTGCATGTTGTTTTCATAGACTCCTTCATGGGTGGGATTTCAAGACCGACGGGAAAAATGATGGAACACAACTCCAGACAAGCGAAAAGTCGCGTTCAGAAAAAGGAAACCCAAACCCGTTTTCACCGCCCCGCCGCAGCAACTCACGGGTGCAAGGCATAACCAGTGATGGCCGGTTAGCGCAGTGCGGGTCGTCTGGCTGTCTGTGTTTTTCATCCGACGCCTTCGTCGCCAGGTTGTGTATGCTTCTTCCCGCACCAAGGCAAGCTTTAATGTGCGGTAAAGCTCACACGGATTATCCGCCGCGCTTGTTACGGTGCCAAGCATCAAAAGTGATGCTTCAAATCTTAATGTAATCGGCCCCCAAGTGCGAAAACTACGCGCGCTCAAGGGGTGGACCCAGGGGCGGCTCGCCTTGAAATTGCAGTTGTCGGGATGGGATACCAGTCGTGAATCGGTCACCCGGCTGGAAAACCAAGACCGGCGCGTTACGGACCTGGAGCTTTTTGTGATTGCAAGGGCTTTGGGCGTAAATGCCGACGAACTGTTTCCCCGGAATCTACGCGGAAACATTAAAGAGCTTGCGCCGCAGTATCGTGTGAAATTGTCGAGGGGGCAGGTGCCTCCGTCATAAACATCATCGGGCTGGAGCGTGTTAAGAAATTGGGCCGCCGCCGTCGTGAGCCGGCGACCAGGAAGGGCCGGAGTGTCCCCGCTGTAAACGGACGGGCGCGGCGACAGAATAAATGAAACCGTTCTAACCTTGGCGCAATGGAAAAAACGGGGGCGGGGCGGGGCGTCGGTTGCCCGCCGTCGCGGCCAATCCACTCCGGCTGATTTATCCCCCCGGCGCGCCCGGAGTGACGCGCCCTATCGGTTGTCCCACGCGCCAAGTTTAAGGGGGGCCGCTATAGTTCGCCGCACCGAGTTCGCGCCTGCATCGGGCATCTTCGGCGATGCAACGCCCGGAAACACACACCTTGGCGTCCGTTGGGTAGACGAGTTTGGGTTTGACCGCGAGCAAATCGCAAACCCGCACAGGTCCGGTAAATTCACATCCCGCGAAATCAGGCCAAAGTTGTCTCGTCCGGCCAGCCGTAGCCCTTCAAGGCCCGTTGGCGCGCCGGACACGTCGCGTCCGGCTTGAGCCAGCGTAGCAAGGGCGGGATGATTTTCTGAAATTTCTCTCGGGCGCGCTCGAAATTCTCCAGTTCCACCAACTCTAACATCAACTCTGCGTCTTTGCCTTTTGCGGGATTCGTGCGGAGGTGCAGGCCTTTTTTCAAAAAACTTCATAAATCCCGCTTGTCGTTTGTCTGTGCGCGGTATTAGAAACTCACGCGTCAGCCCCGGTGACTCAACGGAAAATCCTGGCCGCTGAACCCTCAAGCCAGAGACACGGGCGTTATTCTGAGATTTAGCAGAGAAGTGACGGAATTCATGGAGAATTCAATCTCTGCGGTTGGCGACAAAAATCTGGTTGGCTGTCACGCCGTCCCCGGTTAGGCGGCGCACGAAGGCAATCTGGCGGCCGTCCGGCGAGAAGACGCATGCCTCGGGGCGGGGGGCGAGGGCGTCCGCGGTGCGCGGGGTGATACGACGCATCTCGCCGGTGCGGGCATCGGTCACGCAAACGCTGTTATCCATGACGTGCGCCAGATGGCGGCCATCCGGGCTCCAAGTGAAGGCGGACGCGATGGGATGCGGATTGCGGGTGAGTTGGCGGGGCGGGCCGCCGTGGGGAGAAACCGTCCAGAGCTGCACCACGCCGGCGTCGTCTTTCATCAGAAACGCGATGCGTGAGCCGTCCGGCGCGCTGCGTAACCAGTGACGCGGCCCTTGCAGACCGGGAAACTGGCGTTCCGCCGTGAAGGTGAGACGCCGTTGGGTCACGCCGCGCGGCGGAAAGGGCGCGCGCGTTTCTGTGCCGGCGAGCGGCCCGTCGCCCGGTTGGGTCAGGTTTTCGGGCAGGTCCACGATGAACACTTCGGCCATGGTTTGATGGTTGGCCGTTACGACCTGCCCTTGGAACGCCAGGGCGCGGCGTTGGCGCGAACCATCCGCGCGCACATAGCCGTTGGTGCCCACCCAGCCCTCCTCAAACGCCCGGTTGATTTCATCCGAGCCGGGCCGGGGTTGCGCCGTGGTGCGCGAGACCAACACCGTGAAGTATTCCCCATCGTGATTGCGTGGATGATCCCGGTCCACCCGCACCCCGCCGACGCGTGGCACGCTCACGCCGAGGTTGCGGAGATTGAGGTCGTGGGTCGCCGACGCTTCCTTGAATTGCGCCAGCACGTGGTCCTCGTAGGTGAAGCTGACCCATTCGCCCGCGGCGTCCCACACATGGACATGCGACCCGCCGCGCAGCGCGCCGGCTGTGAACGGCGGCGTGAGGTCGCGCGCATCAAGATTCATCACCGTGCCTGGGCGCGACGTGTCCACAATCACACCCTGCCGGTGGAAGGCGGTGTATTGCCAGTCGGGCGTGGGATGTTCCGGGCCGCGAATGAAAACGACCTTCGCTGCGCGCGGATGGAAGGTGGCCACGCCGCAATGCGCCCCGTGGCGCGCCCGATATAGTTCGCGCACCTCGCCGGTGTCCACGTTGACCATTTCAATCGTGGGTCCATCGAAGCGGTCGCCCGCGGCATCGCTGCGCGTGTCGTACACAATCCAGCGGCCATCCGGCGACCAGACGCCCGTGTTGGTGAGGATGCGCCCGCCCGGGCCGCGGGTGATTTGCCGTTCGCGGACGAAATCATTTTTTGCGGAGGTGGCATTCGCGGTCATGACGAAATCAGGGGCAACCCAAACCGCCGTCAACAACAGCGCGACCAATCGGCGGGGAAACGGGGACGGGCGCATGAGGGATCGCGGTCACGGATTCAAGCGAGCAAACCGGTCCGCCGCAGGATGGCGCGGACCTTTTCCCGCTCCGGTTCGCGGAAGCGCCGGAACGGTTCAGCCATGAAATCGTCGCACAACCCCAGCAACGCACAGGCGCATTTCATGCCTTTGACCACTGACGAGGCGTGGTGGCCCACGGTATACAACGCGCCGAGCGCGAGCACCTGCCGTTGCAGTTCCGCCGCGCGCGCCGGATCGGAGCGGGTCACCGCCTCGAACAATTCTACGAAGAGCCGCGGATGATAATTGGCACCGCCGGTCACGCCGCCATCGCCGCCGCGCCGCAGCGTCTCCGCCAGCAGATGTTCCGGGCCCACCAACACGGACCAGCCGGAGCGTTGACGTTTCAATTCGAGCAGCTGGTCAAAGTAACCCAGATCGCCGGAGCTGTCCTTGATGCCGACGATCTTTTCTTCGGACAACACGCGGCGCACGGTTTCGAGTTCGAACGACACCTTGGTCATCTGCGGCATGTTGTAGAGGAAGAGCGGCAGCGGCAGTTCCGGCAGCAGACGGTCCAGGAATTCGAGCAGTTCGGCCTGCCCCGGGGGAAAGTAATACGGCGCCGCCAGCACCAGCGCCGCCGCGCCGGCTTCCGCGGCATGGCGCGCGAGGTTCAGCAACTCGACGAACGACGTATCCGTGACGCCCACCAGTACGGACACGCGCCCGGCAACCTGGCGGCAGGTGCGATCAATCAATTCCCGACGCAAGCGATAGCTGAGACTCGGCGCTTCACCGCTCGTGCCGAGAATGAACAAACCCCGCACGCCCCCGGCGAGGATGTGCTCGATGAGCCGCTCCAAGCCGGGCACATCCAGTTCGTCGCGCGCCCGGAGCGGCGTGATCATGGGCGGCACGATGCCGCGCAAAGGCTGCGGCAGAGAGAGGGCAGGGGAGTCGTTCATACGGTTACTTGGGCGGAAGCAACACCAGTCGCCCGGCCCAGTTGTCTTGGGGAATTTCAATTTCCTCACCGGCGGACAACGGGCGGGCGAACACTTGCAGCGCGGTGGGGTGGCGGTCGGTGTAATGGAAACGGGCGTCCCCGACCGGAGTCCATCCGGTGGCCGCTGCTCCCTGCGGCGCCGAAGTGGCGGCGAGGTGCAGGACCGCCTCCCGCTTGGCGCGCACGCGGATTTGGGCGCGCTCACCGCCGGCGGTTTGGGTGTAATCATGGCCGGCGAACGAGGGCGGGATTTCTGCCCAGACATAATTGCGGTTGGCAAATGCCTTGGCCCCATTCGTTAGTTTGGCCAGGGTCCACCCAAAACCGGTGACGAGGAAATCGTCGGTCTCGACGATGACCGCTCCGGGCAGTGGCACGGAATCCGCCAGCGTCAGGGCGCGGAAGTTTTTCCAGCGATGAAAGGTGAGGTAATTGGCGTCGTGATTATTGCGCGCCCCGCCCCGGCCATCCTCGTACGCGGTGCGCACCACGGCAATCAAATCATCACCGTCGAATAACCAGTCCGGGTATTGGAAACCATGTTTGGCCGTATCCGGATGGTAAAGCAGAAGGCAACGCGTGGTCCAGTGGCGCAGATCGGGCGACGCCACCAGCGCGAGCGTATTACGGATGCCGCCGGGCCGACCCGCGTTTTGATGGCGCGGCGGCACGAGAGTGGCCAGCGACCAGTACAGATCCCCGCGCGGATCGGGACGGATGGTGAATTTTTTCGCGCCGCCGGGGAAATCAATGATGCCGGTGGCGGGATCGAACGTCGCCGTCCGGCCATCGGTGCTGATGTTCACGAGCGCCATCTTTTCTGGACAACCCGGCGTGTCCACGCGCAGGAGATTGACGATACGCCCGTCGTGGGCCACCACCGCGTTGCCTTCGAGCCAGGCGCGGAAATCGCCGTTCAGCCAGTTCGAATCGCGTGGCAGAAAATTGCTGAACGTCCAGTTCGTGGCTTGGAGCAGGTCCGCGTGCGCTGGCACGGATAACATGCCGGCGCGATAGCGCATGCCCCAGAGCAGCCCGCCCATGGCATCCTCGAACGCGCGCCACAACCGGCCCTCGTGCTCGACCACGGGCACCGGCGCGGTGTGGTACTGACCTTGTGGCGTGAGCAGTCCGCTCGTGGCATCGCGCGGTTCAGTCCAGGTCATGCCGTGGTCCGTGGACCGGCGGATGACAATGCGACCGTGATGTTTGTCGGTGCCCATCAGATACACCGCGCCGCGATGGGTAAAGAGATTGGCCCAGAACAGACAGTTCAACCGCGCAATTTCCTTCCAGGATTCGCCGCGGTCGGCGGAGCGAAACACGGCCACCGTCGGGCATTCGTGTTCGTGGCTTTGGGGCCCGAAGAAATCATGCGAAGCGAGGTAATCGCCATTCGGCATCACGGCCAGACTGGGTGATCCGAGATAAAGGCCGGACGCCTGCGGGCGATAATCCACCACGACGCCCGGCACCGAATGCGTGGCCGGAGCCGCCGGAGCGGTGGCGGTTTCCGCCAAGGCCGGCGCGGCGAGCAGGGACAGGAGGAGAACCCCGGCCCGTCGCGGGCGCGAACGGCTTTGCTTCGGGGGCATGATGGGTTTGTTTGTTTGTATCCGCATGGATCGTGAGCGTGATGCGGCAAGACTGTGGACTCCCCCGCCGGGCTTTTCAATCGTGAACTTGTTCCCGCCCGGTTTTGCGCCATGATTGCCCCATGCACACACGGCTATGGTTTTTCGCGGCACTGCTGGCACAGGCGGGTTGGACACCCTTTTTGCTGGCGGGTGGGAGCGGTTTGAACGTGGTTGTGGTGGTCAACCAGGCCAGCAGTAATTCGGTCGCGCTGGGCAATTACTACCGGGAACGCCGGGGCGTGCCGCCGCAAAATGTGGTGCGGATCCATTGGCCCGGCGGGCCGGTCGAATGGTCGCGTGCGGATTTTGAATCGCACTTGTTCACGCCGCTCACCAACGCCCTCGCCCGGCGCGGGCTGACGAATCAAATTGATTACGTCGTGCTTTCCATGGATATCCCGTATCGCGTGCTCAGTACCAATGCGGCGCCGGACGGCGGGCGCAACAGCACCACCTCGGTGTTGTTTTACGGTTTCAAACCCGACGACCCGCCGCCCGTGTCGGGGTATCCCGCCTCGTGCAGTCTGCCCGCCGCGTCGTCCAACCGCTACGCCGGAGGCGAGCTTCCCTTTCGTAGCGTGACCCAGGACGCCGCCTGGCTGACCACGATGATCACGGCGTCCAACCTGGCGGCGGCCAAGCAGATTGTGGATCAAGGCGTGGCGGCGGACGGCACCTTTCCCTCCCAGCCGGCATTGCTTAGCAAGGGCACGGATGTCGCCCGGAACATCCGCTACCGGCAGTTCGACGATGCCATTTTCAACACCCGGGTGCGGGGCCGTTCCCAGTTGCTGCGCACCAACGTCGGCCTGTACAAACTGACCGGGCTGCTGGGGTTTCAGAGTGGCGCGTACAATTACAGCGTCACCGGCGCGTCCTTTGTGCCGGGCGCCATGGCCGACAACCTGACCTCGTTCGGCGGACAAATTTTCGAGACGGGCGACCAGTTGAAGATCCTGTCATTTTTAGTGGTGGGCGCCGCCGGGGGGTACGGCACCGTCGTGGAACCGTGCGCGTGGTTGGAGAAGTTTCCCTCGCCCCAAAATTATTTTTATCAGGCGCGCGGGTTCACGCTGGCCGAGTGTTTTTATCAAAGTGTAACCAATCCCTACCAAGGACTGCTCGTGGGCGAGCCGTTGGCGGCGCCGTTCGCGCAGACGGCATCTGGTGATTGGCTCACAGAGCTCGAGGTTCTCGGGCTCAGTGGTCTCGCCGAACTTGACCTGCAATTCAACGCGCCGGATGAGGCCCACCCGATTCAGCAGGTGGACTTGTTCCTCGATGGTTACTACTGGCAGACCGTCACGAACCTGGCGCCGGCCCAGCACAATCGTCTGGAGGTGACGGTGAACGGCCACGCGCTGAGTTACACCGTGCCCGCGAATGCCACGCTGGCTTCCGTGGCCGCGGAGTTGGCCGGTGCCCTCAACGAGCCCGCTTACACCAACCTCACCCAGGTTCGCGGCCGCGCCGTTGGCGACCGCATCGAACTGCAATCATTTCTCCCGGGACGGCGGGGCGATCAGATGACATTGACCACCAGCAACTATCCCGGCGACGCCCCGGCGTTGACCATTTTCGTCGCGCCGGCGCGCACGAACTTCCTGGACACCACGGCATGGGGCTGGCGCAGTTTTGCGGTGACGAACACAGTGCAAGACGACAGCGTCCTCGAATTGCAGATCACCAAAACCAATGGTGCCGCGTTGACTTTGTCGGTCACCAACACGCCGGGCAACACCAACACGGCCACGCTCGTGCGGGCGCTGGTGGACGCGGTCAATGCCCATCCGGATCTCCAAACGGCGGACGGCCTGGTGGCGGAGGATTTTTTCTCCTATGACCTGTATCTGAACCAACCGGGGGCCGAGTTCAATTTACGCGCGCGCAGTCCCGGTTGGTCGGAGGCGGATATTACGGTGGAATTGACCGCTTCCGCGCCGCTGGCCGTATTTCCCTCCGCGCCGAGTCAATTGGATGAACAACCCGCGGATCTCATGCCGCGCAATCATCTCTATGTCACGACGGGCGCAACCAATCTCCCGCTGACGGTGTGGCTCGATACCACCGCGCTGCCCGACGGGTATCACGAACTCACCGCCGTCGCCTACGAAGGCAGCCATGTCCGCACCCAAACCCAACGAACGCGAACCGTGCGCCTCACCAACTCTCCGCTGGCTGCCACGTTTTCAATCCTGACGGGCGGCAGCAACACACTGGTTACCGCCACCCTGGAATTTGCCGTGACTGCCAATACCGGCAACATCTCGCGGCTAGAATTGTTCAGCACGGGCGGATTACTGGCGGCGGCGACCAATCAATCGGCGGCGGTGTTTGCCGTGGCCGGTACCAATTTGCACATCGGGTTGCATCCGTTTTACGCTCTCGTCACGCGCGACGATGGCCGTCAATACCGGACAGAAACCCGCTGGGTGCGGCTGGTCAGCCCGGATTTTCCCGAGCCCCCGATTACGCTGGCCGTTTCCACGCCGCCACCCGTGTTGACCTGGCCGGCCACCGTGGCGCGCACTTATGAAATCCTGGCCGCCAGCGATCTTCACGCTCCTTTTCTTTCGCGCGCCACCCTCACGGCCACGCAGTCCCCGGCGATCTGGATTGATACCAACGCCCCCGCCGCCCAACAGTTTTATCGCGTTCGCTTTGTGCCCTGACCCGTTGCGGGATAGATTTCGAATGAACTGTCACGGGTTTGGGTCTAAAATCGCATTGCACCGATGAAACGGTATTGCCTTAACATGGGCTGGCTGATGCTGGCGTTCTGGGTCTGGCTGGGCGCCGCCGGGCTGGCTCAACCCGCCACCAACGCCTTGGTCTGGCGCGCCGCGCAGGAACGGGTGGATGCCGACCTGCGCGATTGGCCGCTGGAGCGGGTGCTCAAGGAAATCGCCGCACGCAGCGGCTGGCAAATCTTCATTGAGCCCGGCATCCAACCGACCATTTCCGCCAAGTTCAAAGACCTGCCGCTTGGGGAAGCCCTCCCCCGGTTGCTCGACCAACTGAACTTCGCGCTGCTGCCGCAAACCAATCGCCCCCCCCACTTGTATGTCTTCCGCACGTCCCTGCAGGAAGCCACCCAGCCCGTGCGGGTGACGCCCGGCGACGCCAACGCCGCCGGACACGACAAGCTGATTCCCAACGAACTCATCGTCAGCCTGAAACCCGGCGCCGATATTGACGCGCTGGCCCGGGCGCTGGGTGCGGAAGTCGTGGGGCGCATCGCCGGTTTGAACGCCTACCGTTTGCGCTTCAAAGACGAGGCCCAAACCGACCTGGCCCGCCGCACCCTGGCTGAAACTCCGGAGGTGCAGGCCGTGGATAACAACTATTTCATTGATCGTCCGCCGGGCACCCGGCAGGTCTTAAGCACCTCGCTGGGCCCGCCGCAAATCCGTCCCCGCGCGCCCGGAGACGGCGGTGTGGTGGTGGGATTGATTGACACCGCCGTGCAGCGATTGGAGGGCGGGTTGGATGCGTTTCTGTTGCCGGGCGTCAGCGTGGCGGGCGAACCCGCCGCCGGCGGTGATTTGACGCACGGCAAGGCGATGGCGGAAACCCTTCTGCGCGGATTGCAAACCGTTGCCGGCAACCAATCCGGGGTGCGGATTCTCCCGGTGGACGTGTATGGGGCGAATCCAACCACGACGACGTTCGAGGTGGGCCGCGGGGTTTATGAGGCGGTGAACCAACACGGCGCCACCCTGCTGAATCTCAGTCTGGGCACGGAAGCGAACAGCCCTTTTCTTTTCAACCTGTTGCGGTCCGCCAGCGAACAGGGCGTGCTCATTATTGCCGCCGCCGGAAATACGCCGGGGACCACGCTAACCCTGCCCGCCGCCTGGCCGTGGGTTATTGCGGTGACCGCCGGCAACCGCGCCGGCCAGATTGATCCCTGGGCCAATCGCGCGGATTTCGTGGATCTCGTCGGTCCGGGAACGAGCATCGTACATCACGACGGCCAGGCGTATTATGTGACCGGCACCTCGTCCGCAACGGCCCACGCCACCGGACTCGCCGCCGGCTTGGCGGAGACCAAAAACAAACCCCCTGCGGAAATCGAAGCCGAGTTGCGCAAACTATTGCCGGCACCCGCCAAAACGGCTCCGTGATCCTCCGGCAAACGGAGGGCGCGCCTATTTCTTTCACGAGCCGTCGGTGAGCCCGACAGGGCCCGCGAAAATTTTTTGTGGCGCCGCGATGCAGCTTTGATTCGGGTCCCCTGCGTGAACTACCCAAATTTCTTGCCGCCGGGACGCGCTTTGCCTAAACAACATCCCATGTCTGTGAAAACCGCATCGTCGCCCGAAAGGGATCTGCAACGCTATATTTCCGCCCAGGTCACCGCGGTCAATCGCGCGCTGGATAAGTTGCTGCCCTCGAGTCGGACCAAGCCCGCGACGCTGCACAAGGCCATGCGTTATTCCCTGTTTGCCGGGGGCAAACGGATGCGTCCGGTGCTTTGCCTGGCGGCGGCGGAGGCGTGCGGTGGCCGGCCGGAAGCCGCTTTGCCGCTGGCTTGCGCGGTGGAATGCATCCACACCTATTCGCTGATTCACGATGATCTGCCGGCGATGGATAACGACGATTACCGGCGCGGTCGTTTGACCAATCACAAAGTGTTCGGGGAAGGCATCGCCGTGCTGGCGGGGGACGCGTTGCTGACGCAGGCTTTCGAGATTGCCGCGCAGTGCGCCGGCTGGCCGCGGTATCCGCACGCGCAAATCATCCTCGAACTCGCCCGGGCCGCCGGTTCCCGGCAACTCATCGCCGGTCAGGTAGCCGACCTCGAGGGCGAGGGACAAAAAATTTCGGTCCCCCAACTGCGTTACATCCATGAACGCAAAACTTCGGCCCTGCTTGCCTGCTCGGTGCGTTTGGGCGGCATGAGCGCTAATTGTTCTCCCGCGCAACTACGCGCACTCACGGATTTCGGCTACCACGTCGGGCTCGCGTTCCAAGTCATTGACGACATCCTGGACGTCACGCAAACCAGCGAGAAACTCGGCAAGACTGCGGGCAAAGACACTCAAGCGCAGAAAGCGACCTATCCGGCCATCGTGGGGCTGGCAGCGTCGCGCCGGATTGCGGAACAACTCACCCGCCGGGCCTTTGCCGCCTTGAAACCGTTCCGGGGGCGCGCCTGGGCCTTGGCCGCGTTGGCGGATTACTTGTTGCGCCGGGATTGTTGACGCGCTGATGGGAAGATGGTTTTACCCGCCGCGATTGGCTTTCCACAACAACCCGGCGCCGACGCCCTGGAACAGGAAATTGGGCAGCCAGACGATGAGATAGGGCGCAAATTCCGGTTGGGTGGCCAGGGATTCGCCCAGCAAAATAAAGCCGTAATAGAGCAGCACCAGCACCAGGGCCAGGGCAATGCCGATGTTCGTTTCGCGCCGATGCACGCGGATGCCCAGCGGAATGCCGACGAGGGTGAAGCCAAAACAGGCCAGGGAAAAGGCCGCTTGGGTATGCAGACGCACCAGCAAGGGCGTGGCGTCCACGCCTTCGGCCTCGCGGGCGCGTCGTTCCGCCTCCAGTTCGGGGAATGTCAGGTCGGTGATTTTCGTTTTGCGCGTCTTCCGTTCATCGGACCGGTAATCGAATTCCTGGAGCCAATCCCCCGAAAAACCGGGCAGCCATTTGCCGTCCACGAACGCGGCGGCGTGGGCGCCGAACAATTCGAGCGTGAGCTTGTGCTCCGTCGGATGCGGGGCGATGCGGCCTCGCGGCGCGCGGATCTTCAATTCCACCCGGTCGTCAGCGTTCAGTTTGTACACGATGACATCCTGCAACTCGGAATCGCGATTGCGGCCCACATAGAAGATGTATCCCTTGAAATCCTTGATGAACCGTTGTTCCGGCAGCAGGGCGCTGGAGACCTGCACCCCCACGCGGAAGAGCAATTCCTTGTAGGCGACGTGGCAGCGCGGTGCGAGGTAGGCGTTGGTGTAGGCGCTCACGCCGCAAAGCCCGACGCTGAGCAGAAGAATCGGGGTGACCAGCGAGACGAGGCTCACGCCGCTGGCCCGCGCGGCGGTCAGTTCCTGGTCGGCGCTGAAGCGGCCAAACACCAGCAGCACGGCGGTGAGCATCGCCATCGGCAGCGCGTACACCAGCACGTAGGGAATCAGCAGACCGACGACTTCCAAGACCAACCGCCAATCGGCTTGTTGATTGACCAACAACGCCAGCACCTGCCGGAGCACATTGCCCAACAACAGCACAAAGGTGAACACCGCCAGCGTTAATAGCAGCGAGGCCAGGACCTGGCGGAGCAGATATCGGTGCAGCGTTTTCAAAACAATTCAGCCGGCGGGGTTGTAACGGTTTGTCGCCGGAGGCACAAGCGCGGCGTGCGGAGTGGGATTCAGTGGCAACAGCCGCCGGCGGGAGAAGCCGTGAGGTCGGGGCTCAGATACGGAATGCCGAGGGACAATCCGCGCAGGATCAACAGGACCGCAATCACGGCGAGGCCGGCCGGAATCAACTTTTGCAGCCGCCAACGGAGCGCCGGAGGCAACGCCTGTCCGGCCAAGCCCAGCGCCAACATCATCGGCACGGTGCCGAGTCCGAACACGAGCATGTATTGGACGCCGCCAAATCCGCTGCCGGTCGCCGCCGCGCCCCAGCAAGCCAGGTAAACCAAACCGCAGGGCAGGAGGCCGTTCAGGATGCCCAAAACAAAGAGGGATCCCAGACCGGGTTGGCGGAGCCGCCGGCCCAAAGCCTGTTTGAGCCAGGTCATGGGGATGACCAATTGCTGGGCCAGCCGCCGGATTTGGGAAATCATCAACCCGAGTAAAATTGCCACTCCCAGCGTGATGGAAACCCACCGCTGCAAGCCGGCCAGCGAGAGCCCGCGCCCAATCAAGCCGAACACCACGCCGAGCAAACAATACGTCGTAACCCGCCCGGCGTTGTACAACAATCGTCCCGGCACGAGCGCCGCGCCGCGCCGGCCCCCCGTGGGCAGGGCCAGGGCCAGCGGCCCGCACATGCCGGCACAATGCGCACTGCCGGCCAGTCCGAGCATGAAGGCGGTCCAGAGTTCCATTGGTTTTCAACCGGGTTGCCGGGCGCCGATCACCAGCTTTTCATCGAAGGCGAAATCCTCGCCATCCACCCGCCAGTGAACGCGGAGCCGCCAGAGACCGGCGCTTAACTCGCGCGTGTCCAGCGTTTGTCGTCCTTGGGCATCGGGCTGGAGCGCAATCCGGCGGTCGGCCGCCGCCCCCGCCGGCCGGTACAGATGAATTTCCCCGGAAACCGCGCGGTGCGCATGAGCGGCTGGCAGAGTGATTGTAAGCGTGTTCTGGGCGGCATCGTAAATGGCGGCGACAGTCTCGGGTAACGCCTGCGTGCGCTGCTGGCGGTGGATTTCCTCCTGATACCGGATTTCCCGGTCGTAGTAATCGGTGCTGACCAACTCCATATCGTTGCGCACGCTCAAGAAAACCAGCCCGAGGGTGAATACGGCAAAAAGAACCAGGAAGATCCCAATGCCGAGCGGCCAGGGATTGCGGCGGGAGACGGGGCGGGCGGGGTTCATGTCACCGATTGGCTGCGGGAAGACGCGGGCCGATGAACGAGGTCTTGATGCTCTGCACCCGGCGGCCGTCCCGATAAACCCCCACCCGTACCGGAGTGGTCCGGGATTTCAGCGCGGCGCGCGGCAATTCAATCAACACCGAGGTTTGATGCAGTTGTTGGGCGGGCACGCGGGCTTCGCCAAAGACGGTGAGCTTTCCCTCCGGATTTTCCAGCCGCAAATCCACCGTCAGATCGCGCGAGGATTTATTGATCAGTTTGAGCTGATACAGATTGCTGAGTTTGCCATCCGCGGATTGCTGGTACAAAGCGCCGGGCGACCGCAGCAAAGTGACGTCCACGTCCGACCGGGTGAACAACAAAGCCGCCAACCCGCCCGCCAGCGCCAGCAGCACCGCGGAATAAATCAGGATGCGCGGGGTGATCCGCAGGGGTTCGCCGCGTTCGATGCCGTTCAGCGAGGCGTACCGGATCAATCCGCGGGGACGACCCACCTTGTCCATCACGGCGTCGCAGGCGTCCATACAGGCGGTGCAATGAACGCACTCCATCTGGGTGCCATTCCGGATGTCAATGCCGGTGGGACACACCACCACGCATTGGAGGCAATCCACGCAATCGCCCCGGCCGTCCGCCTGGCGTTGAGCCGCGGATTCCTGCCGCCGGAGTTTGCCGCGTTGCTCGCCGCGTTTGTGGTCGTAGGCCACGACGATGGAATTGTCATCCAAGAGGACGGATTGCAGCCGGCCATAGGGGCAGATAAAGGTGCAGGCCTGTTCCCGGAAGCGCGCGAAGATGCCATAAAACAACAGCGTGAACAGCAGCAGAAAGCCCAAGCCCGTCAGATGATGCCGCGGGTCATCGGTAACGAGAGCCTTGTAGGCGTCAATGCCGATGACATAGGTCAACAGGGTGTTGACGACGATGAACGAGACGAGCAGAAAAACACCGTGTTTGAGTAGTTTTTTGCCGACTTTGGCCGCCGTCCAAGGGGCTTTGGCCAGGGCGCGTTGTTGATGGGCGTCGCCTTCAATGGCGTATTCAATGGGCCGGAACACCATCTCCATCATCACCGTTTGGGGGCAGGTCCACCCGCACCATAATCGGCCAAACGCCCCCGTAAAGACGGCAATGCCGACAAAGAACAGCAACAAGCCCAAAGCCAGGATGGCGCTGTCCTGCGGCCAGAACATCTGGCCGAGGATGGAAAACTTGCGCTCGACGACATTGATCATGAGCAACGGGTTCCCGTTGATACGAATGAACGGGCCGGCAAACATCACGCCAATCAACACGTAACTCAGCCAGCGCCGGGCGTTGGTGAAACGGCCATGCGGCTTTTTCGGGTACAGCCACATGCGCCGGCCTTTCTGGTCCGCAGTGGACAAGTAATTCCGAAAATTCCGGCCGGAGACGCTTTTTGCCGCGTCACCGGTCCCGGACGAGGTGGTCTTGGGTGTTTCGGCCATCAACGGGTAGTTTAGCCGAGGTTGCGGACTCGGCAATTACGGAACTGAGCGGAATTAATCGAGGACTCTCTGAATCCGGTGAGAAGCCGTTTCATAAATTGCCGCCGCCGCTAATAACCGAAAACACCCATCCGCAGAGGACGGGCGGGGAAGAGCCGTCTGATCGATGGACTGTGCGCCCTTTGCGGGTACGAACGAAAATACGCGATTAAAGTGCGGGGCGGAAAGCGGCGCGTTGCGGGTCAGGTGGCGAACAGGCCCGGTT
>Ga0208195_1002392_pt1 | contig 17790 bp, 16 predicted proteins | sample AD_UKC077_MetaG_FD_184441 | JGI IMG/M metagenome (GOLD analysis project Ga0208195, IMG submission 184441) | Active sludge microbial communities of municipal wastewater-treating anaerobic digesters from USA - AD_UKC077_MetaG (SPAdes) (version 2) | ecosystem: Engineered > Bioreactor > Anaerobic >...
ATCATCAACAAAGAACTCTAAATTTTTGAAACTATTATCCTCAGCGTACTTTTTTAACATTTCCTTTTGATGAATAATTGAGTTACTATCACCTTGAAGTTCATCATCACGAGAAAGACGACAATAAAGTGCAGTAATCTTTTCATTATTTAGTTGTAACATTTACATCGTCCTCCTCGTTAGATTTCCTTTCCATCTTTACCAAGTACTTTTATGGAATCAATAGTGTCATTTTCAAATAACTCAATCACATAAGCAATTGCTTTATTTAATGACCAGTGTAGTGATTCTTGATAATACTTAAGCAAGAATTCAATACCAGAATAACTGGTGTTCGTTTGTTTACAAATTTCTTTTAAATCTTCTAATGTTTTACCCATTTTGATACCTCCTTTAGGTGTGTATATATATCACTCTAAAGGGTATTTATATCAAGTCATTAGGCGGATGTTTTTTGTTTATTTTCCTTACTTTCAAGATTGTTTAGTATTAGTTTCTTAATCTTGTTTTTAATAACTTTTATATCATCTTTTGAGGGTATAATGGAACGAACAATGTATGTAGTACCATTTATAACAGTAGAAGCTTCATATATTAAACATTCATCCATAATCTATTGCACAAACCCAACTGGGAAGCGTTACACTCCCCAGAAAGGCCCGAAATACGGCTTACTGTGCGTTTATTCCTCCTTGTTAATAACTAATACCTTGATAGCATTTGACCTCACAAGCTTTGAATCTAAGCGTTCATTTGCAATGTAGCCAATGTCATTCGTTTCAGCATATCTTTCATTTAACACACTAACAGCAAGTGGTTTTCTAATGATCATCCAGAAATAAGTTAAGTTTCCGAAGATAATAGGTTTTTCGGCATCTTCCATATAAGGGCTGATGACAACTTCTTTACCAAAGATAGTATTGTTAGAATGATTCCATAAGGGATTGCCATCAGCGTCTTTAAGTTTTCTAAGAGTCATAGCTGTTTCATCACTCATAATAAAGATAGCGTTAGTTCTATATTCCTTTTGGACACTGAAATATAAATCTACTACCTTATCATAAGTAAGTTCAGTGGAAGTTGCTCCAGTTTGAGCAGTGTTTAGAAGTCCAAGTGGCTCATTGATACCAGTACCATTAAGGCAGATATCTTCTTCAGCCTTACCAAAACGTCTAGCAAATTCACCTGATAAATATGCTTTTACATCAAAGTTTCTATCATAGATAAACCAAGTCTTGATTTTAGTAAGTGATCCAATCTTATATGAACTGAATCTTGCTTCACTAAATTCATCATTCTGTTCTGGATAATTTCCATTTTCAGGAATGATTGTAGCTTTAGTATTAGATACCGTTGCAACGATAGTACCGCCATTCTTGAAGCAGTTAAGTACTGTTGCATGCTTTCTAAATAAGTTGTCTTTCTTTAAGATTTCATCCTCAATAGGAAATATAAATGAATTTGCTTCTGAGCTTCCTTCTTGAAGAAGTGAAAAGTCTTCAGGTTTTGCACTAGCTCTTAACATATTGTCTAATGCCTTTAAATAATAATGATTGATTTTCATAATTTGTTAATCTCCTTTAATTGTTTTCTTTTCTGCAACGAATGCAGGTGTATACAGTGACTTCATTATCACCAGTAATTGTTGTTGGACTCATTGGCTCTCCACAATATGGACATTTGATATCATTGTTTTTGATTTTATCCATTGCTTTAGAGTGAAGAATGAACTGAGCCTTACTTACTTCAAATATATAGTGTTTGAACTTGTCTTTAATTGCTTTACTAGTGAGTGATGGAAATATTGGTGTGAATTCATTATCATCACTTTCAACTAGTGGATAGAACTTAGGATTAAAATTACTCATTCTTAAGTACCTCCGCATAACCAGCAAATCTTTCTTTGACAAAAGTTTCAGCACTTTCTAAATCTTCAAAGAATGTCTCACTTAAGCCATATGTAACTCTATAAGGCATTTCTTTTCTTGCTTTGCTTTTACAAATACCAACTAGTCCTTTGTCACTAGTCTTATAAAGCTTGATGCATTTATATTTGTTATCTGAAAAGCGTCTTAAATCGTTTTTATATAAGTGGTTGTCTCCACCATAAGTAACATGTAATTTCATGATTTGTTAGCTCCTATAATTATTTTTTGATTTGAGGGCTATACCCCCTTTGATTACGCTATTTTTTCGCGTGAAACCCCACGTCGGTGTCTAAATCAATAGTCGTAGAGATTAAGACCGCCATAGGGTAGTTTTGTCAATATTGTCAGACCATATCATGCGTGTTTATCTTTAAAAGTGTGTTCAACAATATATTTAGTAATAAATAAATATAGTTAAAAATGCTTCTATATTGACACACCGACAATATTGACAAAAGTCTATCTACCTAAGGAGGCTCCCCATCATCCATATAGATTTTAGGGTTTACAAGGTAAGTTTCGCTTCTAGGACGTCCTGCAACATATGTTTGTTGCTTTTCCTTAAGGTAACCGTAGTCAGCGAGCATTGACAAAACTGATGTAATCCTATCTTTCTTACCAATCTTACTGGTAATACGAGCTATGATTCGTGCATTGACTTCAGTTAACTCTGGTTTATGTTCCTTCATAACTTTAATAAGAGTCTTTGCATCTTTAGTTTTCTGATCTACACCTAGAAGGTTAAAAGCACACTCTGCATGTTCTAGAAAGTACTCGCCAACCTTTATTGCATTGGCCATATCATCCTTTTGAACTATCCATACAGCACTATCATCCGTTGATGGCTTACATCCTAAGAACTCGTCATATTTGATACCTCTAGCACGAGTAATAATCGCAGAGAATCTTAGAATATTACCGAGTAGCTTTCCAGCCCACGAACCAATTTCTTTTAAATCCGTAGCAAGCCTTACTTCAAACTTGTTGTGATATTCTTCAAGCAAACTAGTGGCTTCATCGGATAAATGAATATAGGTGGTAGCTTGTCCACTTTCATTTAAGATGTCATTAACAAGTGATATAAATGCTTGTTTAGATTCATATTTGATTGGCTCAGTATTAAACTTACGACTACCAACTAGTGACTTAGGAATCGAGTAAAGAAATCTGGCTGTCAGACCTCTACCTTCAAAAGTAGAATTGGTAATGAAGTTCTCTAGCACTTTAGGTTGAACTGTTAGGAGTATGGTAAGTCTGGGATTTGGTATGTATAATGAATCACGACCGATTCTATCCACCTTAAGTGAATCACCAGAATAGCCTTTTAAGTAAATATCCAAATTGACTAGTTTTGAGTAAAGACCAGAAATGATATCGACCATTCCACCTTCACTTGAAACAATGGATATACAACCATTTTGAGTATTCATGTTTTCAGCAATAGACTCGGTTGTAACATCATCAAGAGTAAGGTTCAACGAATTGAGTAGTTTGAAGTTAACTAGTTTATCAACTACAGCTTCATAATCTTCCTGAGTAGCTTTATTATTTTCTAAGTCTTTAAGTATCTTGGCTTTATGATTCTTCAAGCGATTATATTCATCATGATTCTTTTGTAATTCAGTTTGATGGCTATTGTTGTAATTGGCTTCAAAAGCGTGAATCACTTTAACCATTTGATTTAGAACAGCTGATTTTCTATCACTAGGCTCAGCAACAATCATTACATAAAGAGATAACTGTTCTTCCCAGTCTGTTTTTCCAACAACCTTATAATTCTTTTGCATAGCTAGAGCTAAGATAGCCAAAGCGGATACAAAAGCCATATCAGGAGGTGTTTGTGTACTTTCAGCTACTTCTAGGCAATAATCTCTTGCTGCAGGGGCTAAAACATTTATTGGAAAGCTTGGAAGAACTACATCTGGTAAAGGTATAATCTCATCGAAGGACTCCTTACCATAATCTTCAGGTTTCAGATAATCAGGTTGTTTTTGTATTTCACCATAATATTTAAGAGCTTGTTTCCAAATAGTGTTTAATTCACTAGTCGATAAAGGTGGATTACATCTTTTAGCATTCTTGCGATAAAGTTCTCTAGTCGCTTCAGAATTGCCATCTCTTTTAAGAATAGAAACTGCTATCTTTAGCATTGATGAATTGCGAGAGCCTTCTAGTATTGAATCATCAGATAAGCAATCAATAGACTTTTCTTTATTAAGTAAGTATTCATCTAGCGTTTTTGTGCCTTCGTGAATGATAATCTCAGGATTATGGGTTCCAAACATAAATCTTCCTGCATCAAGTGCATTCTTATCTACATAAGGATAGAACTCATAAAACTTTAGCTTTAAATCCCGAACTGCATCCGCACTAGTTAAAGGATTAGAAATAAATATGATATGGAACTTTGGTCGAGGTTTACGACCTTTTTTCTCTTTCAAATTGTTTCTAGAGAAGTGAATGATATAACTCAGCTCATTAAACTCTTTAGCTATGACATCAGGTGTAATCCATTCGGACTCAACTTCCGTATGATCATTATCTATATCAAAAGCTATAGTGCTAGTACTTTGAAAAGTATCAATGCTCCTATAATTATCTGTATATTTCGCACATACATAATCATGAGAGAATGCTTCCTTAGCACTAGTCTCATCTTTAACGATAAACTTATTTGGATATAAGCAATTTTGTGGATTGTTAATGTAATTGGATGAATAGATTTCAAATTTCATATTTCTTTCCTCGTTTGTTTTCATGCAAAATTCTTATGCCTCCTTAAATTGTTTTTATTTCATCTACTGGCCAGTAAGTTGAAACCATCTATAAAGTTCTTTAGGGACTGCTTTATAAAGTCCTTGTTTCTTCCTTCTAAAGGTCAAATGGGATATTTGTTTGACTCCTGCCAAAAAAATCTTAAAATATTTTTTTCTCACTCTTTACCTGAAGAATAATTAGCATCTTCAATAGTCAAATGGGAAGGCGAGAGAAATTTGCCAAATGATTTTGAAATTCTTTATCTCTTTCGATAAATAGATGAGCATTTATCTCAAAAAAAGGAGTTTTTTTCAAATGTTGATAAAAATAAAAAAGTCCCCACCGAATTGGTAGAGACAAGTTTGAGAAAATTAATATACTTTTCCTGTTTTTTTGGTATTTATATAGTAAAATTGAGAAAAAAGTGTTATAATGATTACAAGTTATTTACAAGAAAAGGATGAACGAATATGAACTATAAAAGATTAGTTAAAGAACTACGTGAAAAGCTAATTATCACACAAGAGGAATTAGCTCAGCTTTTAGGTGTTTCATTTGCTTCTATTAACAGATGGGAAACAGGTAAACATGAACCAACAACAAAAATTAGAAGAAAAATTGTTCAGCTTTGTAAAGAAAATAATATTGATTTGGAGGGGAAAGAATAATGTTACATTTTAATGAGGATACAAGAGTTAAATTTCCTGCAACCATTCAATTTTTAAGATTGGGCTATGAATATCAATCACTTAAAGGTGCTCGGATCGATTTTGACACAAAGATATTTATAGATAGATTTAAAACTTCCTTAGAAAGAATCAATAAAAGAGAAATTCAAAATGATGAATTGTTCGCTCTTTTGGCTGAGATTAATACTCTAATTAAAAATAATGACTTAGGTAAAGAGTTTTATAAAAGATTACTTTCTTCTGAACATCCAATTAGAGTAATTGATCTAGATGATTATAGTAATAATGACTTTGCCGTTGTCAATGAATTGCCTTTCAGTGTTAAAGAAGGAACAGAAGAAGGTTCTTTTAGGCCTGACATCAACATTCTTATCAATGGCATGCCTTTAGCATTCTTGGAAGTAAAGCATCCTGATAATAGTGGTGGAATTCAAGTTGAATTTGAAAGAATGATTAATAAGAGATTAAAGAATGATGACTATAAAAAGTATTTCAATCTAATGCAAATTATCTCTTTTTCAAACAACATGGAGTACGAAGACTCCGATGATGACATTGCTGACGAAGTTAGAGCGGGATCGTTCTATACAACTCCAAATGGTCAAAGTACGACATTCTCTTTTTTTAGAGAAGATATCAGAGAATACCATTCCAGATATAAATTGAAGGAAATTGATGAAGCTACAGTCAAGTTTGTAGTAAGAGATGGCGGTTACGATCCAATTGAAACGGAAACACCTGAATTCAACACTAATTTATCAGACCTAACATCATGCAATAGATTTATTACATCCCTTTTTGATAAAGAGAGATTTTTCTACATGCTTCGCTATGGCATCATGTTCCTAACAGAAATTAAAAAAGTACATAACGCTTCAACAAATATAGATGAGGAAATTCCAATCAAGCAAAAGCACATCATGAGATATCCTCAGTTTTTTGCTACTAGAGCTATTATCAAGAGATTTGGTGAAAAGGATAAAAACGGTATTATTTGGCACACTCAAGGTTCGGGTAAGACCGCACTTTCAGCATACTCACTAAAAGTCATAACAGATTACTTTGCCAAAAAGAATGTTAATACTAGATTCTTCTTTATCGTAGATAGGCTTGATTTAATGACTCAAGCGACAACTGAATTTACGAACAGAGGTTTTGTAGTAACAAACGTTTCAAGTAAGGCTGAATTTGCAAAAGAACTAAAGAAACCTCTTGATGAAGATAATGATGGCATTGGTACGATTTGTATTGTTAATATTCATAAGTTGATGGAAGAATCAAAAATGCCAGTCATCAAGAATGTTTACAATGTGAGAGTTCAAAGAATATTTTTTGTTGATGAAGCACATAGATCGTATAATGTTCATGGTGAATTCTTTAAGAATTTGATGACCTGTGATTCGAATGGTATATATATTGCCATGACAGGAACACCTTTATTAACTAAGAAGGAACGTTCCAACTTAAAATTTGGTGATTACATCCACAAATATTTCTATGATAAATCAATCGCTGATGGTTATACATTAAGAATTAAAAAAGAACAAATTGATACTGCAGCAAAGGCTGAGATTAAAGAAAATCTTGATATTGAAAACCAAAACCTCGATAGCAAAGATGTGTATGAATCTGATGACTATATTGAGGGTGTTTCAAAATATATCGAAAAGGACTTCAGGCAATTCAGACTTGTAAACACTGATAATACAATCGGTGGAATGATCGTGTGCCGTTCTAACGACCAAGCAAGTAAAATCAATAAATGGTTTAAGAACAATAGCAAACTTACAAGTGGCCTAGTAATGTCAGATAGTGAAAATAATGCTGTTCAAAATGCATTAAATAAACAACATCAAATTAACTTTAGAGAAAGTGGATTCCCTGATATTTTAGTTGTTCATTATATGCTTACAACTGGATATGACGTAAAAAGACTAAAGAAAATGTATCTTTTAAGAGGACCACACGCACAAAGCTTGCTTCAAACGATTTCTCGTGTCAATAGACCATATAAAAGTCCTACAGGAAAAGTTTATCAATATGGTTATATCGTAGACTTCGTTGACATCGAAAAAGAATACAACAGCACTCTTGACGCTTATATTAAAGAACTTGAAGCTGACATGAACGAAGATGGCGATGATGAAGTATCATTGTCTGGTCTTGTTGTTGATAAAGAAGATATCAAGAGAAAACTTGATAAGTTTTTGGCTGAATTGAAAAGGTTTATTCCTGTTGATAATATTGAAACGTTTGTAAACATGATGCAATACTTCAACAAGGAAGCATTATTAAAGATTAGAAAGCTTTTAACTGGAGTTAAAGATTGTTCAGTCGAATTCAAACTTTCAAGAGCAGAAGAATACTCTAAATTGATTGATGATGATAAAGTTAATAATTACTTAAAGACAGTTAATGATAGAATTTCATTCATAAATTTATCAAACAAGGTAATCGATACTCTTGATATCATGAATAATGAAGAAGTTATCAAAGTGGTTTATGAGTTTATAAAAACAAGAATTACCATTCTTGACTTAGGCAAATTTATGCTAAAGGATGAGGACTTCAATAAAGTAAAAGATGCACTTACTGAGCTTCAAAAAGAAGTTCAAAAGAATAAAAACAAGAAAGATATCAAGGTTCAAAAGCTCGAAGAATTACTTAAGAAAATTTTCGAGAAACTTCAAGTGTTCGAATATGCAACAATTGATGAATTATCAGATGAATTAAGAACAGCTCTTGAAGAAGCAAAAAGAATAAATGAAGAAAATGATAGACTTTCTCAAGCCTATGGTGGAAGCTTTGCATTCGTTAAAACATTAAGTGATACTGTAATAGAAACGAACATCGATAGGTCAGATATCGAAAGCTTCTTAAAAATTATTTACGACAACATTAAAGATACAATCTATGACGATGCTTTAATCTTACAAGGTAAAAAAGGGTTTGTGGATGCTACAAAATCAAAGATAACTGTCATTTTAATTAAAGAGAAACTTTTTAAGAAAGTAAAAGACTCATATGACGAAATTCTTGAAATGTTATATGTGAACTTACTACTTTATAAAGAAAACATTTAGGAGAAATAAAACATGCCAAATTATATAGAATTAGAGAAAAATATAAAATCCATTATTGATGACTTGCAAGGTCTATGCTCAACTAATGGATTATCCAATACGGCTTATGAAGAAGTTGTAGTTACTTCGGTATTTCTTTATAAGTTTTTAAATGATAAGTTCATGGCGAACCTTAAAAAATTTTGTAAAGATACAGGTTTAAACTATCAATCAGTAATCACAAATGAAGATGACATGCTTGATGCATTTTATGCGGCATATCCACAAGATGTAGCATTCAAATATGAAGATACAATTGATTATTTAGTTCAACATATCAAGGACGATAATTTCTATAATCAATTTGATAAAACATTGGTTAGAATTTCAAATTACAAAGAAAATCAATCATTCAGCGTAGAAACAGCTGATGGTGAAAAGAAACCTTTATTTTCTGAAATCTGTGATAAGGTTGAAGCCTCAAAAAGAAATGCATTTGCGCGAAATATCTTCTCATATATCACTAGAGACAGATTTGATTTTGGTGAAAGTATTGAAGGTAACTATGACTTCTTTAGTACAATTTTTGAGTACTTAATTCAAAACTATAATGTTGCTAGTGGAACTTATGCAGAATATTTCACACCACAAGCATTATCAAGTGCTATTGCTAAAATCTTGGTACATATGTCACCAGTTGAAGATAAAATTTATGAGATTTACGATCCATCTGCTGGCTCAGGTTCTCTTGTGCTTCATTTGGCAAATGAACTTGGTGATGGGAAATTTGGAAATAAGGCAAGAGTATATACACAAGATATTTCTCAAAAATCATCACGTTTTTTAAGAATCAATATGCTTCTAAATGGTTTAAAAGAATCATTAGAAAATATTATTGAAGGTGATACATTAGAAACTCCTGCTCATTTTAGAATTAAAGGTGATGATACCTCAGGTATTAAGAAATTTGATTTTATCACTTCTAATCCTCCATTTAAAACTGACTTTTCATCCACTAGAGATAAAATTGAGACTAAATGGGAAAAAACATCAAGATTTTTTGCAGGAATATCTAAGATTCCAAACGCCAAGAAGGATTCAATGGCTATATATCTTTGCTTTATTCAACATATTTTGTATTCGCTAAAAGATGGCGGAAAAGCAGCGATTGTAGTTCCTACAGGTTTTCTTACGGCTCAAGCTGGAATAGAAAAAACAATTAGACAACAAATTATTGATAATAAATGGCTTCGTGGTGTCATATCTATGCCTTCGAATATCTTTGCAAACACTGGTACAAATGTTTCCGTTTTATTTATTGATAAGTCAAATACAAATGGCGAAGTATTATTAATGGATGCATCTAAGCTCGGTAAAAAAATAAAAGTCGGAAAAAATCAAAAGACAGTTCTTTCAAAAGAAGAATTAGATAAGATTGTTGATATATTTGTAAAACATATTATTGATGAAGATTTTTCTGTATTAGTTACTTATGATCAAATTAAAGAAAAGAACTATTCATTTAGTGCAGGTCAATATTTCGATGTAAAAATTGAGTATATAGACCTGACTCCAGAAGAATTTGAAACCGAGATGAATACATATAAATCCAATCTTGATAATTTATTTGCAGAAGGTAAGACTCTAGAAGATGAGATTAAAAATCACCTGGAGGAATTAAAGTATGAATAAAACAACTATTGGTGAAGCTTGTCATAGATTTAGCAGTGGTGATTCAATTAAAGCAAGTGAAATTAACAAAAAATCTTTATATCCTGTTTATGGAGGAAATGGAATAAGAGGATATTGTAATAAAACGAACTTTGATGGCGAGTGTGCGATTATTGGAAGACAAGGGGCCCAATGTGGAAATGTTCGATATTTTAAAGGTAAAGCCTTTATGACTGAACATGCTATTGTTGCTGTTGCTAATGAAAAAAATATTTCAGGATATTTAGCGCTTAAATTAAAAACGATGAATTTAGGACGCTATCAAGGACAATCTGCACAACCAGGTTTATCAGTTAAGACATTATCAAGTATAGAAATGGTAGTTCATTCTAAAGCAGAACAAGAAAAGATATTTAATGTTATTAATACTATTGATAATAAGATAGAGAACAATAATCGGATAAAGGATGAGTTAGAATCAATGTCAAAGACTTTATATAACTATTGGTTCTTACAATTTGAATTTCCAAATGAAGAAGGTAAACCTTATAAATCTTCTGGTGGAAAAATGGTTTGGAATGAAGAATTAAAAAGAGAAATCCCTGAAGGATGGGAGTTAAAACATGCATATGAAATTGCTGATATTAAAACTGGTAAAGAAGATGCTAATCATTCTACTGAAAACGGGAAATATCCATTCTTTACATGTTCAAATGATATTTTAAGATGTGATGATTATAAGTTTGAAGGAAATGTTATTCTTATTGCTGGAAATGGAGACTTCAATGTAAAACATTACAATGGAAAATTCAATGCATACCAAAGAACTTATGTCATTAAACCATATGATGAGAAGTATATTGGATTATTTCATATATGCTGCAACCAAACAGTAGAACAGTTCAAAAAAGGTTCTAATGGTTCAATAGTAAAATTTATTACTTTAAGCGATATCCAAAATGTAAAAATGCTAGATTGCAAGAACGATAATTTACTAACAACTTTTAATAAATCATTAGAACAAATAGATTGTTTAAAAAAAGAAAATGAAGAATTATTGTCACTTAGAGATTTTTTACTCCCTATGCTCATGAACGGCCAAGTCACATTCAAAAGTTAGGATTAATGTATGAAGAAATCGTTAATCTCTATCGGTATTATTTTAGTTTTGTTATTCATTGCAGGTGGTTTTACAGCAGTATTTCAAGGTTTAGATGTTCTTTGGCAGGTTTTCATTGGGTTCTTACCGATATTCAAACCAATTATAGAACAGTCACTTAGTGACTACTTTACGTCAGCATACTTCATTGTTGGCGTCATAATCTTTATTGGTTCAGCTATTGGTGTTGCCTTTAGTGTTAAGGAAAGAAAAGTTTTATATATAATCATCTCTACAATTCTAAATGTCATATCATTGATAAGCATAATTAGTAGCATAGTTGCTTACGCATAAAAAACACCTCACCCTTGAGCTATTAACTCTTGGATGAGGTTTTCTTTCGCCTTTTGAAGCCTAATTAGAATAATCCCTAATTAAACGCTTCTTTAGTTTTGATTTTTTTCCAACACGCCTTCAAGTTGATTTTGCGTTCGCAAACTGTTTAGTTCTTTCTTAAACACAACGCCAAAGAATATTACTGTTGTGATAACCGATATCAAGTCGGCGAGCGGTTCTGCTAACAGTACTGCCAACTGTTGATTTTGAGTAAATATTAACGGCATAATATATATTAGCGGTATTAAAATAATAACTTTTCTTAGCAAAGCGATAAACAAAGATTCTTTTGCTTTGCCCAAAGCGACAAACATTTGCTGACAAACAATCTGCGCGCTGAACAATCCTCCGCACGCCAAAAATACCCTTATCATTTTTTCTACGTAAACAATGATTTGTTCACTATCGGTAAACAACTGGGCAAACGTTCGTGGCGTTATCATAATTAGTCCCCAAATAACAAACGAATACGTCATTGCCACCATAAGCAATAATTTGAGCGTTTCTTTCATTCGTTCGGGCAGTTTTGCGCCTTTGTTATAACTCATTATCGGTTGCGCGCCCTGTGATAGCCCTATAAGGGGCAAAATGATGAACTGTGATAAACTCATAAAGATTGTCATTGCTCCCACAGCGGTATCGCCACCGTATTTAAGAAGAGAAATATTAAAGCAAATTCCTAGTATGCTTTCTGTGAAATTCATAATAAAAGGAGCAAGTCCAAGGGATAATGCAGGTAGTATTATGCGCGATTCAAGTTTGAAATTTTTGAGTTTTATTTTCAAAACTGTCTTATTACCAATCAAAAACAGCACAACCCATATCGCCGAAACTGTCTGCGAAATGATGGTAGCAAGCGCCGCCCCTTTGACTCCCATATTAAACACAAAGATAAATAACGGGTCAAGAATAAGATTTAGCACCGCTCCGATAATAACGGTCAACATACTAGTTTTTGCAAAACCTTGCGTTGTGATAAAGCAATTTAGTCCAAGCGTCAAGTGTACCGATAACGCGCCTAACGCGTATATTTTCATATAGTCCCAAGCGTAATCGATAGTAATGTCGCTCGCTCCAAACAGCAATAACAACTCCCTTCCTTTCCACTCGAATATTACTATCATCAGTAGTCCCGAGATAATCAACGCAAGAGCGCAGTTACCCAAAGTTTTTTCAGCAGATTCTTTGTCGCCTTTGCCCAAGAATATCGCCGCTCTTGAAGCGCCACCGACGCTACACAAAGATGAAAAGGACATTACTATTATTAGTACGGACAAACATACGCCTACGCCCGTCAATGCGTCTCCCCCAATAACGGGAATATGCCCTATCATTATTCGGTCTACTTCCATATAAAGCAAATTGACAATTTGCGCAACGATAGTAGGAACGGCTAATTTGAATAGCAGTTTGCTAACTTTTGTATTTTTTAGAAGGTCTAATTTTTCTTCTGTCGCCATATTTTTCTCCAAGTTTATTGCCTAGTAATCAATAAATAAATATTATGAGCAAGTCGATTATCCTTTTAATCGACATTTGTCGCATTTTAGTATATAGGCGAACCATATCATTATATTTTATTTTAGTCAATAGAAAGAACTCGAAAATTTATGCAATCGATAGCGTACGCATTTTTTGTAGTTTAATACGTCTAAAAAAGTATAAACAAAAAGGCCCCGTTTAGGTCGTTTTTGTTTGTTTCTCGCTACTTTTCAGCGAGTAATTAAAGACAATTTTGGCACCATCTATGTAGAGAAAATACGCATAAATCTCGCATTTAGAGAAGTGCCCTTTTTTGTTGAGAACAAGAAAATGCTAGTAGGCAAAAAGAAAAGTGTCCCTTTTTACGAGTTTTTGTTGTTCTGCGGAAACTGCTTGTCGTTGATAAGAAAGAAAAATGACTATTTTCGAATGTTTCTCGTTTTTTTATTATTCTCTAATAAAGCAAAAGATGGAGAAATTTATGTCCTTGAATTTAAGTGAAAATCGCCTGACTGAATGATTGAAAACATGAATCCGAACGATAAGACAAACACAATCAGGCTCGCGGCAAAGGAGGTCACGCAACTAATTTTTAATATCTTTCTGGTCTTACTTTCAAAATTTCCGAAATTTAAGGTGCATAGAATGATACAAACTATGGAAAAGACAATATAAGTAATGGAAATGGGATTGAAATTCAGTAAAGTGGCAACAAGAATCGAAACATTGCCTGTAATGTGAACTGGGATAGGATTTTGAGGAGTAACGTTTGAGTAGTCATAACTACTATATTCGTAAAATGGAACTACAGAAAAAACTAACAACAAAATAGAAATGAGAACGAAAGAAATGCTCAAAATAGACCAAAGCTTGTAATTGCTAATATAAGATTTTTCGATAATCGAATATTTTTCTTCATCTGATAATAGTCCAGTTTTACTGATTCCAAAAACGGCGGAGAGTTTTTCAAGGTTTTCGTCAGTAGGAAAAACGCTTCCACTTTCATATTTTGTTATGAGAGTGCGAGACACAAAAATTTTTGAAGCAAGCTGCTCTTGAGACAAGCCGTTTTCTTTTCGAAGTTTTCTTATTTTTTCGTTTAATTCCATGTTGTAATTTCCATTATAAATGAATTAGACATCTTATTCATACTTCTCATACTTTTTTCTTCATCAACTTGAATATACATATAATGACTTTTGTGACTTATGTAAAATATAGCAGAATATGGCATGCTGTAAGCAAAATGAGGCTCTGTTTCTACATGAATGCAAATCGCATCATCTTTTTGCTCATTTGATGGCCATGCAAAGAATTCTTCATCGATATTAAAATTTACTAAAACATATTTGCAATCCAAATAAGAATAATATTTTTCACTAACATCCCACGCTAAAGATTGATACACACTACTGCTTACTTGCATTCTAGTGATATTAGAAACTTCAAAACCAGTAATTTCTTTTAAAGAATATGTTTTGCTACTGCAGCTTGTTAACAATAAAGGTAAAACTAGAAGAAATAATGTTTTTTTCATACTTCTATATTAATTTAATTAATAGAAACTAATATGTGAATTAATGTGAAAAAGATAATTAATTAACAATTTCTTTTTTTGGATTTTACTATAAAAACAATACCCAGCGTTAAGAAAACAGCGGATATTGGCCAATAGATGAATATGGTCCCTAAAGGAGCAATTATAAAATTAACTCCGCCATATTTAACACCACATACCCAAAAATAGATACCCAAAAACAGCGAAAAAACGAGATTACTAAAAATATAATTCCGACGATTTTTTTCTTCATATTAACTATAAAAATCTTCCTACGATATCTAATCGTGCATGTACCTAATTTGTTGACACAATAATTTTATCGTGTTTTATCAAATATAAGCAATGAGGCACTGGATTTTAGCCAATTTCCTTTTACTACATAGTAGTAACTCTTATTCTATATCTGTAAACTGGGATTTGCTGACATAGGATTTTTTATTGGTTGATATAGTTTTAATCTAGGTCAAGTTTAATATTCTATGCGAAATAACATACATTATTTCTTCTAAAAAATGACTGAAATTTAAATGTATCAGTTTTTATATAGTTACATATAGGATTTATATATTAGTTGTTTAGATATGTATTGTTTACACTGATACTAACTAGGATTATATAAAGCATTAAAATTGATAAAAAATTTTTATAATTCGAGTAAATAAAAATACTCACCACCATTCAATTTGTTCCATTGAATCCTGTACGAACCATTAAGTGTAATAAAATCATCTTTTTTTCCAGTTGGCTTTTGAACTGTTCCGTTGAGTTCTTTATTAGCTCTAAAGAAAGCGTAAATACCACTACAGTCATTGCCTTCATAGAAAAGGTGATCTTCAACAAAAGTCATAACGAACGTTCTATTAAATCCTAACTCTTTTACTCTTTCCATGAATTTTATATCACCAATGAAAGCGAACATTTGTTCAGGATGTTGACCATTCTTTGGATATTTAAGTTCAATGGCATATCTTTCACTCATATCAGGTTTAAAGATAACAATGTCCATTTCTTTCTTTTTCGTATCCGCATTCCTAAAGAAATAGCTAACGTTTCGTTCAAACTGAACTTTGTATTCAGGGAGATTATTTCTTAAAAAAATACCTAATTCGTGTTGCAAAGAAAATTCATTATAGATTTCTATATCGTTTTCTTTTCTATAATTCCAAAACTCTATTAAAAGATTTTTTATATCCATAATCAATCGTCCTCCATTATTTCAAAGAACTCTTCGTCGGTAAGATCTTTATCGAAGTTATGCTCTCCGTCTTGACGAGGATATCTTCTTTTTTGTTTCTTGATCTTTTTGTCTTTCTTTTTCTTTTTAGTGAATGGCCACATACTTTACCTCTTTTGCCAGAACATCAAATCAATTTTCTTGATCCTGGTGAAATGTTTATATTTAGGAAGCTTGCTATCAAAGAGTCGCACCATTTCTTCTGCGGTATCGGTTTTTAATAAATTAACATAGAAATTAACGACTTTTCTGTAAGTCTCAACACATTTATCGATTGTGACATTATATGGCCTTGGAGCGTCTATTTTTGCATTAGCTAAAACATACTGATCCCAAACCGGCATATCCGGATTCAAAGTCGCAAGCATTTTAGATGAAAAAGATGGCTCAATAGACCCTTTAAATGTATAGACCTTTTTAATAATGTCCTCAAAAGACACTGTCTTGCCTTTCAATGATTCCATGTAAGCGTAATATTTCTCAAGAAATAATTCTTTGCTTCTTCTAATTCTATAGAAACCAGTGAATCTCTTTTGGAATTCTTCATCCTTTGAAACATCAGTCTTAGAAAACTTAGCCATTATAAAGTCATACTTGGCTGCACCAATAGCTATGTTTTCCCAATTAAACTCATTTGAATTGATCATGCCTCTAATTTTATTACAGAAGGCATGAGATAAAAAGTGAAATAGAGTGAGAAATTTTGAGATTGTATGTTTTATAAACTTACAAGTTTCATAACAAAAAAACCACCATTTTGTTTTGGTGAGTTCTTGTGTGCTCCAATTACTAATGATAGTTATCTGGTTAAGATTGGTATTCCTTACGCTTTAAATAACTTATCTTATATGCAGTGTCTATTCAACTTCTTTTTTATGTTTTAAGAAGAAGTATCCTCCAATAGCGGTTATACCAATTAGAGAGATGATTATAACGATTGTGATGCTTGAATCGTTCTTGATTATATCATTAAATGGACTAATCGCTCTTGAACTAACAATATAATCTCCATCTTTATAAGTGATTGTTTTTCCTTCGTGTCTAGCCCATGCTTCTAATCTATTTCTAGCAGTAGATACAACATAATCATCACTGCTATAGAATATACTCTTTTCTGAAGAAGACATATTATTAAGTTTTGTGATTGTTTGACCTAACTTAGTTAAACATTGATTTTCAGTATCATTAATCATAATGAAATTAGACACATTAGTAGCGGTTTCACTATTTCCATAAGTTACAACAACTTCTTCTAGATAAAGAGCACTACTAGCGGATCTAAATCCGATATATTGATAATTACCAGTAATAGCCAAAGAAGTTGATGTTCCCATCACAATTGTACCTAGTAAAGTTCCCTGATTTGAATTGTTATATAAATCGGCAGCAGATGAATAAGCTGTGGTTTTCCCATAAACATTTATTGTTCTTCCACTTGCAGTTCCAGTTTTCCAAGTAACTGAAATATTGGATAGATATAGAGACCCACTATAAGCGGTTGTTACAATTCCACAGTCACTTCCAGAACTTCTTAATTGAATGGTATTTGCGTAGTCTCCAGTACTTGGACCAGCCGATTTACCAGCATAAGTTGCTCCGCTAGTTCCTGTTTTATTAGTCCAGGCGGTATAGGAATCAGAGCTTACTCCTGTCCAAGATCTATTCATTGTGTCGTTATAGCTCACCGGAGTCACATAATCAACTCTAGAGACATAAACTATCAAGTCACAGCTAAATGAAGAATAGGAGACCGAATTTGTAAATGTTTTAGTAGCTTCATTTCCTCCACTAGGAGCGTCATCATAAGTAAATTGATAACCATCGTTACTAAAAGTAAATGTCGTTATTTCATTTCCTAAATTATCTTCAACAGTAATATCACTACTAGAGATTGTTTCTCCTGGATGATAA
>Ga0208195_1002396_pt1 | contig 17752 bp, 16 predicted proteins | sample AD_UKC077_MetaG_FD_184441 | JGI IMG/M metagenome (GOLD analysis project Ga0208195, IMG submission 184441) | Active sludge microbial communities of municipal wastewater-treating anaerobic digesters from USA - AD_UKC077_MetaG (SPAdes) (version 2) | ecosystem: Engineered > Bioreactor > Anaerobic >...
CGCATCGTAGGGCAGGTATCCCCACCGCTTGTAGTGAATACCGACGCTTCTCATGCAAAGCCACCTGGATATAGGGTAGCAGAGCAGGAGGGTGGGCGCTAGCCTCTCATCACCCCGGCAGGGCATCCTTGACGGTCTCCATCCGGTCATCGAGCGTTCCGCTCTCTGCAGTACCGGGAGCTGGGCGAGAATCATCGCTTGAGGAAAATTTATTGACAGCACCGCAGTCATGGTCAACTATGGGAGGGAGTGTCTCGAAGGAGCGGGCAAGCCGCGTTCACCTCTGCAGCGACACTTCGAAGGAGCGTGCTGTGCATCTTCACAAGAAAGTCTTCTGTTTGTTCTTCCTCGTTGCTCTGTTGCTTGCATCGTCTTCATTGTTCGCCCTCGGGTTTGTAATTGAAGCGCATCCTGACCAGAGTTGTACCATCATCGAGTACCATGGAATAGGGTACGAGCTCCCTATCCCTGCTCTGATCGATGGGTACATTGTCACCGCCATTGGCGACGGTGCGTTTCGTGACCATCCATTGCTCACTACGGTGTATATCCCAAATACGGTGACGACCATCGGGGAGAACGCCTTTGCCGGATGCACCGATCTCGTATGCTTCAATCTTCCCAAGAGTATTGTCCACATCGGTGAGCGGGCCTTCTATCGTTGTACCAAGCTGCGTGAGGTGTTCGAAATGGAGGATGAAGAAGCATTTGAACATGATGAAAAATACTTCTCTACCTGGATGTCAGCACCGTGGAGTACCGCTCCCGCAGGCTCCGGTTCTCTTGGGAAGGAGGCGTTCTCCGGCTGTCAGGAACTCTCCGAGATTACGCTCCCCCAAAGCATCGGCAGCATCGGGGCCAACGCCTTTGAAGGCTGCACTTCACTGAATCAAATCACCCTCCCTTCTGTACTCTCTTCCCTTGCAGACGGGGTGTTTCGAAATTGTACGTCACTGGAGGCCATCGATCTTCCCTCTGGGATGACTGCCCTTGGTGCCAATGTCTTTGCCAATTGTCACTAGTGTCCGGTTATAAGTCTATGAGTAGTAACTGTTTAATTTCAGAGTCATCATATTCTTTGTAGTTAGAATTTCTAAATAGTTGCTCTATAGGGAGTTGCTCAAAAACGGTCACGCTAAAAATTTGCAGGATTGTGTAGAGGTTTTGCTCCAATTTGAGCCTTTTCTTGAGAATCGCCACCAAAACATATACGGATATCGCCACCCAAACCTGTGTCTTCACGGCATTTTCCGAGTTCCCGTAGAACGTCTTCACCCTGAGGTTCTGCTTGATCCATTTGAAAAAAATCTCCACACGCCAGCGGTTCTTGTAGAGAAGGGCCACGGTGAGGGCATCCAACTCGAAGTTGTTCGTCAGGAAAGTGTAGTACTTTTTCGTCTCCTCATCGTAGTAGCGGACCCTTCTCAGCTTGGTTGGGTAGTGTTGTTTTGTCTTTTTGCCGGTGAGTACAATCGTCTGGTCGCATTGCAATCCGGTGCTCTTGTCCACCACCCTGGAAGAAATCCTGCGCCATTGCGTGTTCTGCTTCGCCCTGGTGACGAAGGTCGCACCTCTGAGCTCTATGCGATACAGCCGTTTGAAATCGATATAGCCACGGTCCATGATATAGACGGCACCGACCTCGAAATCAAGGTCATCGAGGATGTTCACGTCATGGACCGAGCCGTCGGTGATGATGATCACCGACGGGATGTCTCCCCGTAAATCCAATAGTGTATGCAACTTAACGGCGGCCTTGTCCTTGCCAAAGCTCGCCCAGGGAAACAAGGAGAGGCAGAGGTCAACGGTGGTCGAGTCCAATGCATAGACGTTGCCCTCAACGTCAAGATCGAAATCATCCCCCTTGTACAGTTCCTTTGCCTCCAGGATGAGCACCTGGGCGAAGTCGGCGTATATTCTCCAGGATCGGCTCTCATTCGCCTCGGCAAGGGTGCTTCGGGCGATGCTGCCCCTGAAGCCCATGTGATACAGCCTGCCCTGCATCGCATTCAAGGAGAATACGATATCCCTGAGACTGAGGCGGTGGGTCAGCTGGGCGAATGCCAGGCAAAGGAATTGGTTCCAGCAGGAAAACGTCTTGACCCGATGGTCGCCGCCGTACCGGGCGACACACTTGCGGAACTCATACCTTGGCGCCATATCCATGATCTGGGAGAAAACCGTCATTTTGGAACCCATAAAACACCTCTGGGAATGGTTATGGGTTGATGATACTGGCCAAAATCAATCGATAAAAGTGAAAAGAGGGTATAAGTAGCGGCTACTCAACCAGTTATGGCATGTTCAAAAAAAGTTAACCGGACAGCAGTGGCAGTCGGGGTGAACTTGGGGACGAACATGGGTGCAGGCGTGCAGTATCAGATGAAGGACTTCGATCTGGTCGGAAACGTTGGCTACGGCCTGCTCCACGGGGTCCTCTCCGTCGACGCAGCGGCATCCTACACGGTGACGAATTTCACCATCAACAAGGTGCGCATCGACGTGACCGGAGGTGTCGGTGGATACCTTGGTGTCCCGTTTACCACAGATGGCGATCTGGCGGTTTCGGTCATCGTGCCGGTCGGCTTGAAGTACAGCATGCCCAACAAGGACGTGCCGCTTGACTTCTACCTCCGCGTCTCCCCCGGTCTCCAGGTTCTTCCCGAGCTGGATTTCGTGTGGGGTGCAAACCTCGCCGTTCTCTGGCGCTTCAACTAAGAGTCAGGGCGAATGGAAAAAAGGGTGCTTCGGCACCCTCTTTTTTTACTGCAGGAAAGGTTCCAACGGGCCTCGGTAGCGTCCATCGATGCGGGCCTTTACGAAGATGCCCGCTTCGGTGTACTCGATCTGCTGCACCTGTCCCCAGCGATGGATGTGGGCGACGAGGTCATGGCGATCGTTGGGGATGAGGTAGGTCGATAGCGGCCTGATGCGCCTGAGCAATTCGCCGATCTCATCCACCAGGAGGTCGAGGCCCTCCTGTGTGACGATCGAGCTCTCGATGACCGGGGTGTACATCGAACGGAGGCGGGAGACGGCGAAGTCGTCCTCCATCTTGTCGATCTTGTTGGCCAGCACGATGGCCGGTTTGTCGGTCGCACCCAGCTCTTCGAGGACCTGGACGGTGGTGGTGTAGTTGGCGATCATATCGGGGGAGGAGGCATCGCAGACGATGATGAGGAAGTCGGCGTAGACGGCCTCCTCCAAGGTGCTCTTGAATGCGTCGACAAGGGTGTGGGGGAGGTTTGAGACAAAGCCGACGGTGTCGCTGAGCAGGATCTCCTCCCCTCCGGGAAGCTTGACGGCCCGGGTGGTGGGGTCGAGGGTGGCGAAGAGCTTGTCCTCGACGAAGACCCCGGCGTCGGTGAGGGCATTGAGGAGCGATGACTTGCCGCTGTTGGTGTAGCCGACGATCGCGCCGACGGGAATGCTGGATTCAAGGCGCTGGCTCCGCTGTACGGCACGTTGGGTGACGACCTTGGCGAGCTGCCCCTTCAAAAGAAGGATCTTGTCGCTGATCTGGCGCCGGTCCATCTCAAGCTGGGTCTCACCGGCGTCACGGGTTCCCCGCATGCCTCCCCGTTGGCGTGAGAGGTGGGTCCACTTGCGAGTCAGGCGTGGCAATGAGTACTCAAGGCGGGCAAGCTCGACCTGGAGGACCGCTTCCTTGGTCTGGGCGCGGTCGGCGAAGATCTGGAGGATCACCTCGTCGCGGTCGATGACGGCACAATCCCAGATCTGCTCGAGGTTGCGCTGGATGCGGGGACTGAGGGGAATCTCGAAGATCGCGAGGTCGACTGTGCGCTCACTGATGATCGCCCCGATCTCGGCGACCTTTCCGCTGCCGATCAAGGTGGTGCTGTTGGGCGTGCGCAGGGTGACGTATTCGATCTGATCGACGATCACGCCCATGGTGTCGACCAAGGCGGCGAGCTCCTCGGCTCGCCGTTCTTGTTGGCTTTGGGTGTCTGATGTGGATGAAACGATCAACAACAGGGCCCGCGGTGCTTCGGGGGCAACCTCATGGATGCGTGTGGTTTTGGTACCCATTCGCTACAGGATACGACTGGTTACCATGCAAGTCAATATGTGGTACACTCACGGCGCCGGCCTGAGAGATGCCGACGTTGCGAGGTACCCAATGAGTTTGAATTGTGGGATTGTAGGACTGCCGAACGTGGGAAAGTCCACCATATTCTCTGCCCTCACCGCCGCCCCAGCCGAGGTGGCGAACTATCCGTTCTGTACGATCGAGGCGAACGTCGGCATCGTCTCGGTTCCCGATGTGCGCCTTGATACGATCGCTTCCCTGATCCCTGCAAAGAAGGTCATTCCCGCCACCTTTGAGTTTGTCGACATCGCCGGCCTGGTGGCCGGGGCGAGCCGAGGGGAGGGGCTGGGAAACCGCTTCCTCGCCTCGATCAGGGAGGTCGGCCTCATCGCCCACGTGGTGCGCTGTTTCGATGATGACGATGTGACGCACGTCTCGGCCAAGGTCGATCCGGAGAGCGACATCGAGACCATCAACATCGAGTTGGCCCTCGCCGACCTGGAGACGGTCACCAATCGCTGGGCCAAACAGACCCGCCTCACCCGTTTGAGCAAGGAGGCGCAGGCATCGGCCCAAAAGGTGTTGCCGCTCCTGGAGCGCCTCAAGGCCGGTCTTGAGGAGGGAAAGGCCGCCCGTTCACTCGGCCTCGATGAGGATGAGCGCGCCCTGGTCTCGGATCTGCATCTCATCACCCTCAAACCGGTCATCTACGTCTGCAACGTCGATGAAGAGAGCATCGCGGTCGAGCATCCGTATGTGCGCACCGTGAAGGAGATCGCCGCGGCCGAGGGAGCTGAGGCGATCGTCATCTGCGGCAAGATCGAGGCGGAGATCGGTTCGTTGGAGAGTGAGGAGGAGAAGCGCGAATTCCTGGAGGCGGTCGGCCTCTCTGAGAGCGGGCTCAACCAACTGATCAGGAGCGCCTACCATACATTGGGGATGCGCACCTTCTTCACCGTCGGTCCGGACGAGGACCGGGCATGGACGTTCAGGGCCGGGATGAAGGCCCCGCAGACAGCCGGCATCATCCACACCGACTTTGAGCGGGGGTTCATCCGCGCCGAGGTCTACAAGAGTGACGACCTCTTTCACCTCGGCAGCGAGCTGAAGGTGAAGGAAGCGGGGAAGTTGCGCTTGGAGGGCAAGGAGTACCTGGTGCAGGATGGGGACATCATGCACTTCCGGTTCAACGTCTGAGCTACCAGCTCACAGTGAAGGTGATCGGCTTGGCCAAGAGGAGGAAGTCGATCAAGGGGAAGCTGAACTCATAGGAGCGTTCTCCGGTCTTGGTGCCGCCGCTGAAACTCTTGATCGGTCTGGGGGTCTCGATCTTCAGCGTAATGGTGGATCCCTCGATGGCAGGCACCCCCTCATCGCCGAGCATGAAGCTGATCATCTCCAGGTAGTCGGCCTCAGAGAGGCCTTGGTTGTACATCGGCCCGAACGCCTCGAAGTTGGGGTCGGCCAAGAACGGGATGACGGGAACCAGCTGCTCGTAGTTCTCCATCGAGAGGTGGAAGGTAAGGGTATCGGAGGTGAGGGAGATCAGGCTCTGATTGGCTCCCGCCCCGAGGTCGCTGAGGAGGCGCTTGAGGTCGTTGAAGCCAAGAGAGCCCGACCAAGCGTTTTCGCCCTGCTTCTGCAACGCAACGTGGCTTGTCGAGGGGCTTCGTATCAAGGAGATCTTGAAGTCCTCGATGGCCTTGTCCATCAACGGCTGCTCCTCGCTTGAGGGAATGAAGTCACTGAAATCCTCCAACACCGCTATGAAAAAGTCCTCCGCGCTGAAGTCGAAGGATGCTTGGTTGTCCGAACTCGCTCTGAAGCTCAACTGTTGGGTGACGGTACAGCTTGCCAAGATGACCGTGATCGCCAACAGGGCCAATGATCGCATGATGTGTTTCACTCGATATTCCTTTATCGCCACTGTACGGGATTTTCCCCATCTGCTCAAGGAAAAGAGGGGCGGTTGGTCAATATTTTGGTGTTTTTGGTAAATCCCCGGCGTGCCGCAGACCGCTCGATTGCGCCACAACTCTCGGGTGGAGCATCCCTTGTCGATACGGCCAGGTGGGGGAATCTACTCCTCGACCGATGGCTGTGTAGAGGGAAAAACTCGATATACCGCCCGTGTTTTCTATGGTACATTGGGGGTATGAAGCGGTTGCTCGCGGCGATTCTCCTTCTCTATTTGACCACTCCTCTCTTCTCATCAGGGATGGAGATTGTGCATAGTGTCTCGTACCCCATGCAGCTTCGGTTGGAGTGGACCGCGGTGGGCGGATCTGACTACTACGATGTCTACCTCGACCGTGTTCCGATGGCCCGTGTTCGTGACGGTCATCAGGCTGTGATCGGCTCCAATGATGAGCCGTTGGAGAGCCACCATGAGTACGATGTGCTCATCGTTGCCCGCAAGGCGGGGGACATAGAGCTGGATTATGCTGCTGGATCGGCGAGGACCGGAGGGTGGGAAGGCCGATATCAGTGGGTGAATCGGACCAAGCACACCAACAAAGGCAAATCCATGCAGTTGGACTACCGCGTGACCTATGTAGACGGGGCATATCGGATAGAAGGACTGTATGACCGGTGGCGTACCATCTTCCCCTTGGTCAGTCAGGATATGATCGGTCAGCAGATCGCGTTTGAAGGTGATGATGAATCTCAGCATGCCTATCGAAACAACACGCAGTTCTTCAATACGACGTCGATCAAGCCGATCTGGTGGAACGTTGTATCAACCTCCTCAACGGCGAATTCCTGTGTCATCGAGGTCCGCAGCCGGGCCAGCGGCATCGAGGTTGTCACCCGCTCCACCTACCTCTTCCATCTCACCGAAGAAGGAAGGAAAGAGTTGCACTTCACCACCACCGCAAGTGGTGTCGCTTCATTGAGCCTCTTCCGCTGCCCGGATCCCGGCTCTGGCGGGGTGTTCAAGGCCGTGATGGTGTGATCATCACCAGAGGCATCCGTTGACAAAAGATGAAGGCGCCAGTATACGTGTACAGCCGAGGCACGGTGTCTTGAGAAGCCCGTGTGGACATCGATGCCAATGTTTATTAGAGTATTGTCCATGGTGACCTCCAGGTGCATGCCCGAGAGGCGTGCCGGTTGCATCGTTGTTCCCGGTATGCGAGTTTTGCACAGAGGGAGGTCGTTCTCTATGGTCTCAGTGATTGTATGACTATAGATACGTAGGAGTATTATGCATGTCTGATGAACACATACTGATCATCGTCGAGTCGCCTACCAAAGCCAAGACGATCAAGAAATTCCTCCCCAAGAACTGCACGGTGGTTGCCAGCAAAGGGCATATCCGCGACCTTCCAGAGGACCGGATGGCCATCGACCCGGAGAAGGATTTTTCTGTCGAGTATCAGGTGGTCAACGGCCGTGAGAGCCTGATCCGGGAGATGAAGGCCGACTTGAAGAAAGCCGATCGCCTCCTCCTGGCAACCGATGAGGACCGTGAGGGGGAGTCGATCTCCTGGCACCTGGTCGAGGTGCTCAAGCCCAAGGTCCCGTACCAGCGGATGGTCTTCCATGAGATCACCAAGAGCGCCATCACCCGGGCCCTCACCACCGGGCGACCGCTTGATGAGAACCTCGTCCATGCCCAGGAGGGGAGGCGGATCGTCGATCGCCTCTACGGCTATACCCTCAGCCCGACGCTCTGGCGCAAACTCTCCAACAAGAAGCTCTCGGCCGGGCGGGTGCAGTCGGTGGGACTGCGCCTGATCGTCGACCGCGAACGGCAGCGGCTCCTCTTCTCCGAGTCGGTCTACTGGGATGCGAAGGCGCTCTTGGAGAGCTCTTCCAAAGAGCGATTCGAGGCGCGGCTGACCGCCTACCAGGGGCAAACGCTCGCCACCAGCAAGGACTTCGACCCCGTCACCGGCGCCTACAAGGGGAAGGAGAAGACCCTCTTGCTCACCGCGGAGCAAGCCGAGGCGATCGTCAAGGAGGTGGAGGGTGAGCCGTTTGTGGTGGAGGATATCCAACGCAAGCCGTTCGTCACGCGCCCGAGTATTCCGTTCACTACCAGTACATTGCAGCAGGATGCCATCAAGAAGCTGCGCATCAGCGCCGCCGAGACGATGAGGATCGCCCAGAAGCTCTATGAGAACGGCTTCATCACCTATATGCGTACCGACAGCCCCTCGCTGAGCCAAGAGGGGACCCGGGCCGCGCGAAATCAAGTGGAGGCGCTGTACGGAGAAAAATACCTCAGCGAGAAGCCACGCTACTTCGCCGCCCGCAGCGCCAGCGCCCAGGAGGCGCACGAGGCCATCAGGCCGGCGGGCGACCACTTCTTGAAGCCCGAGGAGACGCGACTGGTGGGCCGGGAGCTCGCCCTCTACGATTTGATCTACAAGCGCACATTGGCGAGCCAGATGGCGGACGCCCAGAAGGCGACCACCACCGTCCGTTTGAAGGCGGGAAGCAGCGAATTCACCGCAACCGGAACCGAAATCGTCTTTGCCGGCTTCATCCGTGCCTATGTCGAGCTCTCCGATGATCCTGAGGCTGTCCTCGATGACATGGAGAGCCTGTTGCCGCCGATGACGGTGGGTGAGTCCTGTCCGTTGGTCTCCCTTGCCGCCCTGGAGCACCGCACCAAGAGTCCGGCGCGCTTTACCGAGGCTTCCCTGGTGCGGGAGCTGGAGAAGCGGGGGATCGGCAGACCCTCCACCTACGCCACGATCATCAAGACGCTCCTTGACCGCAAGTATGCCGTCAAAGAGGGGAGCGCCCTCGCGCCCACGTTCATGGGCTTCGGGGTCTGCCAGTTCCTGGAGACGCACTTCTCCCAGTTCATCGACTACGATTTTACTTCGATGATGGAGGATGGGTTGGACAAGATCGCCGAGGGAACGCTCGATAAGGTGGCGTTCCTCAATGCGTTCTACTTCGGTGAATCGGGGCTGAAGGAGCAGAACGAGCTGCAACTCAAAGAGGACAACAAGGTCGCCTCCAAGACGCTGAAACTCTGCAAGGTCAGCGACGAGAACCCCATCATGATCGGTCCCTACGGCCCCTATGTGGTGGGCAAGGAGCAGGAGTTGATCTCGCTGCCGCCCACCTGGATCCCGGGCAACGTCACCGACGAGGACATCAAGGCCCTCATCGCCGAAGGAAAGCAGCGCCACGAGCCGAAGGTGTTGGGCACAGGAGCCAGGAATGGCGACGATGTACAGCTGTTGGTGGGGCGCTTCGGACCGTACTGGCAGGAGGGAACGGGCAAGGACGCCAAGCGCGCCTCGGTGCCCAAGTGGGTCACGGAAGCGGAGAAGATGGAGGATCTTGAGATCGCCCGGCGCTACCTCAGCCTCCCCCGGGTCCTGGGAGTCGATGATGAGGGGGTCGAGGTCATCGCCAACAAGGGGAAGTATGGCCCCTATATCGCCAGTGGGAAGAAGACGCGTAAGCTTGCGCGCAGTACCCACGATGAGAATGTCTTTTCCATCACCCTCGAGGAGGCGTTGCAGCTCCTCGCCCAAGAAGTCCCTGCCAAGGGGGGAAAAGGCCGCTCAAAAAGTGCTGCGCTCGTCAAGGAGATCGGCAGCTGGGAAGGGGAGACCATCGCCCTCGCCGATGGACGCTACGGCCTCTATCTGAAGGTCGGCAAGAAGAATGTGGGCCTTCCCGCCGAGTACAAGAGCAACCTCGAGGCAGCGAAGGCGCTGACGCTGGATGAGGCGATTGCGATTATCCAAGCCAAGGCTGAAAAATAATGATAGACTATTGCATATGGGCAAGATGAAGGGCAGAGGAAATGCTCCCAAGCCAAAGCCGAAGACCGAGGTGACGAGCCTGTTGGCCTCGGAATTCAAGCTCGGGGCAGACCGCATCGCCACGACACTGCGCAGTGTGGGCATCAACCCGGATCTGCCGGTCAATGAGGAGGAGCTGGAGCTCTATCGCGAGGTCATCGCCTGCAAGGTCGGTGACCGCAGCCGCTATGTCAATACGGAAGAGGGGTATGAGGAGGCGTTGGATGAACAGCTGCGCTCCTTCGATGAAATTTATGTCGACACTGCCCCGATCCTTCAAAAGGACTGGTTTCTCTACTTCGTCAACGACGCGATGGCGATCATCAAGCGGCGCAAGAAAAAACTCATCGTCTTGGAGAAGACGCTTGAAGAGCTGCACGGGCTGAAGAACAACCCGGAGAAGGACCGCGAGGTGCGCATCCGGGCGACCATCAGGCCCGACCTGCTTCGCTTCCTTGCCCGAAAAGGGGTGGTCCGGATCGGTGATACCGGCAGCATCGGCATCGCCGACGATCACCTGGTACGCCTCTTTGCCCACGTCGGCTCTGCGATGGACCTGCTGCTGATCACCCAGGACCGGGGGCTCAGCGAACGGATCGTCCGTCTGGGCGCCGAGATGGAACAGAAGCCGAAAGAGGAGCGACCCAGGCGTTGGTATGAACGCCTCTTCTTTAAGAAGGAGGAGACGGAAAGCGTCGTCGGCCATCGAATGGTCGCCTGCAAACTGGTGGAGCAGGGGAGGCTCAAGCGCCTCTACATCTGCCCCGAGTGCCAGGAGAGCTACTACGATGATCTGCATGCCTGTGGGGGCATCGTCCTCTGTGGCCGCTGTTATCTTCGCCTCAAGGAGGAGGAGAAGCGCCAAGTGGAGGCCAACCGCAAGCAGCGGGAGACGGAGTTGAAGGCGGAGGAGGAGCGTCAACGACGGATGGAAGAGGAGGAGCGTCGCCGTGAGGCGATGCGGCCAAAAGAGACCGTCGAAGACCGCCTCCTTGTGCAGAAGAAGCGCCTCTACCGTCGCTTCCTCTGTTCCTTGGGCCTCGTCGCCCTCATCGCCGTCGTCGCCCTCATCCTCCTTCTGGTGCGCTAAGCCTCCACCCCCAATCATTGTGGTAGATCATCTGCCGGCTCATGCCGCCGTCGATGGTGATCGTCTCCCCGGTGATGAAGGCCGCCTTCTCTGATGCAAGAAACAGTACCATCTCGGCGATGTCGCTCGGCAATCCCACCCTGCCGGCGGGGTGCTGGGCGCTGTCGCTCCCTTCCCAGAGGGTCCCGGTGGTGTCGATCCAGCCGGGAGCGATGGCATTGACCCGGATGCGGGGCCCCAAGCTGATGGCCAGCGCATGGGTGAGGCTGGCAAGCGCCCCCTTTGCCGCTGCATACCCCTCACTCTCCCTCTGGCTCATCGCCGCTCGCGTGGAGGTGATGTTGATGATCGACGACCCGTGGCTGAAGTACGGCAGGAGGCGTTGGGTCAGGTAGAACGGGGCTGTCACCCCGACTGCCAACGCTTGTTGAAACTCTTCATAGCTGCCGGTTGAGATCCCCACCATCGCCGGCGGGGCGTTGTTGACCAGGACATCGAGGCGACCATAATCGCCGATTACCTGGGCGGCGAAGCGCTCGATCGTCTCCTTGTCAGCGATGTCGCCGGTGTAGTAATCGTTCTCCGCTCGGTCGATGATGCAGACGGTAGCCCCCTCCCGCTCAAAGGAGCGAGCGATTTCCTCCCCGATACCGCGTGAGCCGCCGGTGATGACCACTATCTTGTCACGAACCATGATGTACCCCTCCACCATCATGGTATCATGCCCTTGACCGGCTGTGTCGGAATAAAAAAAAGGGGCCGTCATCATGACGGCCTCTCTGCTGCCCCCGGCGCGATTCGAACGCACGACCCCTTCCTTAGGAGGGAAGTGCTCTATCCAGCTGAGCTACGGGAGCAAGGACTCTGTGATACTACCGCAAAGTGCGGAGATTGAGCAAGGTCTATGCATCCTTCTTGAGCAGGTCCCGGATCTCAGTGAGCAGCACCACATCGGCGGGAGGAGCCGGCGGGGCAGCGGGAGCTTCCTCTTCCTTCTTCGGCTCAAAGTGGTCACGGAATTTGTTGATCGAACGGACCATGACGAAGACGACGAAGCTGATGATCAAGAAATCGATGACCCGCTGGATGAAGGTGCCCCAGTTGATGGCGACCTCAGCGGTCTGCTCGGTGGCCGCGGTGATGACGAGCTTCAGGTCGGTGAAGCTGATGCCACCGAGGATCAGGGAGATGATCGGCATCAACATGTCGTTGACGAGGGAGTTGACGATGGCGGTGAACGCCGTACCGACGATGATACCGACGGCCATGTCGACGACGCTGCCGCGGCTGATGAACTTCTTGAATTCATTGAAAAAGGTGTTTTTTTTAGGCATAAGGACCTCGATTAGGTATGATTTCTGGCAGAGTACCATAAAGCGGAAAGAGAGTGAAGACTGCACTAGTCTCTTGGTATATATTACACGTCAACTAGCTATTAATATTGGAATGTACAGCAATTGATTCTATTTTTGGTGGTTGAATATTGCATAAATATACCAAGTATTGTATAACCTAAACATTATTTGCGTACGACGTGTCTGCTATGAACACTATTTGGAGGTCCCTACGATGAAGAAAAGCCTGTTTGTCCTGTTGGCTGTCTTGGTTCTGTTTGCCTTCCCAGCATTTGCCCAGGGTGGAAAAGAGAGCACAAGCCCCAAGATTGGATTCATCGGCCCAATGACCGGTGACAACGCCAACTACGGCGTGCTCAGCAACAACTCAGCCATATTGGCTGTCGAGCAGTTCAATGCCAAGGGCGGCATCGATGGCAAGATCCCGGTGGTTCTGGTCACCGAGGACAGCGAGGGAGTCCCCGAGAAGGGCCTCGCCGCCATTGAGAAGCTCTCCTCCTCCGACAAGATCGTCGGCCTCGTCGGCCCGATCTTCACCGGTGTCAGCTTCGCCGTCGGTGAGCGGGTGCAGAATGAAGGCATCGTGATGATCAGCCCGTCGGCGACCCACGCCGACATCACCAACATCGGTGACTACGTCTTCCGCACCGTCGTCAGCGACGGGCTCCAGGGAGAGGTCGCCGGCACGTACTTCGCCCAGGTCCTCGGCTATAAGAACATCGGTGTCCTCTATGCGAAGAACGACTACAGCCAGGGTCTCTATGAGGGTATGAGCGCTTCGTTCACCGCAAACGGCGGGAAGATCACCATCGTTGAGTCCTTCAACGTCGGTGACAAGGACCTGAAGACTCAGCTGACGAAGATCCGCAGCGCAAACCCGCAGGCGATCTACATCCCCAACTATACCGCTGAGATGGCCCAAATCCTTGAGCAAGCCGCGCAACTCGGCATGAAGATCCCGTTCCTCAGCAGTGATGGATTCTCCGACCCCAACATCTACAACCTCGCCGGTGATTTCACCGATGGCGTCATCTATGTTGGCCCTGCAAAGGTCAAGGAGAGCCCCTCCTACGCCCAGTTCGTCAGCGACTACACCAAGAAGTATGGGGTGGGCCCGGACAGCTTCGCCACCAACGCCTTCGATGGCACCAACATCCTGCTCTCCGCGATGGACAAGGTCTACAAGGCGACCGGCAAGTTCGACCGCAAAGCGGTGCGTGACGCAGTGGCGGCAACCAAGGATTACGCCGGTGTCACCGGAACGGTGAACTTTGCGGATAACGGTGACCTGGTCGCCTATCAGGGACTCTACAAGGTCAACAAGACCACCCCGGAGTACCTGGGAACCTTTACCGTTGTCGACGGACAGCTCGTACAGATCGACTGAGGTCTTTGGATCCTGTTCGATTCTGGATTACCAAAGGCCGGTGTGTTGTGAACACCGGCCTTTCCATGGTATCGTGTATGACAGTTTTCGATATTCCAAGGAGAGCCCAGCGTGGCAATTGCTGAATTCTTCCAACACTTGATGAATGGATTGACCCTCGGGGGAATCTATGCCCTGATCGCCTTGGGGTATACGATGGTCTACGGCATCCTGAAGTTCATCAACTTCGCCCATGGTGATGTATTGATGGCCGGTGCCTTCATCGGCCTCTTTGTCTTCGATTGGCTACGCGGCTCTGCCCCCTCGGGGGTATGGACGATCATCTCCTTCTTCTTGGCTATGATCGTCAGCATGGGTCTGAGCGCCCTCTTGGGGATGTTCATCGAACGGGTGGCGTACAAGCCGCTCCGCAACGCAACCCGCCTCGCCCCCCTGCTCAGCGCCATCGGAGTCTCCTTCATCCTCTCCAACGGCGCCGCCTGGGCATTCGGTACCCGTTCGAGGAAGTTCAATTATCCCTTCGACAACACCCCGATCCACATCGGTGAGGTGGTCATCACCCCGCACCAGATCCTGATCCTCGTCGTCAGCCTCATCATGATGATCGGCCTCAAGCTCTTCGTCGACCGGACCCGGATGGGGAAGGCGATGCGGGCCACCAGTCTCGACCAATCGACGGCGATGCTGATGGGGGTGAATGTGAACAAGGTCATCAGCTTGACCTTCGCCATCGGCAGTGCGCTCGCCGCAGTCGGCGGCATCCTCATCGCCCTGGACTTCAAGGTCTATGCGAGCATGGGGACGATGACCGGCCTGAAGGCTTTCGTCGCGGCGGTCCTCGGCGGCATCGGAAACATCAGCGGGGCGATGTTCGGGGGCATCCTTTTGGGAATCCTCGAGACCTTCGGCGTGGCGGTCTTCGGCATCCCCACCGGCCTGAAGGACACCATCGCTTTCGGTGTGTTGATCATCATCCTCTTGATCCGCCCCGAGGGGCTCTTCGGCAAGGTCGAAAAGGAGAAGGTGTGATATGTTTAACTTCTTCCTTCTGATACTGATTTATACCGGCATCTACGCCCTCATGGCCCTAGGACAGAACGTCATCACCGGCTACGGGGGGATGCTCAGCCTCACCCAGGCGGGCTTCTTCGCCATCGGCAGCTATGCCACCGCGATCCTGGCCACCCGCTACGGCTGGTCCTTCTGGGCGACGCTGCCGGTCGCGGCGATCCTCTCGGCATTCTTCGGCCTCCTGATCGGCCTTCCGACGCTGAGGCTGAAAGGCGACTACCTCGCCATCGCGACGCTGGGCTTCGGTGAGATCGTGCGCAACGTACTGAACAACTGGGACTCGTTGACCAACGGCCCGATGGGAATCCAGAAGATTCCGATGATCACGATCTTCGGCTTCGTCATCAACCCATACAAGAAATACGCATTCTTGGTGATACTCTCCATCGCCGTCTTTGTGGCGTACCTCCTCTTCCAACGACTGGCGCGTTCACGGATGGGGCGGGCGTTGGCGGCGGTGCGCGAAGATGAGATCGCCGCCCAGTCGATGGGCATCAACGTCACCAAGTACAAGGTCTATGCCTTCATCCTCGGCGCCTCGGTGGCCGGGGTGGCCGGCTCCTTCCAAGCGGCCTTCACCCTCAGCGTCTCGCCGGGCACCTATACCTTCATGGTCAGCGTCATGGTCCTCTGCATGGTCGTGTTGGGGGGCATGGGCAACTTCAAGGCTTCCATCCTCGGCGCCTTCATCATCCAGTTGATCAGCTACCTGCCGCAGCTCACCGGCCTGACGGCCGTCATCCCGCCACAGTTCAAGCAGATCCTCTTCGGCTTGATCCTCGTCATCATGATGATCTGGCGTCCCCAGGGCCTGTTGGGACGGGAACGGATCGATTACACCAAGGGAGGGAAGCGATGACGTTGCTTGAGACTGAAAAGCTGACTCGTGCCTACGGTGGCGTGGTGGCGGTGAATAAAGTGGACTTCGATGTTGAAGAGGGGTTGATCACCGGCCTCATCGGCCCCAACGGTGCGGGCAAGACCACCCTCTTCAACAACATCACCGGCCTCGATGCCCCCACCCACGGGCGGGTCCTCTTCGAGGGCAAGGACATCACCGGCGCTCCCGCCCATAAAATCTGCCGGATGGGCATCGCCCGTACCTTCCAGAACATCCGTCTCTTCAGAGAGCTGACGGTGGTGGAGAACGTGATGATCGGGCGCCACTTCAAGACCGGGAAGAGCGAGACCAAGGGGCGCTTCCTCAATGCGATCGGTAGCTATGTGCACCTCCGGCAGGAGGAGGAAGAGATCTATGAGCGCTCCTGCCAGTGGCTTGAATTCTTCGATATGGAGGGGATGAAGGACGAGCTTGCCAAGAACCTGCCCTACGGAAAGCAGCGCGAGCTGGAGATCGCCCGGGCGCTCGCAACCGATCCCAAGCTCCTCTTCCTCGATGAGCCGGCGGCCGGCATGAACCCTCAGGAGACCGACCACCTGATGGCGATCATCCGGAAGATCCGTGACCTCGACATCACCGTCGTGTTGATCGAACACGACATGAAGCTGGTCATGTCGATCTGCGACGCCATCACGGTGCTCAACTACGGCATGAAGCTCGCCCAGGGCACGCCCCTTGAGATCCGACGTAACCAGGACGTCATCGAAGCTTACCTGGGGAAGGAAGATGCATGAAAGAGTTGCTCGTCATTGATGATATCAGCGTCTGCTACGGGAACATCCGTGCCCTGCAGAACGTGAGCATGCACGTCAACGAGGGTGACATCGTCTGCCTCATCGGTGCCAACGGCAGCGGGAAATCGACGCTCCTGAAGGCAATCGTCGGCCTCGAGCCGTTGGTCGACGGGTTCATCACCTTCGATGGTGAGGAGATCTGCAAGGCAAAGAACGCAGGAAAGGGCAAGGGCCATCTCAAACACATCACCACCGACTTGATCGCTGCCCGGGGCATCGCCCTGGTGCCGGAGGGGCGCCGCGTCTTCTCCGACATGACGGTGGAGGAGAACCTCGACATGGGTGCCTTCCTGGTGCGTGACGACAAGCTCATCGCCGAGCGCAAGGAAGCGATGTACGAGTTCTTCCCGATCCTCGGGGCCCGGCGACGGCAGAAGACCCGCTCGCTCAGTGGGGGGGAACAGCAGATGATGGCCATCGCCCGCGCCCTGATGAGCGGCCCGCGCATGATTCTCCTCGATGAACCGGGTCTGGGCCTCGCCCCGTTGGTCATCGCCGACATCTTCGAGAAGATCGACTTGATCAACAAGCAGGACAAGGTCACCGTCTTTCTCGTCGAGCAGAACGCCCGCATGGCCCTCAAGGCCTCCAATGAGGGGTATGTGTTGGAGAATGGGCGAGTGGTCCTCCAAGACAGCAGCGCGGCGTTGTTGGAAAATGAGCGGGTGAAGGCGGCGTACCTGGGCGAATGATGGCTGGAAATTAGGCGGTTCATGATTTATGATAGAGAGAGAAGGGTGGTAGGAGAGATTCATGATTATCGAACGAAGAATGACACGCAATCCCGTGACGGCAACCCCAGACATGTCCATTGCGGAGGCTTCCAACCTGATGAAGCAGGAGAAGGTGCATCGTTTGCCGGTCCTGGACAAGGATAAGAAGCTGGTGGGGATTCTCACCGAGAAGGATATCCTCTATGCAACCCCATCGCCGGCGAGCAGTCTTTCAATCCATGAGATGGCCTATCTGCTGAGTAAACTCACCGTCAAAAAGCTGATGAGCAAAAATGTGATCACCATCACCAAGGACACGACGGTCGAGGAAGCGGCGCGGATGATGGTCGACCAGGATCTCTCCAGCCTGCCGGTCCTCGATGGGGACAAGCTCATCGGCATCGTCAGCAAGAGCGACATGTTCAAGATCCTGCTCGAACTCTTCGGAGCGCGTCACTTCGGGGTGCGGGTCTCCTTCATCGTGGATGACAAACCGGGGACCATCGCCAAGATCAGCCAGGCGCTCAGTGAGGCGGGCATGGACATCATCGCCTTCGGCACCTTCATGGGCACCGATCCCACCAACGCCATCTGTACCGTCAAGGTGCAGGGG
>Ga0208195_1002397_pt1 | contig 17743 bp, 10 predicted proteins | sample AD_UKC077_MetaG_FD_184441 | JGI IMG/M metagenome (GOLD analysis project Ga0208195, IMG submission 184441) | Active sludge microbial communities of municipal wastewater-treating anaerobic digesters from USA - AD_UKC077_MetaG (SPAdes) (version 2) | ecosystem: Engineered > Bioreactor > Anaerobic >...
CTGTTTTGTATGTTTATTTTAGAATCAAATTCTTCATAAATTGCTTTATATTCATCATCTAAATCGCCAGTGCCAGTGCCTAATAATAAATTTCGCTTGGCTAAGATTAAACCATACTTTTGAAATTCAAATCTTTGAGTTATGGAATGTCCGTCAGGAGGAACGCCTTTTAAATAAACATCAATCTGCCAAATTATATTATAAACTCTTTGACTTATTCCTCTTTTATCAACAAAACGATAGTTGGTATGTCCTGCTTCAATATTTACAATGTCTTTATCCGTTAGCTCTTTAAATCCTTCAGCATCTTTGTCCAAACCTTTTGAAGCCATATATCTTACTATAGTATGCAATAATAACTGTCCTTTAGCGTCATAACCATCAAAATTCATTAAACTTCTATTGTTCCAAGCTACTCTTAATTCCTTTTCGCAAACATTATAGTAAATAAAATTTCCATTTTCTAATAAATAAACTGTGGTGTCAGATACATAAGGATTACCGTAAATAGAACATTCTTTTAATTGAATATCAGGGTTGGAAGGCGTGTAAAAATCTTTAATTTGAACACTTAGATATATAGCTATACTGCCTATTAAAAGAATAAGAACAGAGAAACTCAAAATTTTAATTTTCTTGTTTTTGTGAGTAAACATTTTGTAAGCTAAAACACATATACTCGTTACAATTAAAACTCCAAGTCCTGTAAAACCTTGAATAAGAGCAAAAAAGAGCATTAGCCAAAAAATTATTGCTATTGCAATTAGATAATAAATTAATTTTGAGAATTTCCTTTTTATAATAAAATATGTCAATAATAAAATTGCGAGGCTCATCATAACAGATAATGTTATATGGCTTATAAACACCGAATAGTGTCTAACATTATCAGATTTCAGTTCGAAATAAATTCCCAAATATGCCAATAAACCTGCTAATGTGCTAGTTAACACTCCAGCTATAAATAAAAAAACAATGGTTTTAAATTGTTTATTTGTTAGTGCTTTTGAACTTGCTATTATTATTGGTAGAGCTAAAAGTGGAAGTCTAATTTTAATGTCGCGGAGAGCAAACTCCATGTTTTGAGAATTGAAAAACCAAATTAAAGGAATAAAAAATAAAAGTAAAAAAAATAGTAGTTCTTTATTTTTTGAAATAGTTTTTATCTTTTGTTTAAAATTTGCTTCAATTAAATAATTAGTTGAAAGCATTATAATACAAGCATTGGTAAGAAATTCGGAAATAGGCATAAAGAAAGCAATAACGCCTAATCCGAATATATATATATATCTATGAATTTTCTCTCTCACTAGCCCTAAAACTTAGTTTTACATTTCCATAGAAGCGCTAGATCTAATTTTCTTATAGCCAAATGTCATATTACAACCCATTCTAATATTGAAATTTTTAGCTTTTTGAGGAAACATCATGTTGGTAAAACTGTCTGTTACTATATACCAATTAAAGATAGCAGCTCTTACATTTAGTCCGAATCCAATATTATTTATAGAATTGTTGGCATAAGACCAAGTTAAATATGCAGCTAACCAGTTGGTTATATTAGAACTAGCTCCAATAGTAAGTGATTGTAAATATGATTTTCTGTAAAACTCTCCTCTATAAAGTACATTAAAGTGTAGTTTCTCATGGAACTTATATTTTCCACCAAGATATAGATTAGAAGGCAACCAAGTTATATAGCTTGTTTCAAGTAAATCAAATTTAAAAGTATTAATTAATGTGTCCATAAGATTATCAACAGATTCATCAAATTTATTTTCATTCTTGTCAAAAATCTTAAATTCTATACCTCTAAAATCGTATTCTCCTTCGCTCATAAAATTATGTGGATTGTTGCTCCAGTTTATGAAACCAAAATCATTTAATGAACCGTAAACTTCTATTTCTGGATTTATTTTGTAATTTGCTCCTAAGTCAAAGCCTATACCAATATTTTTCATATTTAACAAAAATGCTGAAGCCATCGCACCTGCACCTTGATTTTGTAGTTTATCAAATTCTTCTTCGTCAATACCCAAATGAATTGAGTCAGGTGTCATTATATATTCATAGTTTAAAGGCGATGAAGTTTGGATTTTCATATCTGTTACCCAGGTCATCATATAATTTTCTGGATCAGTATGAATAGATAGTTTTTTAATATCTGTATTAAAATTAGATTGACCAAATAAAATTTTCATGCGTCCTCCCAATCTTAATTCCTCATTTGCCTTCATCGACATTCCTACAGCAAATTCTTTATAATGTGTAAAATTTAAACCAAATCCTTTAAAATCATGTGGTTTACCTTCTTTCATGTATGGAATGTTACCATTAATCGCAAACTCAAATAAATCGTAAGGTAGCGAAAATCCATATTTAAGTTTTTCTGTTAGAGAAATAGTTAAATACATATTTTGTAAACTTATACCTAAGTTTAAAAGTTCAAATTGAGTATCAAATCTAAAATGAGTTGTTTTATTTAACTTTTTCATCATTAGTGGAAGGTCTAAAACCAAACTGTCGGCTTTGCTACCTTCTCCTTTGTGAAAAATATGATTATAATAAATCGAGTTGTTGGCATAATTGAAATACATTGCTGGTGGCATTTCTCCAAATAAAGGAAGTATAAGTCCGCCCATTTGAAATTTATAGTCTATCTCAGCTGCAGGGTTTACAAATTGTGATTGCATAACTCTGTCCATATTATAAAAAGTGAGAGCCTGTTGAGCGTTTACAGAACTAAATAGACTAACAAATGCTAATATGATTAAATGTTTTTTCATTTTCATTCTTTTTTAAATTTAAACTTAATTACCAATATCGTCTATATTTCCATCGTATTTAATATCAACTTCAAATCCTATATCAAAGCTAATTTTGTAATCGGTAAATATTTTCACTACTTTATCGTTTGCTGCATTGGTAGTATGAGCATGGGCACAAATTATTACATATTTTCCTCCCTTGATTTTTTCTAATCTATCAAGATTGTATTCAATTTTTGTTATTTTTTGAGTAATGTCAGAAACTCTTCCATTGGCATCAACTTTGGCAGGACCTATTATTTGTTCTAAACCTGAAGAAAACACAGAGTCTAAAATATAATAATTTTGGTCTGTAATATAAATTTGACTTATTGCTTCTATAGGAAAGCCATTATTAAACTCTACTCTTAAAAGTGCTCTTGTTATAGGGTTATTTTCATCAAACATGCCTGAGAAGTCAACCTCTAAAGTATCTTGGAGGTTAAAATTATAAATATATCCCCAAAGCGGAAATTCCATTACTACTTCAACATCAATTTTTGAATTGTCGGCAACAAAATTGTTATGGCTATTTCCTGCAGGATTGGTAGTAGCTTTAGCTTTAAATTGTATCCATTTAGGTCTTTTATTAACAATGTCGTTTATGTTTGAATTGTTTCGATTTAGTTTTAATGAATCGAGCATAACATCTCCATAACTAGTTGAATAAGAAACGTCATAAGGATTTGATTCTCCAATAGGAAGTCCGACTCCATAGTCAATAATATTATATTCACTTCCATCAACAGCCGAAGCAGCCATCATATGTGTAAAATAAAATTGAGAAGGTACGCCATAAGAATTTGTATAAAACACTTCTAATTTGGGGTCTTCAAATCTATATTTTTCAATTGTCCAATCGTCAGTGTTAAATAAAGAAATGTCAATAGTGTCGCTTTCAAAAAATAAAGTGTTCAATCCAAAATAACCATGCATAGTTTTATATTCCATGTCTTTTATATCTACAGAAAAATCAATACTTCCTGTATTTGGAACTCCATTGCCAGAATAGAATAAAGTTAATTTCACTTCTACAGGAATTTCATTGAAGTTTGTTGCTGTTTGAGTTAAGTCAATTTTGTAGCCATTGAAATCATTTCCTAAACTATGAACAGAACCGCCTCCTGGAACATAGGTAAATGTCCTTGTAAAAGGCTCTCCGTTTTTTATAACACTTGGCAAAGTAACATATAGTTTTGCAGAATGTCCATAGGTAGAAGTGGTTCTTATATCCAAAATACCAGATTTTAACAAAATGGAATCTATTTCTGCCTCTGTATTAAACATGGTAAATATCAGATCTTGATTAAGCGTAAAACTAATAGTATCTCCATACTGATCAAAACCGTCAAATTCAAACACTTGGCTTGCAATGCTGCCACTAGTTGACTGGTCTGGCAAGTAAATAATTTCTTGAACAGCAGCCGAACTAACGTTAGTTTTATATTGCATCGACACATAACCTTCATCGTTTTCGATTAGCAAGCCTGTCGAATCAAACCTTTGTAATGCATCAGTAAAACTTAGGTCGCCCCAAATAGCAGGTGCTGCAAATCCTGCCTCATACTGAACTTCTTTATCCCACTTGTCAAAATTAAAATTATCTTTTATGCAAGAAGAAAAAGATAAGAAAAGGACAAAGAAAATGACTAAATAACAAATTTTAGTTTTCATATTTTTAATTTTTTATTAACTTGTAATTATACAATAAATTTTCCAATCCACCAACAATTAAAGACATTTTTTCATCATTATTATTTAAAAATCCTATACTAAAATGACTTTTACCTATTAAAGGAAATCCCTCAAAAATGCTGCCATTCTCGTTGATTAAATAAATTTTTTCACTTTTTTTACAAACTATTCCAATTTTTATTTGATTATTAGAAAATTTATAAATACTAGGTTCAAAAGAAATTTTATCATTAAAGTTTAACTCAAATAAAAGTTTTTTATTGTAGTTATACGCCTCTAATTTAGTGCTATCTGCAAAAATATAATCAGAATTTCCATCGTAATCTATGTCTGCCACTACAAAATAATGATTTTCACTAAATTCTTTTATAAATAGTGAATCTTGTTGTCCTTGAGGTGAAAAATATCTGATATTACCTTTGGCATCGGTGCATACAAATTGAGTTTTGCCTTTATTTTTATCTAAGTAAACTTTATTGTTTTTTGAAAATTTGAAATTTGTAAAATATGTACTTCTTGGTTCGCCACGTCTATTTAAACTATAGAATTTAAAATCATCATAAAAAACTAGGTAATCTTTACTGTCTATGATATAATGTGATATTTCAGAACTAACAAGGTTTTCGCTATTGTTAAAAGTCCAGCCTTTGATAATGTTCCCAGACTCATCGTATAAATATATTTTTTTATCTTCACAAGCTATAGTTATTCTATAGTTACGGTTATTTTCATAATCGAATACCGAAAGTGGAGAGCTGGCTTTTGACCTGAGAGTTATAGGAAAGTTTTTAACATTATTGCCAAGTCTATCAATAAGGTAAATTTTAGATTTTGTAGAAAATAAATATTGAAGTTTCCCATTTTTAAAAGCATCTATCTGATAAACGTTACCAAAAATACTTTCGTCAAGTTGTATTTTCCAAATTTCTAAACCACTACTATTAATTAGATATAAATTATTGTTTTCGTCTTGAACTAAAATTTCTTTGCTATTATCATCATGGTTAGTTACAATAAAAGGTTTGGAGCTTACAGGAGCATCAATTCTACTTTCCCACGCAGTTTTTGGTTTTTCTGAAATATTGTCGGCATATTGTAAAATCATATTGTTATAAAGCCTGTCGCTAGCACTATTAACTTGGTAGCCCCAAAAACTAAACTTTTGTAGTTCAGTAAATTTATTTTGAGCTAATTTTTGCAAATTTGAATTTAAATAATCTTTGATTAGAGGATAACCATTTGTAAATGAAAAATATGTAAAAAGTAGAGATTTGTTAGAAAAGTTTTCTAAAAACTTGTTGTGTTCTATATTGGTAGTCATAGTTTTATTTAAAAATGCAGTTTTTGCAAAGTTTCTCAAACCTTCTTTTGTTTCAGCAAATACCATAAAGTTTTTAATAAAACAAACATAATTAGAATTGGATTTTGTGAAAAATGGACCAAAAAGTATCAAAGGCAAATTATCGGCAGGGAGTTTATAACATGTTAAATTTGTATGCTCATCAACTTTTAGGTCTGATTTAAAATCCTTTATATTTTTATTTAGCTTGTTTGCATAAATTTGAATAATATTTTCCAACTCAAATATCCCAACAGATTGTGAGTTTAAATTTAAAATAGTGTAGAAATCTAGTTTGTCGTTTTCTACTATAGCCGAAATACAAATTTCGTTTTCAATTAATTTGTAAAAATCTTTGTAGTCAATGTCATAAGTTGCTTTAAGCTCATTAATTGCTTCTTCTCTTTTTTCAAACTCTCCAACAGATTTTAAATAATTGTTTAAACTATTGTTGTAATTTTCAGAATCAGTAAATGCTAAAATTGTGTAGTAGCACGCATTGTCTGGCAAAACATTTAAACAGCTCTGACTACAAGGCAATTGGAGTTTTAATATGTTTGATAATGCAGGTAAACTATCTTTATTTTCAATAAAACCATTCATACTGATTTTTCCTGTATTTATGTTTAAATCCATTTCTATCCAGTTGGCAAACTCATGTTTTGTGTCAAAAACTTCGGCTAAGTTTTGTTTTAAAATCGCACTTAACTGTGGTAAATTTATATAAACATTGGCAAGTTCTTTTTTGCCAGCAGATTCATACAATGCAGCAAATTCATTATCTCTTTTGATAATGGAATTATTACTAGCTAAAGCATCAATAGATTTTTCAACCAATACAGCAGAATTAGAAATTATAAGAATATGATTATTAATCGAATAAAAAAACTTTTTACCATTTTGTAAGCTACAATCAAAGATTATTATGCCTTGATAATCTCTTTCGCTAATATTTGAAAATTGTTTAAGTTCGTTGTTTAGGTTTGTTTGAAACTGTTTAGTTTTTAATTTTTCATCTATTTCAATATATAAAGTTTGAGACAGACTGCTTAATGAATTATCGATTAAAAATAAACTTTTACCGTTTTTAATTTCTTTAAAAAAATCTGATTTACTAATGCTATCAAAACAATGAACAAGTGAGTTTGAAGAATTAGTTTGAAAAAACTTTTGAATTTCATATGAGATTACGTAATCCAAAGATAATTTTTCAAAAAATGAATTAAAACTATTAGTTTCTATTATCAAGGCTGGATTGCCAGGAACAGCATCAAGTGCTTTTGAAGTTTTTTCTGAAGATTTTAAGAAAAATAATACTGCAAACACTAAAAGTCCGCATAAAACAACAATGATAGAAATTATTAAAACTCTTTTTTTCATACTAAAACTAATTAATTGGTAAAAATAATATAATGCCATCATTAAAACAACCTCATAAATGAAAACAAATTAACATACTGAGGTTAAAAAAACTATGATTTCAAATTGTTTTATTTAAGTTTTTGTGTGATATTAGCAAAAAAAATATTATTCGTAATATATTTAAAAGATTTTATGGCAAAAATTATTGTTTTTGTTAGTTTATTTATTTTTAGTAAAGCCTTGTTTTGCAATGTAGAAGGTGATGGTTTTAATGGTGTAAGCATATGTGAATCAGCTAACTATATTGACAAAATAAATAATTCCTTATCGTCTTTTTATGATTCAACAAATATTTGGTGGGCTAGTCAATCTGTTATTTCTGATAGTTTGCGAAAAATAAGTTGTCCATATTATCCTGAGTATGTTTACAACATTAGAATTGCGGATTTAGATGAAAAAACACCAATAAAGTTAGAGTATAATGAACATGTTTTGAAATATATTGAGGCTTACGGTATGAAAAATCGTCCTAAATTGCAATCAATAATTTCTAAATCGGCATATTATTTCCCAATTTTTGAAGAATATTTAGATAAATATGGCTTACCTTTAGAGTTAAAATATCTTGCAGCTGTAGAATCTGCACTTGATGCTAGAGCAGTTTCAAAATCAGGAGCAGTTGGTTTATGGCAGTTTATGAAACCAACATCAGATTTATTGGATATTAAAGTTACTTCATATATTGATGAGCGTAGAGATGTTTATAAATCAACTGATGCAGCATGTAGATATCTAAAATATTTATACGAAACTTTTGGCGATTGGCAACTTACACTTGCAGCTTATAATGGAGGTCCTGGAACTGTAAAAAAAGCAATAGCTCAAAGTGGTGGAAAAACAAATTATTGGGAATTACGTCCTTATTTTACCGAGCAAATGAAAAATTATATACCTGCGTTTATTGCAATGAACTATTTAATGGAATATCATGCCGAACATAATATTTTCCCAAACGATATTTTTATCGAAAGTGTAAAAACCGACACTTTGTATGTTAACGGATATATACATTTGAAAAATATTGCAGAATTTGTTGAAGTTGATTATAATTTACTTAAAGACTTAAATCCAGTTTATACTTATGCTTATATTCCAATGGATGGAGATAAACATTGTTTGGTTTTACCTTTTGATGTTGTTCATAAATATTATCAAAAAGAGCAAGAAATTATAGCTTTGAAAAATAATGTTAAAAACGACACCGCATCAACTCAACCACCGTTTATGCAAAAGCCTGTACGCGAAAATATCATCTATCATAATGTTGAACGTGGCGATAATTTATTCAGAATATCTCAAAAATATGCTTGTACTATTCCTGAAATCTATCAGTGGAATAATCTTGACGATAGTTATATTTTACGAGTTGGTGATAGCTTGAAAATTATGGTAGAATAAAAAATTGTTGACTGAATTAGTTTTGAAAAAAAGATATTTAATATTAAATTTACAAAAAATAATTTTTGCATATGTTTAAATTTTTACGAAAAGAAAACACGATAGCCGGTCCTAAATTTAATCGTTGGTTAGTTCCGCCAGCGGCTTTGGCTATTCATTTGAGCATTGGAATGGCATATGGATTTTCGGTTTTTTGGATACCATTATCACAATCTATAGGCATAACCGAAGCAGTTTCAGCACCTGAAGGAATAAGTTTTTTTGAAAGAATTTTTTCTACCGCTTATGATTGGCCCATCTCAATGCTTGGGTGGTTATATACTTTGTTTTTTGTGTTTTTAGGTTTATCCGCAGCAATGTGGGGCGGTTGGTTAGAAAAAGTAGGTCCTCGTAAAGTAGGATTTATTTCAGCAATATTATGGTCGGGCGGACTGCTAATATCAGCTCTTGGAGTTGTTTTACACCAAATATGGATGCTTTGGTTGGGTTCAGGTGTTATTGGTGGAATAGGATTAGGCTTAGGATATATTTCACCAGTTTCTACTTTAGTAAGATGGTTCCCCGACAAAAGAGGTATGGCTACTGGAATGGCAATAATGGGATTTGGCGGAGGAGCAATGATAGGAGCTCCTTTAGCACAAAAACTAATGAATTTCTATGCAACTGATACTAGCGTAGGAGTGTGGGAAACTTTTGTAACCCTAGCAGTAATTTATTTTATCTATATGATAGTAGGAGCATTGTCTTATAGAATACCTCCAACAGGTTGGCAACCAAAAGGATGGAAACCGAAAGAGAAAAAACGAAAATCTCTGATTACACAACATCATGTGCATGTAAATAAAGCTTGGAAAACTCCTCAATTCTGGATGTTGTGGCTAGTACTATGTTTAAATGTTTCGGCAGGTATTGGGGTAATTGGAATGGCTTCGCCACTACTGCAAGAAGTCTTTGGAGGAAAGTTAATAGGAATAGATAAAGTCTTTTCTGAATTAAATGAAGCAGAATTAGCAAAAATTGCATTAGTAGCAGCAGGTTTTACTGGATTATTATCTTTATTTAATATTGGAGGACGTTTCGTCTGGGCATCACTATCAGATGTAATAGGAAGAAAAACTACTTTCGCAATATTTTTTATTCTTGGATTTATTTTATATGTCTTGGCACCTCACCTCGGACTAGCTGGTACTGTAGCCCTTTTTGTAGTTGCATTTTGTATCATAATTTCAATGTATGGAGGAGGTTTTGCAACAATTCCTGCATATCTTGCAGACTTATTTGGCACACAAATGGTTGGAGCAATTCACGGAAGACTTTTAACAGCTTGGTCAACAGCAGGTATCTTAGGACCTGTTTTGGTAAATTATATTAGAGAATTCCAATTAAATAGAGGAGTGCCTGTTCAACAAGTTTATAATACCACTTTTTATATTTTAGCAGGACTTTTGGTAATAGGAATGATAGCAAACTTTCTTGTTAGACCAGTAAATAAAAAATACCATATGAGCGAAGAAGAATTAGCACAACTAAGGCTTGCTACAGCTAAAGAAGAAAAAAACGGAAAAACTGATGTGGACTTGAGTGAAGTAGGTTCGGGAAAAGCTACATGGAAACTCGTTTTTGCTTGGACAGCAGTAGGAATACCTTTGCTATACGGAATATATTCAACTGTACTTGATGCTCTACCTTTATTTTTAAGATAATGATTTTTGTTAATACTATGTTTGAAAACTCTTAGATTTATATTTCATATTATCAAAATCATTATTGTATTTTTGTGAAAAAATAAATTTAATATTATGGCGAATAGAAGAGAATTAAAAAAAGACATTAATTGGCTTACTGAAGAAGTTGTTTCTGATTGTTTAGTTTATTGGGAGTTTAACAAAAATAAAAACAAAGAACATGTAGTAGATATAATTAATTCTGTAATAACTAAAAGAAATGAACTTATATCAAGAATTAATAAACCTACTTCAAAAATGACTCGCCACGAAGTCAAGTCTGCTTATAATCAGATAGTTAAAGAGATGTTTGAGGAAACAAATGAAAGTTTAGAAAAACTAAGTGAGTTAGCTAAGAAAAATGCAAAGGCTAATTAATATTCCCGAAATAGGGGACATTGTTGTAACAAAAAAAACTAATGCAAAAAACTATAGATTAAGTGTGCATCCTCAAAAGGGTGTGCTTCTTACTATTCCTAGGTTTGGCAATTTTAAAGAAGGCGAAAAGTTTGTCTTAAAAAATATTGACTGGATAAAGTCAAAACTAAAGGAAAGGGAAATTCGCCAACAAGATTTAAAAATATTTAAACCAGGAGAAGAATTTATTACACGAAATTTAAGTTTAGAATTTGTTAAAGGAAACTATAAAAATATGCTTTCGGCGTATTTTGAAAATAAAAAAATAAAAATTTTATATCAAACAGGATTTAACGATTTTGAAGCAGATGATGTTCAAGAGTTTATTAAAAAATTCATATTAAAATGCTTGAAGCAGGAAGCAACTATTTATTTAATTCCAAGATTAAACGAATTATCTCAAAAAACAGGATTAAAGTTTAATAATTGTAAAATAGGAACAGCAAGCACACGATTAGGCTCTTGCGATTCAAAAAATAACATTATTCTGTCAGCATATTTAATGCTTTTGCCCGACAGGCTTATAGATTATATTATTTTACACGAGCTTTGTCATATTTTACATAAAAATCATGGGGAACAATTCCACAATCTTTTAAATTTATTGACAAATGGTAAATCTAAAGAATTAAATAAAGAACTAATATCGTTTAGAACCTCTATAGAACCCGGAAATTACAAGTTTTAAATTATTTTGCTCTTTCAACGTATTCTTTGGTTCTTGTATCAACTTTAATTTTTTCGCCAATGTTTATAAAAAGAGGAACCATAATTGATGCTCCAGTATCAATAGTTGCAGGTTTTAAAGCATTGGTTGTAGTATCGCCTTTTAATCCTGGTTCTGTATAAGTAACTTCGCTAATAATAAAAGCTGGCAATTCGCAAGTTAAAGCTGCTTCGTTTTCGGCGTGGAAAATAACTTCAACTTCTTGTCCTTCTTTCAAAAATTCAATACCTTCAATCAAGTCTTCGGATAAACAAACTTGTTCAAAAGTTTCTAAGTGCATAAAATGGTAACCCAAATCATCATTATATAAAAATTGATAAGGACGGCGTTCAATTCTAATTATATCAATTTTTGCACCTGAGGGAAAAGTGTTTTCTATTACTCTGCCGTTTTCTAAACTTTTCATTTTAGTACGTACAAAAGCTGCTCCTTTGCCAGGTTTAACGTGTTGAAAATATGTAATTTGATAAGGTTTGCCATTAAACTCAATGGTTAATCCATTTTTAATATCTGCTGTTGTTGCCATAATTTTATTTTTTTTTACAAAAATAATAATATCATTTGCTTTACAAAATTTTTTTTTAATAAATTGATTTTTTGCCCATAACATCACATTTAGCAAGGCTAGATAAAAAATATTTATTAAAATTAGAAAATTTAAGCAAAAATATTTATATTCGTGGAAAATTAAAACACTATTGATATGAAGAAAATTTTAATGTTAACTTTTATTGCTTTTATTGCATTTGCTTGTAAAAATTCAGCTCAACCCGAAACACAAGAACAACAAAAAAAAGAAGAAATAAAATTTGAGTGGGTAAGTTATGAAAACTCTAGGTTCGACTTTTCAGTGTCTTATCCCGATTTTTTAATTCCGCAAGGAGAATCTGGAAATGGAGATGGACAAAAATTTATTTCAGAAGATGAAAAATTTGAATTTTGGGCTTATGTCGATTTTAAAATGAATGCAACTTTTGACGATGCCCCAAGTTTTGATGAGGCTTACGAACAAGATGTGAGCCAAGAAAATGTTGAATACAATGAAAAAAGACAAGATAATTATTATGTAAGCGGACATATTGATAAAAATACTCTTTTTTCAAAATACACATATTTCCGCAATATGAATTATTATGTATTGTATTTCCAATTTCCAGATGCCGAAGCAAGGTTTTTCTCTCCAATTGTTGATACAATAGTTGCTTCGTTTGATTGTGATGGAGGTGGCAATCATGATGTTGAAAATTTTATTAATGGATTTTTGAAAGATTGTTGGGTAGGGAAAAATTTTGATGCTTTGCTTAGAGATAATTCAACAATTTTAAATAAATATATAGACAAAGATTTAGGCATAGCTCGACTTCATGCGCCAGGAACAATTCCAAGATTTGCAAAAAGAAACGAAAACTTTGGTTATGATAACTATACCGACTTTGAAACTACATTTAAAGGTAAATATACTCTAACTATGTGCAAAGAAAATTTTGATTTGCCTTGTAATTTTGACTTTGAAGACGAAAATGGAAAAATTGTATGTTATGATTTTGTAAGCGATTTGCCAAACCTTGTTGACCCAGAAACTTTTGAAATATCATCACTTACGCCAATGTATCCAAGCTCCAAAATTATGCTTGTTTACTTACCAGATAAATATAATAATCCGCGTGCGTTTTATTTTATTTTAGTAAACGAAAATTGGAAACTTATAATTGTTGACGACACACTTTGTTCGGCATAAATATTGAAAATATAATTTTAAAAATAAATAGTTGAGAAATTAATGTTTTGAATTAAATTATTTTTAATATATTTGTTGAAATAATTAATTTAATAAAACTGAGTAATAGTATTTTGTTTAAAATTTAAGTCCTTAGATATGAAAAAATTAGCGTTTATTTTAGTCTTGTTAAGTATTGGCGTATATGGTTTTGCTCAACAAGAAAATATCTCTGAAGATATTGAGACTTTGAAAGAAATGGTTAAACAAGGAAGTCAAGATGCAATGGGAAAGTTAGGCTATTGTTATCTTACTGGAACCAATATTGAAAAAAACGAAAAAGAAGCTTTTAAATTACTGAATAATGCTTCAAAATCTGGTGATGCTTTTTCAAATTTTTATGTAGGGAAATGTCATTACGAAGGTATTGGAACTCCAAAAAAATATTCTAAAGCTTTTGACCACATGTCAGTTGCTGCTCAACAAAATTATGAGCAAACTTATAAATATCTTGGTAGAATGTATTATTTTGGAGAAGGTGTAACAAAAAATAAAAAAGAAGCTGTAAAATGGTTGAAAAAAGCTATTGAAGATGAAAAAGACGTAGAGTCGTTATATTTATTAGCAACTTGTTATGATACTGGTGAAGGTATTTTAAAAAACGAAGCTAAATCGCTTGAATATTTTGAAAAAGCAGCCGAAAAAGGGCATGCACAAGCAAGAATAGAACAAGCAAATGCTTATAGAATTGGAAAAGGAGTAGCTCAAAACACTGCAAGAGCAGTAGAGTTATATACTCTTATTGCTAACGAAGGCGACAAAGATGCTGCATATTTTTTAGCAACTTGTTTCGAAAAAGGTGATGGAGTTGGACAAAGTTATAATTCTGCATTTCAATGGTATTTAAAAGCAGCAGAAAAAGGAAATATTGAAGCTCAAAATAAAACAGGAGAATATTATTATAAAGGCATAGGTACAACTCAAAATTATGATGAGGCTTTTTCTTGGTTCTCAAAAGCTGCTGATGCCGCAAATCTTGAAGCATATAATAATTTAGGTAATTGTTACTATAACGGTCATGGAACAACTCGTGATTATAAAAAGGCTTTTGCAAATTATGTAAAAGCTTCAAAAAACGAAATGCCAGAAGCATTATATAATCAAGCAGTTTGCTATTCAAAAGGACAAGGTACTAAATTAGACATGAGAACATCTGCACAATTATTATTTAAAGCTGCTCAAGCAGAATATGCACCTGCTCAAAACTTATTAGCAACATACTACATCAATGGAACAGGTGTGGATAGAGATTATAAAAAAGCAATAATTTGGCTTGAGTTCGCTACTAATCAAGGAAATGCAGATGCTTTCTACAATTTAGGTAATTGCTACGCAAGAGGTCTAGGCGTTCAAAAAGATAAAAATAAAGCAAGTGAATTATATTCAAGAGCTGTAGAATTAGGACACGAAGACGCTAAAAAAGAATTGAAAAAAGTTCAATAAACTTTACGAAAATAAAACTTATAGAATATTCTTAATTTTTCACAATTCTTAAAATTGCAATATTTTGATTGTTATTGTAAACTTTTAACAAATAAACTCCAGGATTTAGTTTGTCTATAAAAATTTCAGTGGATTCTGAGTTGATTATATCTGTTGTAAGTAATTTGCCTGTAATGTCGTAAACTTCATACTTATCTGCGATTGCATCATTGAGATACAAGTTTACATAATCTTTCGCAGGGTTTGGGTACATAGAAAGTTGAGACAGTATATTTTCATCTACATTATCTCTTAGTATTACATTTACATAAACCGTTTTTTCGGCTTGGTTATAATTTTGACTGTTTGGAGTAAATAAAACGTGCAATTCTTGATTATTGCCCACAGGCAGATACGTGCCAAAGTCAGGGTTGTAAGTAAAATTGCCATCTATATTTGCACTAGCATTTAATTGAATTTCACTAAGAGCTTCATCATCATAAATATCAGCAGGATTTTCCCAATAAATTTCTGGTGTAGCTTTTAAAATTTCAAAATTTGCTGGAACAAAAGTAAATTCATAATTTGTTTCAACCTGTAGGTCGCCGACATTTATTTCATAAATTCCTGCATCTTCGCCTTGAAGCCTACTTAATGCACCTGTAAAATTTACTTGCTCTACATTTCCTTGAACAGTATAAGTAAATTCTGGGTCTTCTTCACCATATATTTTTGTTAATCCTTGGTCGGCAATTACAGTTAATATAATAGGCGTAATTTCAAATTGTGCAGATTGGTAATTTATATTGTAATTTTCTCCTAAATTAAGGTCTCCTTGTAAAATTTCATAATGTCCAATGTCTTCACCTTGTTCTCGTGTAAGTTGTCCAGAAAACTCATCATTGTCTAAAATATTTCCTTGAACATAATAAGTAAATTCCGGATCTTCTTCTCCATATACTTTTGATTGTCCTTGATGGGCAATTACAGTTATATTCGCAGGTGTAATTTCAAATTGCGAAGACTGGTAAGTTATATTATAATTTTCTCCTAAACTAAGATTGCCTTGTAAGATTTCGTAATGTCCAACATCTTCGCCTGATTCTCGTGTAAGTTCTCCGTAAAATTCATCATTATTTATAACACTACCAGAAATAACAGAATAAGTAAATTCTGGGTCATCTTCACCATAAGCTTTTGATTGTCCTTCAGTAGCTTTAATAATAATTTCGCGAGGTAAAATTGTGAAATTAGCAGTATTATAAATTAAAGTATAATTTGAAATATTATTAATACTAAAATTGTTTGCCAAAATTTGATATATACCTGCATCTTCTCCTGGTTCGCGTTCTAATTCGCCAGTAAAATAATCGTTGAAAGCTAATTCACCTTGTATAGAATAGGTAAATTCATAGGGGTCGTTATGTCCGTAAGTTTTGCTTGCAGCATTGGCTGTAACAATAATTTCGCGAGGTAAAATTTCAAAATAATTGTCTGTGCCTAAATAAGTTACGTTGTAGTTTGGATTTATTTGCAAATTATCATAAAAAATTTGATACTCTTCAACATTTTCTCCTTGAGCACGATATAAAAATCCACTAAAAGAATCGCCTTCGGCTAGATTATCTGTATATGAATATGATAATACAGGGTCAGTTTCGCCATAAATTTTACTTTGATTTGGGTCTATTGTTACACTAATTGCTCTTTGCGTGATTTCAAATTGAGCATTAGGCATTATTGTTAATTCATAATTAGAACTAAGTGATAGATTGCCTTGTAAAATATCATAGAACCCAATTATTTCTCCCTGTTCGCGACTTAATGCTCCTGAAAAATTATCACCAGTTGCAAGTTCTGGACTATAAGTAAAAGTTAAAATTGGGTCAGGATCTCTATATTCTTTTGATTGATTTGGGTCAACAGTTATTAAGATGTGTTTCTTTTTAATTTCAAAATTTTGTGAAATAAATTCAATAGAATAATTGTCTCCTGCACTTAGACTTCCTAATTTAATAGGATAAGTTCCTAAGGCTTCACCTTCTTCGCGAGATAAACTTCCAGTAAGACTATCTCCTTCAACAAAATTTCCTATCACTGTATAAGTTAAGATAGGATCTTGATCGCCATAAAATTTTGATTGATTTTGATTTGCTTTTACTGTTATGTTCCTAGGTAAAATTTCAAAATTAGCAGACTGATAAACAAAAGTGTAGTTTGACGAAATCTCTAATGTTCCTACAGTAATTTCATATTCGCCAACATCTTCGCCCTCAATCCTTTCTAAAGAGCCAGTAATGCTGTTTCCAGAATGTAAAAATTCGCTTAATGTATAGGCAAAGTAAACAGGATCATCAAATCCATAAGTTTTATTTTGACCAGAATTAGCAGTAATTGTAATTTGTTTTGGAGTAATTGTAAAAATACTTGAAATAAATGTTATTTCGTAATTATTTGATAAAGCAAGATTATTTTGCAAAATTTCATATTCGCCAACATCTTCTCCTACTTCTCTATTTAAAAATCCTGTAAACTGATCGCTGCCAATTAAACCACCGCTATAAGTATATGTAAAAGGCGTTGGGTCAGAACTTGTATAAACTTTTGTTTGTCCAGCGTCAACAGTAACAGTGATAGGACGTTTTAAAATTTCAAAATCAGCGGAATTGTAATTTAAAATATAATTATCGCTTAATAGCAAAGTTCCTTGATTTATTGTGTAAGTGCCAACATTTTCACCAGTAATGCGAACAAGTTCTCCAGTAAAATCATCATCTCCAACCAAAGTTGGTGTATATCCGTAAGTTAACTCTGGGTCATTTTCTCCATAAATTTTGCTGTTATCCTCGGCATAAACATCAATTTCTTTTTTATTAACTATCAAAGTTTTTGCAACTTGTGGGGCTGGAAAATATTCATCATTTCCTGCTTGATTTGCATAAATTTCACATTCTCCTGCGTTAACAATTGAAATTGTACTTCCATTTACGCCTGTACAAATGGCTATGTCTGGGT
>Ga0208195_1002406_pt1 | contig 17685 bp, 12 predicted proteins | sample AD_UKC077_MetaG_FD_184441 | JGI IMG/M metagenome (GOLD analysis project Ga0208195, IMG submission 184441) | Active sludge microbial communities of municipal wastewater-treating anaerobic digesters from USA - AD_UKC077_MetaG (SPAdes) (version 2) | ecosystem: Engineered > Bioreactor > Anaerobic >...
TAGAAACTCTTGCTCGCAGGGAGCCTCGTCTATTTGTACACTGGACAATGGGGATATTCTATACGGCTGGATAATGGGAGCCGGATGAATCGAGAGATTCAAGTCCGGTTCTGAGAGAGCCTGGGGGGTGAAATCCCCCTGGGCTACTCACCAGTTGTAAGACCGTGGTTGGGGGTAGCAGGTAGCAGGTTCGTAAGAGCAAGAGAACCTGGTTAACCGTTGAGCGGTTCTCCGTTCGCCGAGGAGAGCCATGAAGCAATACTATAGAGATTCCGACCAGGAGCTTTGTCGGAATGACGGAATTGGGCGTTTTCGGAATAACCGTCAGTTGTCCACCCACTGAGCCTGCCCTGAAGCCTGCCCCAAAATGCCCCTGTTTGGGGTCTCTGTTCAGGGTCATCCCGAACTTAATCCAGGATCTGTTCCAAGAACGAAGAACCTGGACGCGCAGCGTCGGAACGAAGAACCGATGCTTCTTGGCGGGGACGGAGGACCGTTGACGAAAAACGGTTTTTCATAAGCGTACAGGGGTTCTGCAAAGGATCTCGCTCCCAAACCTCTTTTTCTTTGTTTCTTGCATCACTTTCTGCGTAGCAGCCTCACTTCCCCGGACGCTTTTCCCAGCATTACTTCCTCGCGCCAGCAAGCCTCACTTCCCGACGTAGTCGGCCTCGCCTCCGCCGGTTTTCAAATGTAATCAAATCCGTAGTTTGGAAGTGAAAGAGGCAGTCCTTTGAATTTGCTGCAACAAAAGACTTCTTGGTTGAATTCCGCCAATGACAGTCTTTCAACGGTCTCTACGAATCTGTCATAGTCTTCTGAAGGCATAATCTCCGTGAAGTAGCCCTCCATTTGATCCAAGAAGCTTCTCTTAGATATAATTTTTGCGGTGCCGGGAAACTCGATCGGAAGGCTCTCCTCTGCCTTGAAGTGTCTTTCGGCGACGATTATGCATCCCTTGAGTCCGAGTTTTTCGATATAGCCCCTTGTCAATGAGATTACGTCTTTGCTGCCTCCGCCGTATTCAATCACGTAATGATTGTCTTCTCTCTCGACAACGGTAATGTAAGCCTTTTCACTCAAGTACGTTTTTGCCTTACGTGCCTCCGCGTAACCCGTTGAGAAGGTTTTCTCGAAATCTGTGAAGTTCCTTATGTATCTCAGGGGTTTCATTCTGTAAAGATCGAGAATCTTACCAATGTCCGAAATTTTTGCTTCCCTCATAGATGCCGTTCTTCCCGGCTTCACGAGAATTCTTTTCGTGCCTGGCGGCCTGACCGCTCCGAACCGCTGATATAGGCCTCTGCCTCCGGAAATTATGAGTAGTGATAGGCCTATATCTATAGCATGTTCTTCGGCCTTCGCAAGAGTCACGGCTCCGTAGTTCTTCCCACGGTAGTCCGGGTGAGTGCATACTGAACCGATGAGACCGACCTTCATCCTGTGTCCGAAGAAAGAGATTTCCCTAGGGAGTAAGCCGATCATCGACACCGGTCTTCCCTTCTCTTTAACGATTGTCATGTTTTCCACATTCTCTTGCGAAAACAGCACAGGAAAGATCTTTCCCATTTCACTTTTGAAGACAAGAGATGCAAGGTCAACCATCCCTTGTAGGTCTTCGATTTCTGCTCGTGCGGGATTGCTCAAGAGAACACCTCCCATGAATATCTAATGAGCTATATAATTGATAATCTCACAAAGAAGAGTTGGGTGCAAGATTGTGATTAAATAGAATTTGATAGTCAAATCGAAAGGGTGATTTCGTTGTCCGAGACAGTACACAGAATAATGCTTGATGACAAAGAATTGATAATTATCGGTACCGCTCACGTATCAAAGAACAGCGCCGAAGAAGTAAAGGCGATTATCGAAGAGGAAAAACCCGATTCCGTTGCAATAGAACTGTGCAACTCCCGATACCAATCGATACAGGATCAGGATAAATGGAAGAAGACCGATATCGCAAAGGTAGTTAAAGAGAAGAAGTCTTTTCTTTTGCTAGCTAACCTTATACTTTCCTCTTATCAAAAGAGAATGGCAAAACAAATAGGAATACAGGCAGGACAGGAGATGCTGCAGGCTATTGAGTCGGCAAAAGAGACAGGAGCGGAGCTTGTTCTTGCAGATAGAGATATTCAGGTCACTTTCGCAAGAATATGGGGAAATCTTGGCTTCTGGGGAAAGACGAAACTCTTCTTCACTCTAGTTTTGTCTATCTTCAGCGATGAGAAGATAACAGAAGAAGATCTCGAGAAAATGAAGTCGGGGGATATGCTGACCTCTGCGCTCAGTGAGCTTGCCAAGTCCTTTCCTCAGCTCAAGGAGTCATTGATTGACGAAAGGGACAAGTATCTCGCCCAGAAGATCAAGACGGCTCCGGGAAAGAAAGTCGTCGCCGTAGTTGGTGCCGGGCATGTCCCGGGTTTGAAAGAGGCCATAAAAGAGGATCAGGATCTTGTTGCACTCACGAAGATCCCTCCGAAGAAGAAGACCGGTAAGATAATCGGCTGGACGATCTCGATAGCGATCATCGCCTTGATTGTTTCAACGTTAATAGTGAATCGCGATGCAGGGTTTGATCAGATTCTAAGCTGGATCCTATGGAATGGATCGCTTTCTGCTCTAGGAACTCTTATAGCTTTTGGTCACCCTCTCTCTATACTGACGGCGTTCTTTGTTGCCCCTGTAAGCTCATTGAATCCGCTTCTGGCTGCGGGATGGTTTGCCGGACTTGTGGAAGCGATCGTAAGAAAGCCCAAGGTCTCGGATTTTGAGAACCTGAACGAAGATGTAAACTCCTTCAAGGGTTTTTGGAGAAACAGAGTCACGAAAATCCTTCTGATTGTGGTATTCGCGAACGTTGGAAGCAGTGTAGGCACTTTCATTGGGGGAGCCGAAGTAGTTAGAATTTTCATCAATTCTTTCTTCGGGTAGTAGCACGAAAGTGCTATCATATCGTACTAATTAATTGAATCAAGGTGAGGAATTCTAATTATTTGAGTTTGGTCAATATTGTCGGATAGATTGGTATTTCAGGTCTTGAGACCAAGAATCTGGATAACAAGAAATTATCAAATCATTGAAAAAGGAATAATAAGTATTTATGTAATGTTCTAAAGCTGGAAAATGAACTTCTCAGCGTTATCGAAAAGCTATTTCATGAAGTATTCTCGCACAATAAGGAGTTATAGAAAGACAAAGTAACAGGGCTGGTTTTATCTGGCAAAGACACCGTAAATTGGGCCTATTTGTTCTTCTGATTTTGCATGTGAATGTAATATAATAATCTTGCAAATACATTAGCTTCTTCGTGAAGCATGGATTACTTCAGCATCGACAATCAAACACACTGATTTTTCGTTCTATATTTATCTCTCTCGTTTCTTGCCACTACGTAGACGAAACAACTTTATCCCAGTTCAAGTTGTGACTCGATCGAAACGCTAATTTCTTAAGGAGGCGAAGGAAGTGAAGAAGCTAACTTATGTGCTGTTGGTCATGCTATTGCTGCTGGGCGGACTTGCTCTGTCCTCGCAGAAGGGACCTTATCCTGATCTTGTTTACTTCAACGTGAGAATGTCGGAAGAGATCGCGCTGAAGGACACGGCTGAAGGTCTTACAGATATATTCATGTGGGGTCTTTCAGGGCCACAGATCTTCGGGCTGGATCAGGCCACTAGAGACAAGCTTGACCTGTATGCTGTTCCATCAGGATCCTGGTCGCTACTGATGAATCCGATCCCTAACAAAGCGCCATATGTCGTTGAAGTTGGAGGGAAGGAGTACTTCAACGCCTTTGCGATCAGGGATATCAGATTCGCGATGAACGACCTGATCAACAGGCAATACCTTGTTGACGAGATTCTCGGAGGAGCCGGGACACCGGCCTTCACAATGGCTACTACTGGCCAGCCGGGAACGTACAGGTACAACCTTCTCGCCACGAAGTTTGGTTTGACGGCTGAAGGAAACGAAGCAAGGGCTTTGGAAGTCATAGAGAGCTCAATGCAAGCTGCAGCCGCACTACCGGAAAATGTTGGCAGGCTGGAGAAGAAGGACGACGGATTCTGGTACTTCGATAATGAGCCGGTAACAATCAAGATAGCCATTAGGGTCGATGATCCCCAGGGTCGTCTAAAGGAAGGAGACTACATTGCGGATCAGCTTGAAAAGGCAGGACTGAAGGCGGAAAGGTTGTACTGGGACAGGATTAAGTGCAGTAACGTCGTCTACGGAGGCGATCCGGCGGAGTTTACCTGGCAGATGTACACGGAAGGCTGGGGAGCCGGTGCAACGAGGGCCTTCTGGGAACATATCGTCGCGCAGATGTATGCTCCCTGGTATGGATACATGCCAGGCGGAATGACAGAAGGCTTCTGGAACTACGAACAGGATGAGATCGATGAAGTCACTCTCAAGGCTTATACCGGTAACTTCTTGACTGAGGAAGAGTACTGGGAACTTGCGCTAAGAGGCCTTGAACTCGGTTTGGAAGAAGCTGTTAGGATATACGTTGTCAATCAGCTCGACTTTTTTGTCGCGAACGCATCAAGACTCAAGCAGAGGTTCGCATATGGGCTGGGAGACGGTCTAAACACATGGTCGATAAGAACGGCCGTTACAGATGACCGAACGCTGTTCATAACACAGTTCTCGGCTATGGGATCTCTCTTCATGGATGCCTGGGACCCGATAGGGACGGATGGTTTTGACAGTGTTTATTCGAACTACATTGCCGAAAACCTATATGACCCGGCAATGTTCGAAAGCCCAGCTTCGGCTATTCCAACACCTTTGAGAGCGGTACCGATTGAAGTTCAAACAAAGGCGCGACGTAATGAAGAAGGAGACGTTGTCGGAGATTACGAAGTGCCCGCAAATGCTATCAACTACTGCCCGTTTAACGAAGCCTGGCTACAAGTTGGAGAAGGAAAGAAGTCGATCTCCATGGCTACCTATGAATTCAAGTTTGGCAAACTTCACCATGGGCAGCCGATTTCGGTCGTTGACCTCCTCTATGCCCAAGCATTCCAGATGGAATGGGCGAGCAAAGAGGGTGACGATGATCTCCAGTACGAACAGGCATATTCTTCTTCTCTTAAGAGTGGTCTCGATACAATCATAGGTTGGGTTTTGAACGAGGACGACACCATAACCGTATACTTCGATTACAACTTCCCGGCAAGCAAGGAAAGAGTTGCTAGCTGGGCAGCACCAGGTATAAGCGTTTCTTCGTCGGGTCATCCAGTTGGCTGTGCCTGGGAGATAGCAGAAGCCATGTCTCTCCTTGTAACTGAAGGCAGCGAATCCGGTACTGCTTACTCAATTACAATGGATCCCGCCTTCACAGAAGTAGATGCCATTGCTCCTGCTTGTGTGAAAGACATCCGAGCTAAACTTGTCGAGATGAAGGAAAGAAAGCATATTCCGAACTACATCAAAGAATTTGTCGACGAGGAATACGTACTTGGCAGATACGAGGCTGCAATCGAATTCATAGACAATTACGGCCACGCCTATATAAGCAATGGACCTTTCTATCTGTCGAAATTCGACTCGACTTCCAACTACATGGAATTGAGAGCTTTCAGAGATCCCGACTACCCTTACGAAGACACATACTGGATAGAGGAACTGAAAGCTGTAAGGATGCAGATAGACAGCTTGGAAACGCCTGCCTTTGTGGCTAAGGGCAGCGATCTTCCTGTAAGTGTTTACGTCTCGGAAGTCACTTATCCAATAGATGAGGCTGTTCCCGCAACAACCGGAAAGGTGACTCTGTCCCTGATAGTTGGACAGGAGGCAAGGGAGTTCGAAGCCGCAATGACCGAAGCCGGATTGTTCGAGTGCGTGATACCGGCGAGTGCTATTGAGGATCTCGGCGCAGGATCGTACGACATCATGGCAATTGCCGAGTTAGAAGGGGCCATTCCCGCTTCTGCTTCGACTTCTATAGTAATCTACTGATAAGGTTCAAGTTGAAGAGGCAGTGTCTACTACGACACTGCCTCTTCTTTCATTTGTCCTGTACAGCGACTAAAGATGGAGTGGAAGTCTACAAACCCACCAGATGGACTTCTCGTGCACAGTCTGTTTTTTTCAAACTGAATAAAGCCTTCTGAAATATCAGTAATTCAGTCAAAAGAGAATCGAACCAAAAACAATCGTGAAGTCTAATTGAAGGCAGCAGCAGCGGTTTCCAGTGGATAAACTCTTTTGACAAGTATATTTTTCGAGTAAAGAGACAAAACTCCTTCCTTTGAAAAGCAACTGGAGAGAATAAATTCACCCTGAAACGCGACTTTATAGGCAATCTCGGGTGCTTCTGCGTGAAAATCTAAAGAATGGCTGAAACTACTCCTTAGATCCTCTTATTTTTTTCAAGAACTTCTCCACATCTTCGGAAGGGATTTCGAGGTAACCGGGTTTGGCACCGGAAAGGAGGGTGATCTGAGCCAGAAACTCCAGCGTCTCGAGCTTTGCATATGCCTCTTCAATACTACTTCCGCCGACTGTAACACCGTGGTTTCTCAAAACGAAGGTTCGCGAGCCCAGCTTCAAACCCTCGTCGAATATCTCCGCAAAATCATCCGTACCAGGCATTCTGTAGGGAAGATAGGTTATCGGAGCCAGCATGAGCGCAGTTTCAGGAAGAACATTCACAGGAAACTTCTTCTGCTGAACTGCGATAGTGGTCGCGTAAACGGGATGAGCATGGAAAACGGAAACCACGTCTTCACACTCTCTGTAAATCTTCAAATGCATCCTGTATTCCGATGATGGTTCGCGCCTCCCACTAACTTTCCTTCCATTCAGATCTACCTCGACAAGATCCTCTTCCGTGAGAAAGTGCTTCACCATTGTTGTGGGGGTAATCACAAAATGATCTCCATTTCTAACGCTCATATTTCCACCGGTACTCTCGGTAAGTCTTCTGTCCCATGCCAGCCTCGCGAAAAGGACCAGCTCTTTTCTCAAATCCATAGTGACCTCCATTTTGTTCTATATTTTGCTCCATATATAGCATGAAATAACTATAAGTCGATTCTATTATAGCCAGTCACGCTACACGTGACCATCAGGCTTTGCCTCAGTCTCCCCTTCGGCGGGATGCATTGCACTAAGGGGCATCAGATGACGCAATGACGGCAAGCCTCTAAAGAAGTGATGCTGGGAAGAACATCCCATGAAGTGATGCCCGGAAAAGCGTCCGGGGAAGTGAGGCTGTTACTCAGGAAGTGACGCTGGCGCTCACGCGAGGAGGCAAGAAACAAAGAAAGAGAGGTTTGGGAGCGAGATCCTTTGCAGGACCCCTGTACGATGATGAAAACCATGTTGCCCGTCAACGGTCCTCCGCCAAGAAAACCGGTTCTTCGTTGTTCGTTTTTTGAACCAGATCCCGGATCAAGTCCGGGATGACAATTTGAGGGACTTCCCAAACCCGCTGCCCGGATAACTTTCTCAGTTACGGTAAAACCCTGAATTGATGAGCCGGGTCTGTTCGCGAAACCCCAGAATCGAGACCCGAGATCCACTACTAATTCCGTCATTCTGAACTTGTTTCAGCATCTCGATCCAAAGATTCGCTGTATGCTTAAGAGCAAGAACCCGCTGGTCGCTGATGAAAACCGCGTTGCCCATTAACGGTCCTGCGTCCTCCGCCGAGAAAAGACCGGTTCTTCGTTCCGACGCCACGCGTCCAGGTTGTTCGTTCTTGGTAAAGAATTCCGTCATGACTGAAAATGAGGTCAGTTCTTGATGTGCACACACCACGTCGAAGATGGAGCCGTCGACACCCCTCTCGAGAGGGGATTAAGAGCTTTTCAATATCGCGGAACCTTACCTGCCCTCTTTGCTTTTCCATTCTCTCTACTCTCTGAATAATGGTTTGACCAAGAACGGTTATTCCGAAAACGCCCAATTCCGTCATTCCGACAAAGCTCCTGGTCGGAATCTCGATACTATTGCTTCACGGCTCTCCTCGACGAACAGAGAACCATTCGACAGCCAACCAGTCCCTTTGCTCTTTCCAACCTCTTACCACTGACCTCTACCCTCGGTCTCCCTTCGAAACCCAGATCCCGAAACAAGTTCGGGATGACAATTTGAGGGACTTCGCAAACCCGCTGCCCGGACAACTTCCTCAAACGCAGCAAAACCTTGAATTTATTAGTCGTTTCTGTTCACGAGACCCGAAACCCGTTTTGTTGGGCTTTTCTACTCGCAACTCAGAACTTACAACTGATCCCTTGCTCTTTTTCTTTGGATTTTGCCTCCTGGTGCGTAAGCGCCAGCATCACTTCCCCGGATGCCCTTCCGGGCATCACTTCCTCGCGCCAGCGAGCCTCACTTCCTGCTGGAGGCAGCATCACTTCAGATCTTGATGGCCCCAACCCCGGTTTCTCGAAACCCAGATCCCGAAACAAGTTCGGGATGACAATTTGAGGGACTTCGCAAACCCGCTGCCCGGACAACTTCCTCAGTTGCATTGAAACCCTGAATCGATTGCCGGTTCTCTTCACGAGACCCCAGACTCGAGACCCCAGACCCGTTTTGTTAAGCTCTTTTACTCGCAACTCACAACTTGCAACTTGAAACTTACAACTGATCCCATGCTCTTTATTCTTTGGATTTTGCCTCCTGGTGCTTAAGCACCAGCATCACTTCCCCGGATGCTCTTCCGGGCATCACTTCCTCGCGCCAGCGAGCCTCACTTCCTGCCGGAGGCAGCATCACTTCTGATCTTGATACCCCTAACCTCGGTTTCTTTTCAAAGATCCACTATCTTCCCCGGATTGAGTATGTTGTTTCGATCAAAGGCCATTTTTATGCCTCGAATTAGATCAAGTTGAGCTTCGTCTACTATTGATGCGAGGTATTTCTTCCTCTTTATACCTATACCGTGTTCTCCGCTTATGCAGCCCCCTAACTCTGTGGTTTCATCAAAGAGCTCTTTTTCGGCCAGCGGGAGATTTCTGTTCCACTCTTCCTGAGTAAGATCTCCCTTTATAAAAGTGACATGGACATTTCCGTCTCCTGCGTGGCCAAAGGCAATCATTTCGAGTCCGCGCTTCTTTGCGATCTCTTCAGACCTCTTTATTAGCTTAGGTATATTCGCCATCGGAACGGAGACGTCTTCCATGCTGTGCACCGGGCTTATTGCGGCCAGTGCCTCCGCAATCGACTTTCTGGCCTTCCATAGTTTGTCTCTCGTATTCCGGTTGTCTGCCACAAAGGCTTCAAGCCCGCCCGCTTCGATAGCGGCTTCTCCGAGTTTGACGTAATCGTCGAATATCGAATCCTTGCTGTTGCCTTCGACTTCTATTATCAGATGAGCTCCGGCGTCAGCGTACGGAAACTCGATGTTCAGGAAGCTGCAGGTCGCCCTTATCGACGAGCCGTCCATAAACTCCAGAGAAGTAGGGACAACACCTGAACCGCTCATCAATCCAGGTACTGCTGCAATTGCCGTATCGATATCCGGGTATGGTACGAGCAAGGCCACTGAATACTTTGGCTTTGGCAGCAGCCTCAACGTTATTTTCGTGACAATTCCAAGCGTGCCTTCAGATCCGACCATGAGATGGACGAAGTCCAGGCCGCTGACATCCTTCAGTCTTTTTCCTCCAAAGAATGTGACCTCGCCTGAGGGAAGGACTACCTCAAGGCCGTAAACATGGTAACCTGTCGGTCCATATTTCATGACTTTGTTTCCTCCGGCGTTTTCCGCAACGTTGCCCCCGATCGAGGAGCTCTCGCTGCTGCAGGGATCACCTCCGTAAACTAGGTTATGCCTGTCTGCCAGTTTCTGAATTTCGCCGGTTATCACTCCCGGTTCGACGGTAATCATCATATTTGCTTCGTCGAACTCGAGAATTCTGTTCATCTTCTCGAAGCTCATGACGATTCCACGGCATGAAGGCACCGCGCCTCCCGAAAGGCCCGTTCCCGCACCTCTTGGGGTAACTGGAATCAAATGCCTGTTTGCGAATTTCATGATCTCCGACACTTCCTGAGTACTTACAGGGAATGTGACAACCTCCGGTTTTACGGCTCTCAGTTCGGCCGTCTCGTCTCTAGAATATCTATCCAGTGACTCCTCATCGTATTTGACTGGGATCTTGAGTAGTGCTTGAAGCTCTTCTATCAGGCCCGCGTTAAGACGTCCGTAATTCATCTCTTCACCTCCGACTCAAGGGACTTTGCAAGTTCGTTCAGAATCTCGACAGCGTCTCCAACAAGCCCAATATCTGCGAAGTTGAAAATCGCAGCGTTCCTGTCTCTGTTTATCGCAACGATGAACTCTGCGGTTTGCATCCCCGCAATATGCTGAACGGCGCCGGAAATACCCGCAGCGATGTAGATCTTCGGTTTAACTGTATGGCCGCTCAATCCGACCTGAGCTTCGTGTCCTATCCACTTCGAATCAACGATCTTCCTTGAAGCGCCAACGGTTCCGTTGATCATTTTTGAAAGCCTGAAGATCGGTTCCATGTTTTCAACCTTTCGAAGTCCCATGCCTCCGGCGATTATCACTTCGGCGTCCTGAACTCCCTTCTGCCCCGCTCCTATTGGATGAAACTCGATTAGTTTTGCTTCAGTTTGGGTCAAATCTGGAGTCACTTCAAAGTTAACCAGTTCACTTTTGCTTTCATACGCTTCCTTCAGAGCCGAGAATGTCTTGGGCCTCACGGTGGCCATCTGAGGCCTGTGATTCGGGGTCTTTATCGTCGCCATTATGTTGCCGCCTATGGCAGGTCTTGTCTGAAGAAGATTTCCAGTTTCCTCTTCTATATCTAGGCCGGTGCAATCGGCCGTCAGGCCAGTCTTCAAGAGAGCCGCCAGCCCGGGCATATAGGTTCTGCCTGAAGTTGTGGCCGGTGCAAGTATGATCTCTGGAGCGAACTCTCTTACTATAGAAGCCAGAGTCTTAGTGTATGGTTCGAAATTGAATCTGGAGAAGCTTCTATCCACTGCCAGGATAATTCGATCTGCCCCTCCAGAGAAGAGAACCACTACAGAAACCGTAAGAGGCCGCTTTATGGATAACTCCCTTGCCTTTCCAAGTAGTTCAAATGTACTTGAGTGAATTTCATTTCCTCTTCTTTCTGCGATTACCAGGAGATCACTCATGGTTCACCTCCAGATAGGGTGCCAACCTCTTTTTTATTTCATCAATTCCGTCTCTGATACTGCTTCCCTCATACATCTCTACCTTCCTAGAGAGCTTCGGGGTTCCTATTCTTACTACCCTTGTGGGTGATCCTTTCAAGCCGATCTCAGATGGATCTAATTCCAGAAAATCGTTGCCGATCCTCTCTACTGATGCGTTTCTCGCGAGTTTCTTTCCATTCAAGGTAGGGAGTCTGGGTTCATTGACATCCTTAGTCACCGAAACAAGCGAAGGTAGGGGTAGCTTCCATATTTCCTTTCCGTCTTCCACTTCGCGTTCGATTGTAATGCCCGATTCATCTAGCTCAGCTATTCTAGAAACATATGTAGCAACGGGAATACCCAGCATAGCACCGGTTTCGGGGCCCACCTGACCGGTTTCTCCGTCGGTAGCCTTTTCGCCGGCCAGGATTAGGTCGAAGGGACCTTCCTTTTCCGCAAACCTCGCTAGAGCCATAGACGTTGCCCACGTATCGGCGCCTGCGAACTTACGGTCAGTCAGCAGAACCGCCCTGTCGGCACCCATTGCTATTGCTTCCCTCACGGCCTCTTCTGCCGCTGGTGGTCCCATAGAAACAACCGTAACGGAGTGATCTCCAGTCTCTTTAATTCTCAATGCCGTTTCCAGCGCGTGCAGGTCGAGAGGATTGATTACGGTTCCAACACCCTCTCTTATCATTGTTCCCGTCTCCGGATTGAGCTTCACCTCATCGGTGTCCGGGACCTGTTTTAGAAGAACGAGTATTTTCAATACAATTCCCCCCAGGCGTGTATTCTCTCTTCAATCTTAATACACGTGTCGATTACTTTCGCGGCCTTAGTCTAGATTATGGACCGAAAGTCCATGAAAGACTTGTTTTTAGCCACTTGATTATTATTGACTGTTATGCTTTGAAAACCGATGAAAAATTAATCAAGTGATGTAATTGTTAGCACAAAGTGGAAGTGCACAAATGTAGACCGCAAAAACTTTTAGGTATTTTTCCATAATATTGCTTTTGAGTTAATGGAAAGTACTTTGTAGTCTGCTTGCGAGCGATAAATATTACCCACAAATGATTCCACTGAATTCCGGGTTTTTAGAACTTCAATTATTCGTAATGATTGTGCTATTATATCTCTAATCGGGGTGAATCGATGAAGAACGGGAAGGCTTTCTTATCATTTTTCTTGGTTCTACTAAGTACTTTTGCTTTTGCGGACAAGCTCACTTTCGGCGGTGATAGTGCCTATCCTCCGTATGAGTTTGTTGATGAAAACGGTGAGTACACGGGATTCAATGTGGACTTGATGAAGGCCGTTTCTAGAGCCGCCGAGCTGGATATAGAAATCGAGCTCGGTGAATGGGATCTGGTGGTCGAAAGGTTCAAGTCGGGAGAACTTGACGGATTGATCGGCATGGCCGTCACTCCTGAACGGCAGAGGATATACGGTTTTTCGATTCCCCACAATACTCTGCACATGGCGATCTTTTACAGGAAAGGTTCCGAAGAACCTGACGTAGATGATCTAGAAGGAAGGGAAATTATAGTTCAGCGAAACGATGTCATGCACGACTATCTGCTTGAAAATTCCATCACAGAGAAAATTGTCACTGTTGATTCTCCACTTGAAGGACTCAAGCTTCTCTCATCCGGTAAGGGTGATTATGGTCTCTTCGAGAAGTACCAGTCTCTCTATTTTGCGAAAGAAAATGAGATCCATAATCTCGAGGTTTCCGGTGCCACAGTCTTTGAAAGAGACTATGCCTTCGCCACCACAAGAGACGATTTTGTTCTTCTTAACAAGCTAAATAAAGGTCTTCTCCTTGTCAGAGAGAGTGGCGAGTACAAGGATATATTCGAGAAGTGGTTTGGCTCAGCAAACTGGTTTGAACAGAATAGGAAGGTTTTGCTCTGGTCTATTGGAATATTAGTTGCCTTCATAGTTGTGCTGTTCGCTCTCTGGATTTGGAACCATACTTTGAAAGGGCGAGTAAAGGCAAGAACCGAGGAGCTCGAGAAGAAGGCAACTGAAAACGAGCGCCTTAGGGCGAAGATAAGAAGTCTCCACGATATTGCCTTCAAGATGGAGAACTGTATCGAGGAAGAGGAAGTTTATGATCTCATTGTTGAAGCAGCCACCGAAATTCTCAGCTTCGACTATTACAGTCTTGACATTGTCGAAGGAGACTATCTTATCGCAAAGAGAAACTCGAACAACATCGAAGTCAATACAAGGGTTCCAAAGTACGAGGGAATTGCTGGAAAGACTTTGAAGACCGGGAAAACGATAATAGTCGATGACGTTTCGAAGGAAATCGATGCAATACCTTCAAGTAGTAAGATCAAGGCTGTACTTAGTGTTCCCATCGGCGATTTCGGCGTTTTTCAAACAGTCACAGTTGAGTCCGGTAGCTTCAAACGTGATGATGCAGAGCTTGCCGAGTTGTTGATGCTTCATGCTCTTGGAGCCCTTGAAAGGATCAAGAAGACTAGAGAAATACAGTTCCTTGCTTTTCACGATTCGCTGACCGGTCTTTACAACAGGACCTTCTTCGATGAGGAAGTATCGAGAGTAAACACTTCGAGAAATCTTCCAATTTCCGTAATTTTCGCGGATGTAAACGGCCTGAAGGATTTGAACGACCGTTTCGGCCATTTCTACGGCGACGATTATCTGAAGACTATATCTCGCACAATCAAAGAATCCTGCAGGCACGAGGATCTAGTTGTTCGATGGGGTGGAGATGAGTTCGTTGTCCTTCTTCTGAGGACAGACACCGAAATGGCAGAGGAAATCGTTTCAAGAATCGAGAAAAATCTGAGCAAGATAGACTGTTTCGCCGTGGAAGCTAGTGTCTCATTTGGAGTAGCCACTAAGAGAGACATGCTAACTGATTTTCATGATGTGCTGAGAAATGCGGAGCTTGCAATGTATTCAAAGAAAAGAGAACTCAGAAGATAAGACAGAGTCCAGAAGACCAACCTTTCCTGAAACAACTGGCGATGATTAAGAGTGATTAAAGACGATTATGTCTTCTTTTTTTCTCTAAACTTCTTATCACTAAGATTTCCTCTGTCATTCAAATTTGTTTCGAGTTCGTTCGCTTGTTATAATTATTATGTTTGTACGTACATGTGTACATTCGTATGTACAGAACAATTTTATAAGGAGGGTTTTGCTAATGCGAAAAGTACTTATGTTACTTGTCATGGCTTCACTTCTTTTCGGAGCCACACTGGGATTTGCAGTTTACGAAATTGCCTTCATAGTCAAGGCAACGGATTCTGACTTCTGGCAGTACACGATAGTCGGCGCCGAGAACGCCGAACACGATCTACAGGGCCTTGTTAATGTCACGGTCTACGGACCTCCGTCCGAATCAGACATCGACAAGCAGGTCGCTATTCTTGAGGACGTTGTCAACAAGAAGCCAGACGCAATCGTTATTTCTTCGACAAGCTCGGAAGCTCCTTCTCTGATTCTAGACGAAGCTTACAAGCAGGGTATCAAGATCATTCTCATTGACAACTTTGTCTATGACACCGGATACAATTCATTCCTCGCCACCAACAACAAAGTCGGAGGCGCTCTTGCAGCCGACAAGCTTGTTGAATATCTCAAGGCAGCAGGTAAGGACCTCAAGGGTAAGATCGGTCTAGTAAGCGCAATGGCTGGTGTTCAGGTTCTTACAGATAGAGACGATGGATTCAAGACAAGACTCGCCGAGATAGCTCCTGATCTAGAAGTCCTCCCCACGATCTATGTTGACAACGACATCTCTAGAGCGGCCAACGCTACGGAAGACCTCTTAATCGCTTACGACGATCTAGTTGGAATGTTTGCGGACAACAACCACACAGGTGACGGAGTTGCCAGAGTTATCGAACTTCAGGGTCTTCAGGATGAAGTCATCGCGGTTGCATACGACTCGGACCCGCAGGAAATTGATGCTCTCAGAAACGGCTCCTTGAAGGCTCTTATCGTTCAGGATCCTCACGGTATGGGTTACAAGGGTGTCATGTTTGCCTTCATGGCAATCAATGGCGAACCGCTTCCCGAGTATTTCGATACTGGAGTCTACGTAGTCGAGAAGGATATACTTGATGATTCTATGTGGGTTCTCGACCCATTCTCAAGGAAGAAGTACTGATACTTTAAGTTTCTAACGATTATGGGCAGCGAAAGCTGCCCTTTTTCAGAAATTTTTGCCTATCCCGGGAGGTATTTATGAATAGAGACATTCCTTTTAACAGGCGTTTCGATAATACTTTGCTGAATCCCGAATCAAAGTGGGAGGATATTGAGAGCTTCGTTGACGATACACTCGAGTACAATTTCAGAAATGTGGTTGTTCCGTGGTATGCGATCCCTACTTATGTTATTGAAAAAGTCGAGGGAACTGAGGTTGGAATTAACGTAGGCCCAGGAGGCTTTCCGCTCGGCATGGTTCCCACAGAGTTGAAAATGAGAGAAATAGAATACTATATGTCTCTCGGAGAGGCGGTTACTGATTTCGACATTGTGATAAACGTATCCGCAGTCAAATCAAGAAACTGGGATCTGATGAAACGGGAGTTCGTAACTCTTTCCGAGCGAGTGAAGAAAGGAAACAGAGTCTGTAAATTCATAATCGAGACCAGCAGGTTGACTGAAGAGGAAATAGTCAAGGTATGTGAACTGATAGTCGACGTTCCAACGATCGACTTCGTTAAGACCGGGACGGGTTTCGGTCCCAGAGCAACCTCCTATCGCGATGTTGAACTCATTAACTCCATCGTTTCCGGGAAGAAACAGATCAAAGTTTCCGGCGGCGTCAGAACTCTCGAACAGGTCGAGAGATTCATGGAACTGGGAGCAACAGTCTTCGGTTCGAGTTCCAGCGTCTCCATATACAAAGAGTATGAAAAGAAATACGGTGGCTAAAGGAGAGCGATGACATGCCCGAGGAAAAGACCGTAATTGAGCTAGAAGGTATAAACAAAACCTTCCCTGCCGTTAGAGCTCTTGACAATGTCTCCCTCTCCGTCAAGAGTGGTGAGGTAAGAGGCCTTGTGGGAGAGAACGGAGCTGGGAAATCTACACTTATAAAGATAATCACAGGTGCTTACACGAAGGACTCAGGGATAATGATCTTTGAGGGAAATGAAATTACCAGGAACTCACCATTGATATCCAAGGGGTTGGGAATCTACGCCGTTTATCAGGATGTAATGGTAACTCCCGATCTTTCAGTGGCAGAAAACTTCTTTCTGGGGCAGCAACCTAAGATTGGCCCATTCATAAACTGGAAGAAGATGTACAAAGAATCAATGGAGTTTCTGGAAAACATCGGTCTGGATATAAACGTTCGCAAGAGCATTAAAGAGTTGAGCATTGCTGAAAGTGAAATGATTACAATATCCAAGGCACTCTGGCAGAAGCCCAGACTCGTCATCTTTGATGAACCGACTGCCGTGCTTACAAGAAACGAGACTAAAATCCTCTTTCAGATAATAGATGAGCTCAAAAATCAGGGAACGGCCATAATCTATATCTCGCATAACCTTGAGGAGGTCTTTGACATATGTGATACGGTTACCGTTTTGAAGGACGGGGCCACGGTGGGAACTTACACAACGGAAGAGCTTGAAAACGTTGAGAAGCTGATCCCTCTAATGGTTGGTAGATCGATCGAGGAGATGTATTCGAAGAAGGATACAGAACCCGGCAGAGAACTCCTGAGGGTTGAGAACCTTTCCGGAGAGAGATTCGAGAATATCAGTTTTCATGTCAGGGCAGGCGAAGTCGTGGGATTCTTTGGCCTGGTGGGTGCTGGAAGAACTGAGATTGCACGGGCGCTTTTCGGTGCCGATCTTCTCAAAGAAGGAAAAATAGTGGTTGAAGGCAAAGACGTTTCGATCAAGACACCGAAGGATGCGCTGATGAAGGGTATTGGCTATCTTCCGGAAGACAGGAGAAAACAAGGAATCTTCTTGCAGCAGGATATAGATTTCAATATAAACATAATTAACTTTGACAAGGTGATGACGGGTCCTATCATCAACTATGGGAAGGCTCATTCACAGGCCAGAGAATATATCGACAAGCTCTCAATAAAGATTGGCAGCATCTTCCAGCCGGTTTCCGAGCTGAGTGGTGGAAACCAGCAGAAGGTAATCATCGCGAGATGGCTCTGCAAAAACACAGATGTTCTAATCTTCGATGAACCGACCGTCGGAATCGACGTTGGGACGAAATCAGAGATATACAAACTCTTCGGTGAGATACTCTCCAGCAACAAGGGAATAATTTTAATCTCTTCATATCTTCCCGAGCTAATGGGAATGTCCGACCGCATCTACGTTATTTCTAACGGTAGAATGGCTGGCGAGGTTCATAAGAAAGATTTTTCCGAGGAGTTTTTGCTGACACTGGCAATGAAGAACATTGTCTCAAGAGAAAAGGTAAAGGAGGCGGTCTGAAATGGCTGGAAGGAGAGAAAGGAAGACATTTACTGAAAGAAACCTTTTGATCATTCTGGTTGTGATG
>Ga0208195_1002414_pt1 | contig 17660 bp, 9 predicted proteins | sample AD_UKC077_MetaG_FD_184441 | JGI IMG/M metagenome (GOLD analysis project Ga0208195, IMG submission 184441) | Active sludge microbial communities of municipal wastewater-treating anaerobic digesters from USA - AD_UKC077_MetaG (SPAdes) (version 2) | ecosystem: Engineered > Bioreactor > Anaerobic >...
TGCTTGACAGCCATAGAATATCATTCAAATTGAAATATTTCAACGATTTTATGTCTTTTTTAACACTTTATCGGTAATTCGCTTTTTTGGGTTATGTAAGAACGGAACTTAGTTATGCAATCTACCTGTGTCAAACAAACAAAGATGTTGTTATACTTCCTTAATTATGATTTAATTAAAGTCGGTAATGTCTTTTAGAAGACATTGAAAAGAGTTTATGTAAGCTCTTTAAAAATTAAATATCTCTTTTTGTGGTCTCACGATGTGAGACTGAACAAGGGAATCGGGTGCAAAGCCCGAACGGTACCGCCGCTGTAAGCGCCCATAATCAATGCTCGTTGACGAAAGTCGGTCACTGGGAAACCGGGAAGGCAGAGCATGGTTAGCAGACTATTAGTCTTGCGAAGCGTTAGTCAGAAGACCTACAAGAAGATGCTGTGCTCTTTTTGGAGTAAGTGCGTTTAGCATGAATACGGTTGCAACAGTTTTTTGCGGTTGTGACCGTTTTTTAACAGGGATGTGGCGGGTGCAAATATTTGGGAGGATAAAGGTTGCAGGTAAAGGGCATAAAAAAGCATAAGGGAAAAATAATTGCAGCAGCAGTTATACTGTGTGTCCTCGTTGTTGCATATATTTGGGGCGGCAATTATGCTGTATCGGATATTTCATATAACTTTGCAAGTCCTTCTCCTACACCTTGTCAAAGAGAGGGTTCTTCGGAGGGTGTGTTTGAAGGTTCCAAATCCTATTCCGAACAGTTGGGTATGGTATTTGATAAGGAAACAGGCAAGGACAGATATCTTACCGACCCTGTTCCTGAAGGAAAACCCATACCCGTAGAACCCCAAGATGCCGTTATAACCGACACTGCACATACCTGTATTCTTTCTGTCCGTTGCGATACCATATTGAATAATATGAAATATTTAGACAAAGAAAAGGTAGAGCTTGTGCCGGAAGACGGAGTTATTTTCCCGGCTACCGAAGTAACTTTCTATGAGGGTGAATCGGTCTTTAATATTCTTCGGAGAGAAATGAAGAAAGCAGGAATTCATATGGAGTTTGTGAATACTCCCATGTACAACAGTGTATATATCGAAGGTATCAATAATCTTTACGAGTTTGATGTAGGTGAGCTTTCCGGCTGGATGTATAAGGTGAACGGTTGGTTTCCCAATTACGGCGCTTCCCGTTATCAGTTAAAAGCCGGTGATGTGGTTGAATGGGTATATACCTGTAATTTAGGACGCGATGTGGGCGGATATTACGCTATGGGGGAAGAATGATGAAAGACACGTTTTCCACATACCACCCTGCAGTAAACTTTCTGTATTTCACTTTAATACTGGTGTTTTCCATGTTTTTTATGCACCCTGTTTGTCTTGCAATATCTTTACTGTCGGCTTTATGTTATTCAATTTATTTGAACGGTAAAAAAGCTTTATTCTTCAATCTTAAATATATGTTGCCGCTACTTATCATTACCGCCCTTATAAACCCCGCTTTTAACCATGAAGGCGGCACCATTCTTACCTATCTTAGAGACGGCAATCCTTTAACGCTGGAATCCATAACATACGGAATAGCCGCAGCGGTTATGCTTATTACCGTCATATCCTGGTTTTCCTGCTATAATGAGGTTATGACTTCCGATAAGTTTGTGTACCTTTTCGGGCGTATTATTCCTGCTCTGTCGCTGATATTATCCATGGCTTTACGTTTTGTTCCGCGCTTTAAGGCACAGATTAAGGTGGTTTCCGATGCGCAAAAGTGTATAGGGCGGGACGTCTCCAACGGAAGTATTTTACAGCGGGCAAAGCACGGTATACGAATACTGTCCATTATGGTTACATGGGCGTTGGAAAACGCCATTGAAACGGCGGATTCCATGAAAAGCCGCGGTTACGGTTTGCCGGGACGCACAGCCTTTTCCATATATCGTTTTGATAAGCGGGATAAAAAAGCTATGCTCTTTTTGTCTCTTTGCGGAATATATATCATATTAGGGGCTTTTTTAGGCGGTATATATTGGAGATATTTCCCCACTATGAAAGGTGTGGGGTTTGAACTTTATCCCATATCCCTTTATATCTGCTACTTTGCCTTGTGTATAATGCCGGTTGTTATTAATGTAAATGAGGATAGAAAATGGAAAGCTATACAATCAAAAATTTAACTTTTTCCTATCCGGAGAAGGAAAAAAAGGTATTAAACAATCTCTCTTTTTCCATAAAGAGGGGACAGTTCGTAACTCTTTGCGGACCTTCGGGGTGCGGTAAAACCACACTTCTTAAGCAACTAAAAACTGTGCTTGCACCGCATGGAAGTTTAAGCGGAGATATCATATTTGAGGGGAAACCGTTATCTGAAGTTGATATACGTACCCAAAGTTCAAAGATAGGTTTTGTAATGCAATCTCCCGATAATCAGATTGTTACCGACAAGGTATGGCATGAATTGGCTTTCGGGTTGGAAAGTTTAGGCTTTAATACACCCGCTATCCGTTTGAAAGTAGCTGAAATGGCTTCATTTTTCGGTATAGAGACCTGGTTTTATAAAAATGTTACCGAACTATCCGGAGGACAAAAGCAACTGCTGAACCTTGCAGCTATCATGGCGATGCAACCGTCGGTACTTATACTGGACGAACCCACAAGTCAGTTGGACCCCATAGCGGCAACGGAATTTATCTCCGCTGTGGAAAAGATAAACAGAGAATTAGGTGTCACCGTAATAATAACCGAGCATAGGTTGGAGGAGGTTTTCGCTATATCCGACAGGGTATTGGTGATGGACGAAGGGCGAATTATCTGTGACGGTACACCTAATGAAGTGGGTGAACAGTTGAAAGACTTACATCACGGCATGTTTTTAGCAATGCCTGTTCCCATGCGTGTCTATGCGGGTGTGGAAAATAATCTTGCTTGTCCCGTTACCGTAAGAGAGGGACGTACATGGTTGGATACCTTTGCAAAGAACAAACAGTTAAGAGATATCCCTGCTGAGGATTCAGTAAAGGAGCAAGAGGGTATTCCCGTTATTGAGTTTGATGAAGTATGGTTCAAATATGAAAAGGATGCTCCGGATGTGCTTAAAGGTCTTTCCATGAAAATATATCAAGGAGAGTTCTATGCCATATTGGGCGGAAACGGTACGGGAAAAACCACGGCGCTGTCGCTCATATCCGGTATAAACAAGCCTTACAGAGGAACGGTTAGAATAAACGGGAAAGAGCTGTCCAAGATAGGGGATAAAGAACTGTTTAACCGTATGTTGGGTGTATTACCGCAAAATCCTCAAGCACTTTTTGTGAAAAAGACCGTGCAGGAGGATCTTTTGGAAATGCTGTCCGGACAAAAGAAGTCCAAAGCGGAAAAAGAGCAACAAATAGCAAAGATCGCGAAACTCTGTCGATTGGAAGATCTGTTATCCATGCACCCTTATGATTTGTCAGGCGGAGAACAACAGCGGGCGGCTTTAGCCAAGGTTCTTCTATTAGAGCCTAAGATATTGCTTTTAGATGAGCCTACTAAAGGCATGGACGCGGAATTTAAACGGATATTCGCCAATATTCTTTATGAGCTTTTGTATAAAGGCGTTACCGTACTCATGGTAAGCCATGATATTGAGTTTTGTGCAAAATATGCTCATAAATGCGCCCTGTTCTTTGACGGTAATATAGTAAGTTGGAATGCCCCGCGAAGTTTCTTTTCCGACAACAGTTTCTATACCACCGCAGCCAACAGAATGGCAAGACATATGCTTCCGACCGCAATAACTGCGGAAGATATAATTTATGCGTGCGGGGGAAAAGCGGAACCTTTTGAAATAAAGATACCGGAAGATAGGGAAATCATGCCTATAGATACAAAAGAAGATACAGCAGAGGAATATGACAAAAGTGTATTAAAAAGTGAAAAAAAAGATAAGAAGTTACCCGCCTGGCGCATAGCAGGTGCAGTGCTTACTGCCTTAGCCTTTCTTGCAACGGCATATTTTACCGTAAGCAACATGGGGGATTTGTCAGCTATTATTAAACAGGGTGATTTATCGGTAGTTTCTTTCGGTAAAGAAATGAATATATGGCACTATGTTCTGTTAGCCGTTGCATTGGCAGCGGAATTACTTCTGTTCTTTATTCTTCTTCGGCCTAAACATACAAAGATAGATAACGAACAGGTAGCTGCGGATAAAAGAAAGCTTTCCAAACGTACACTTCTTGCTGCTGCAATGATACTTATAGCTATCCCATTAACTATCTACTTAGGCATCTATTATTTAGAAGACAGAAAATATTATTTTATCAGTATGCTGATAATATTGGAAACCATGCTGCCTTTTGTCCTTATATTTGAAGGGCGCAAACCGCAGGCAAGAGAGTTGATTATAATTGCGGTGCTTTGTGCCATAGGAGTGGCGGGGCGTACGGCTTTTTTCATGTTACCGCAATTCAAGCCTGTAGCGGCTATTGTAATTATAGCGGGAGTTGCATTCGGAGGTGAGACGGGATTTTTAGTAGGAGCGGTTACCGCCTTTGTGTCCAATATGTTTTTCGGTCAGGGACCGTGGACACCTTGGCAGATGTTTGCTTTCGGTATAATAGGGTTTTTGGCCGGGATATTATTCAGAAAAGGAATATTACGGCGCAATACTATTGCACTTTGTATCTTCGGCGGATTGGCTACATTCTTAATATACGGAGGTATAATGAATCCCGCATCGGTATTGATGTATGAAGCAAAACCCACAATGGAAATGTTCTATGTTGCATATATCCGGGGTATTCCTTTTGACCTTATCCATGCGGTTGCCACCGTTGTCTTCCTGTTTTCCATTGCAAAACCCATGCTGGAGAAATTGGACAGGGTAAAGCTGAAGTACGGACTTATAGAAAGGTGAAAAAGAAAAAAAAGGGTAGCAATTGCATGCCCTTTGTGATATGGTTTAGTGGAGCTTGAGGTCTCGGTAGTTTACGGGATTTCAGGAGATAATTTCGAGTGCTGTATGCGGTGGTCTGTTCTTTGGAATAAGAACGCATACATGTTAAAAGGGAAGCCGGTCGGAATCCGGCACGGACGCTGCCACTGTGAAGGTCCGCACTCCCGCGGTGAAAACCGGTCATTGAATCGTTATGATTTGATAAGGCAAGGGAGAGCATAAAAAGGACCGAAGTCAGGAGACCTGCTCGGAATTCATGCCGTCACGCGTTAAATGACAGGGGCATTTTGTTTTGATGTGCGAAGATACAGCCGCACGATGGTAGATTTTTACTGTCGTGCGGTTTTTGCTTTTTAACACAAATTGCATACCAAAAACCAAAAACAGCGAATATAAGTTTTTAATAAAGCTTCAAGGTGGCAGATGATTGAAGCTTAAAATGTAAAAAACATTTAGGAATCTTTGTGCACAGAGAAAGGATGAGGAAAATGAAGAAGCGAATTTTAAGTTTATTGTTAGCACTTGTTGTAAGCATCGGAATGTTACCTATGAGTGCTATGGCAGATCCGGCGGTACCGGATGCAAAGATTGACGGTGTTATGTATATACCTGAGATGTATGCCTATAACATCGTGGATACGGTTTTAGAGGAAGACGGTGACCTGGTGTTACCTTCTTCTCTTACACTTGACGGCATAGAAGAAGGCACCGCCTTATCGGTTTATGCGTTAGCCATGGATGGGAATGGAGACTTTTATATAAAAGAAGCTCCAATTGTTGACGGAAAGTTTACAATGGATTCCGCTTTTAAGACGGTTATAACCGATCCTAATTACTATGAACGTTTTTATATTCTCAGCACATCCGGTAGCGAAACCATTGATAAAGTGATGGAACAGCTAGACAACGGAATTTACTCGGAGATACGTTTTAACATTCTTCCGACCAATAATTTAAAAATCTGTTATGAGTGGAACGGGACTGATATAAAGGACCTTGAAGCAATTGAGGTAGGGTACGATGAATACGGCATTCTGAATCCCGTGCGGCTTTACTTTTACTGTTACTATGAAGATGAAAACGGTGACGACACTTATTGCTATCAATGGAATGAATTATTAAATTATACCTCCGATAATCCCGATGTAGTAAACGTGAATGTGAGCGAATGGGGTTCAGTTTATGTCGACATTGAAGGCAAAGGTGATGCTGCTCTTACCGTTTTCTTTAAGGATAATTTCTGGAGCGGTTTTCCGGAAGTTACCGTAAATGTTGAAGTTGCAAAAGGCGTAGAGGAAGCTACTATTGATGTTATTGATAAGATTCGCTTGTTGCCCGGAAGTGCCAATATTTTTGACGAGGCTGCCATTGTTGCCGCCCGCCAAGCATATAACGGGCTTTCGGAAGAACAACAAGCTAAAGTTTCAAACTACGCCAAGCTTCAAACTTTGGAGAGTGAGCTTGAAACCCTGAAAGCTTCTTTTACCGGTTTACTCTATTCCATAGGTTATACTCCCGAGGGGGCTGAAAGTACAACGATTGTTTCCGTGATGGACGGTCGAGAGGAATGGACAGGTGCCAATATCGGCAAAACCGTTCAAAGTATAATATTCAAAGCTGTAACAGACGAAGAGGTTGCAAAGGTTACTGTAAACGGCGCGGATATGCCAAAGAACGATAATATTTATTCTCTGACTTTGAATCGTCCCGCCGAACATGATGGTCTCACTCTTTACACGGTGGAACTATATAAAGAAGGTTCAACTGTAGCCGATCAGGCTGTAACTGTCATGCTCTTCTGGAGCGGTGATTATGTAATAAGTTATACCACACATGACAGAAACGGTTTTCAGCTTTGGAATCACCAAGTTAAATTATACAGGGGTGAATCAGCTGATAGGGAGCTTATAACAAGAGCCTATACGCCCAACAATACAGGATGCAGTTCAAAGCATACAAGTTACAAGGTTGCCAATCGATTGTCCGAGAGAGTTTGGATTCTTTTTACTCCTTCATATGGCAGCTATTCTTCCGATGTTAAGATTGTAGATTCTGACACCGGAGTAATGGTATCACAACGTTTTCCTACCATTACTTCGCATGGAGAAACCGTAGGTCCCGAAGCCGGTGAAGGTATGGAACTCAAGGTCGGCAGCAATTTGTTGCTTGCGTATATGTGGCCTGTAGACTATAACTTCTCGGAAGCAATTTATTACCGGAAAACGGAAAAGCCGACAGTCATTGCCTTGTATCTGGATCGTGCAGATGACAGTCTTTCCGACAAGGTCGGTATCAGTTCAGTTGAAGTAGTAGGTGATGTAGGCGGTAAATATGAGCTTGTACAAAACAGTGAAACCAATTATTACGTAGAAACCCGGTGTGATGAAACCGGCATAAAGGCTACTTTTAAGATGCCGGAAGTTGTCAAGTTTGATTCATTCAGCACAGGTGTTACCACCGGAAGAGGAAATCCTATGATACTTACGCCTGTCAGCAATACCGTTGAAGACGGCGTACGTACCGTTGTTTGCCATTGGGGCACCGTTTCACCTCGTAGTCATGACCCCTATACGGAATATGGAGGTTTGGGGCGTATTGTAACAAAAGCGGAGGATGAAGTGACTATGGGTGTTTTTGAGGTTAACTTTCTCCGTCCCGCAACACCTGCAGACGGCATTACCGACTCCGATCTCAAGACTCTTGCACTCAGTTCCGCAGAGATGACTTACGAGAAAGACGGAGAGACCAGGACCGGTTTTGACCCCGATGTCACCGAATACAAGGCTGCGATACAACCTAATGCGGCCAATTTCTATATAACATGCATTGCCAAATTTGCCAGCAACGGTGCTAAGGTTACGGTGGACGGCAATTTTGTCATCCAGAATCCCAATAATATAAGGCAGGGAAAGAGCGAGGTTTACTCAGCTTATGCGGGAATGAATCAGGTTATTGAAATTGAGGTTACACCTCCGCAAGGCAGTGCTTTGCAACCTAAGACATACACCATAACCGTTACAAAAGATCAAGCATCCTCTGGAACACCGCTTATAAAAAACTGGGAAGCCATGAGTGGTAGCCACCATCAACTGATGAATCCGGACACTACCGGTACAACCGGAATGATGTATGTATCCAAAGTCGGTTTGAGATTTACTGATGATACTGATGGCAGTGTAATCAACCCGGGCATGCTTTTCAGATATGATAATATTACAGCTACAGGTACGGTGGACGGTGCTTGTACCGCTCTTACTATTAATCCCGATATTGCAATGTCCAGTGCTCCCGCAAAATTCAGTTATACCGTTAACGGGGGCGATAAGGTATATGTTCCGGATATAAGGAACTCTCAAAGTACTATTAAGGGTTTCAATATTCCCATTCCCGATAAGGGAGAGAATACCATTGTTATTACTATAACCGACGAGGCCGAGACTCAAATCAAAACTCATACTTTTAAAATTACAAAGGCTCCCAACGCCACACTGTCCGCCCTTACATCGGAGGATGCTGTCTTTGTAGGAAAATTTAATCCCACTATATATCGCATGAATATGCTTGTAGAGCCGGGTACGGAGACAGTATCTGTTATGGCAATTGCTGCTGAGCCCGATGCAGTTGTGGAGTTTAACGGTGTAACAGGCACAGGCAGTGCTATTGCTGAAGGACTTGTGATAGATACTGAGTATGTTATAGATGTCAGTTATGGAGGACAGACCTATAGCTACTATTTAACACTCAAGGAACGCCAAGCCATATCCGCTAATCGTGTCTGGGCAGTTATGCCTGCACCCGGCCAGTTTGTCAATGAACATAGCCAGACTGTCACCGGTACGGCCGGAGCTCAAGGATGGGGTGACGGTTGGGATACCACTCTTTACGGAGCAACACCGGAACAGGCGGGAAGAAGCAACTATGCTCAACCCGGATTTTCTTTAGGCTGGTTCGGCGGCTTTATAACCTACGAGTTTGATGAGCCGGTTTTGAATAGCGAGAATAACTTGTACGGTATTGATTTTACAGTTTACGGAAATGCTTTCTACGGCAACTCCGAACCTGCAGGGGTGCAGGTCTCTCAAGACGGCAGTACTTGGTATACCTTAGCGGGATCACAACACTACAATCCCGACACCGTATGGGATTATGAGGTAACATATTTCAACCCCCTACCCGACTTTGACCCTTATATGTCTATCAATATACCTTGGAGAGACAATAAGGGTAACGGCGATGTCTTTTTAGGCACGGCCGGATATCATCCTCAACCCTGCTATCCTGTAGAAGGCAACTATCTTTTTGAAGGGAATAACGCCAATTCAATCTACTCATCCGAAAAACTGACTTTGAGCGGCACAAAAATTGCTGACTCTAATACAGCTTATTGGGGTTATGCCGATACACATCCCAATAGTATAGATATTTTTGACAAGCCCGGTAACCCTTACCGTACACCCGGTATTAACGGACTTAAGTATGCTGAGGGTAGTGACTATGGTGACGGTTTTGACATCAGTTGGGCAGTTGACGAAAACGGTAAACCCGTGGAGTTGGACTATGTAAAATATATTAAGGTATATACTGCCCTGGCAGGATACAGTGTAGGTGAAATATCACCTGAGATTACATCTATAACCCGTACTACCGGTGAGGCTCAATCGGTCGGTACTACAGAGGCTCCGGTTATTACTGTAAACGGAAGAACTTTGAAACTGACAGAAGGTATTTATTGCTATGATGTTCCTATGTCCGGTACCATAGAAGTATCCGCAACTTTGGAAGACGGTTTTGTTTGGATTAATAACGAGTATAAAGGTTCTTTAAGGGAAGAAAATGTGTCTGACGGTCGTATTGTGCGTGTGCTTGCTCAAAAAGGTGAGAGCCAACCTGTAATTTACTATCTGACCATGGTTAGAACGGCTGCCGGCGATCAGGATATTGTTGAAGTGGAAAATATGATTGCTGCAATCGGAGAGGTTACATTGGCAAAAGAAAGACAGATAAATGCCGCTCGCACAGCATATAGAGTACTTCCGGCCGGTATGCAGTATCTGGTCAGCAACTATGATGTTCTTGTAGCTGCGGAAGCGGCACTTTGGAGACTGAAAGATGATGTTGAAGAGGTAGTAGAAGAAACTATTACTGTAAGTATGCGTCTGATTGGTGCCGAGTTGGCAAAAGAGGATGTTGATTTCGGTGTAGCGGAAATTATACCCGAGTATGTTACTTGGATTGCCACTACAACATATACATTGAAGAAGGATAGCTTGGTTTATGATTTATTTATCAAAGCCATGAATAATGCAGGTCTTAATCAGATAGGCGCATCAAACGATTATGTATCTACCATTTATGCACCTGAGGGATACAGGCTGAGCGAGTTTACTAACGGCAAGCGCTCCGGATGGATGTATACCATCAACGGTGACCACCCCGGCTACGGTTTGCGATATCAGAACTTAAAAGACGGCGATGCGGTTATATGGCACTATGTAAATGACTATGCCTATGAAGTCCACGATTGGTTCAATGAAGAACAATGGCCTTCTCTCGGTGACGGAAGGTTTTACAGTCGCTGGCTCATGGCTCCCGATTATGTCGGCGGTAAGGGCGGCGCTCTTGACGGTACAGAGAATATTTCCATTCCCGATAGTGAAATTAATACAGATGAAGGTACAATTCTTACGCCAAAAGCTACTGTTACCGGTGATACGGCAACTACTGTTGTCGGCTTATCCGATATGAATAATGCTGTTGAGAATGCCAAGAAAGACAAGAGTACTGCTATTACTGTTAAACCGGAGATTACCGAAAGTGCTGAAAAGACAATTGTAGAAGTTCCGAAAGCTTCTGTTTCGGCCATCGCTGAAAAGACAAATGCAGACCTTAGAGTGGATACTCCCGTCGGAACAGTAACCATTCCCAACGATGCCTTAACTTCCATAGCAAACGAGGCTAAAGGCTCGGATATTGAGGTAAGTATTGCTAAAAAGAGTGCAGCGGATGTTAAGGATGAGAACATTGATACGTCCAGCGGTATAGTGATTTCGGTAAGTATATCTTCCGACGGTAAAGAGATATCAAGCTTCGGAGGAAAGAGCATTACAATAGACATTCCTGTAAGTAACGAGTTCGAAACAGGTGAAACCTACAGTGTAGTACATATATCAAAGAACGGTTCCACGGAAACCATAAAGGGTAAGTGTATAAAGATTGACGGAAAGCTCTATGTACGCATCAGTGTAACTCACTTAAGTACTTTTGTAGTACTCTTAGATGATGTGGTACTGGCATTTACCGACCTGAATAAACACTGGGCTGTAAAAGAGATTAAGTATGTCTATGCTAAGGGAATAATGAAAGGAACAAGTGAAACCACATTTGAACCCAGAGAGACATTAAGTCGAGCAATGCTTGTGACAATGCTTTATCGTTTGGAGAAAGAGCCTAAAGCAGATAGTAAGAACATCTTTACCGATGTTAAAAAAGGTATGTGGTATACAGATGCAATATGCTGGGCTGCAAGTAACGGCATAGTAAACGGTTACGGAGAGGGTATATTTGCTCCGAATGACAGCATTACAAGAGAGCAGATGGCAACCATTCTTTACAGATACGCACAGTACAAGAAGTATGATGTATCCAAAACCGGAGACCTTACCGTATTCAGTGACAAAAAAGAGATAAGCGAATGGGCATTGGGTGCGCTTAAGTGGGCAAACGGTGAAAAACTCATAAACGGTCGTACACGTACCGGAATAGTACCCGCAGGCAACACAACACGTGCCGAAGCCGCTGTAATGCTTACACGTTTTATGAAAAATGTTGTTAAGTAGACAGTTATACTAATGAATTAAAATGAGTAACTGTACTAATGATGTAAAGTAATAGTACACCCGTCGCCCGATTATTCAGGTGGCGGGTGCACGGTTTCAAATACCCTGCTATTTAGTAGCAGTGCAGGAGGTTATTGGTGAAAACAGCATTGAGAAGAACAGTTTTATTGCTTATAGTGCTTTCTCTTGTTATGGGGTTTGCAAATCCCGTAACGGCTCTTTCAAAAGATGAGTTGGAAAAGTCGGTTTTCGCGGCAGCTGAATATATGATAAATACGGTAAAGAATCCGCAGGTAGGGTCTATAGGGGGAGAGTGGGCGGTAATAGGGTTAGCACGCAGCGGTTATGAGGTGCCGGACGGATATTACGAGAACTATTATGCTACCGTGGAAAACTATGTAAAGGCTTGTAAGGGAGTGTTGCATGAAAAGAAATATACGGAATACAGCCGTATAATTGTAGCTCTTTCTTCAATCGGTAAAGATGCCCGTGATGTTGCAGGCTATGACCTTACTTATGCTTTAGGTGATTACGATAAAACTATATGGCAGGGACTTAACGGACCAATATGGGCTTTAATTGCATTGGATACAAAGGATTATCCCATTCCGGAAAACAAAGAAGCCAAAACTCAGGCGACAAGACAGAAGTATATAGACCGCATTTTAGAGTGTCAGCTAAAAGACGGAGGCTGGAATTTGTTCGGAGGAAGTTCCATAGCTGCCGCTCAGGACGAAATTTCCGATCCGGACATTACCGGAATGGCACTTCAGGCTCTTGCAAAATATCAGGACCAACCTAAAGTGGCTAAAGCGACAAAAGAGGCTTTAGCATGTATGAGCGGTAAGCAGGGTAGTAGCGGCAGTTTTGACAGTTGGGGAACAACAAATTCCGAAAGCTGCGTACAAATGCTTGTCGCACTGTGTGAACTCGGAATACCTTTGGACGATTCACGTTTTGCGAAAAACGGTGTTACTCTTTTGGATAATTTAAAGACTTATCAGTTGGAGAACGGCAGTTTTCTTCACACATATTCCGGCTCCGGCAGCAATCAGATGGCTTCGGAACAGGGGCTTTACGGTGTAGTTGCGGCTCTTAGAGCGATTGAGGGGAAAAACAGTCTCTACAGAATGAGTGATGCTATAACTGTAGAAGGTTCTATTGATATTACCGTTAAAAAAGGTGAAGGTCTCGAGGGGAAGCATAAAGATGTGTTGCCTATGCCCATAACCGCACCCGGCACCACTTTTGAAGATATTACATTCAGTCCCAATATAGCGGCGATAGAGGCGCTTGCTTCGAGGGGTATTATAAACGGGAGAAGCAAGAAGAGCTTTGCACCCGATGCCGATATGACCAGAGCGGAGTTTGCTACCATAATAACCCGCGGGTTAGGTCTTGTTGAAGAGGATACCAAAGTGTTCAGCGATGTATCTTCGGATAAGTGGTATGCGGGTTATATAGGAACAGCCAACAAGTACGGGATAGTAAACGGCATCGGAGAGGGAAAATTCAATCCCGAAGGCACTATTACAAGGCAGGAAGCCGCTACAATGGTTGCTCGTGCAGCTGCATTATGCGGACTGGATACAAAGATGAGCAATGCCGAGATAAGGGATGTTTTATCTCAGTTTGAAGACTATGTAACGGTGGCGGATTGGGCAATGGAATCAATGGCTTTTTGTTACAAAAAAGATATACTCAGCGACTCCGCACTTAAGGTGGAGCCTAAAGTACAGATACAAAGAAGCGAAATAGCGCAGATGCTGTTTAATATGTTAACTGTTGCGAATTTGCTATGATAGTTGTTAAGGTGTGCTTTATACATGCAAGTTTACACTATCTTACCGAAACATCACTTTTATGGACATATGTATTGTGGTAGAATATGTTTGATAAAAGTGATAGGAGATATCTTTAATTGGCTAAAAAGCGAAAGAAAAAAGCTTACTGGATTATAATTGTCGTGCTGCTTGCGGTATTGGTAGCAATCGGTTTCATATTTTTCAGAACGGAGATACTCAGGTTCTTTAAGGCCGATGTAGTAGCAAAAGATGCCGGCGTACAATACACAATTCCTATAGCAACGGGAAGTGTTGTTGCATCGGAAAACGGTTATATATATATCTATACCGACAGCGGCTTATCTGTTTGCAAAAGCAACGGAGAGTTTTTACGCTCTTATCTTCTTTCCTATACCGATACAAAGATTGCCTATTCCGATACGCATGTAGTGGTATATGATAAAGGTGCCACATCGTACACCGTTTTTTGTGAAGGTAAGAAGGTAGATGAATATACTGCAAAAACCGCCATAACATATGTATTCGCATTTGATGAATATATGTTTTTACTTTGCGAAGGCTTACAAGGATACCTCGGAGCGGTATACTGTTCGACATATCAGACAAACCTCATAATACCCGACGGATACAAGAACGATATACAATATTCCGGGAGATATCCCGTTTATCTTGACATGTTTGATGATAAGGAGCAGTTTGCGGTTGTTTCCTGTGTCCCCGATGATATGTCAAAAACACATATAGAAGTATTTGAAATAGGGAAACCCACTCCGATAGCAGGTATCACATTGGACGGGTTCCTGCCCAAAACGGTATGTTTACAAGACGGAAGATTTCTTGTGGCCAATGATACCGATGTTTTGCTGATAGATAAAGTAATGGAAAAGACCTCGGTTTTTAAAGATCAACAGATTGTTTATTTAAAAGGATATGAAAACCAAGCATACGGATATGGTATAATAGACGGTGAAGACAGGATATTTAAGATAGATTCCGACGGCACATTGGCATGGAAAAAAGCATTACAAGAGGATGTTCAGGGATTTTCGGTTTTCGAGAATAAACTGGTGACCTGGAAAGCACAGACCTTGAGCATGTTTACGCTTAAGGGAAATGATTTCCATACAGTGGAAACCGATTCACTTATACAACAGGTAATAGCGATAGGCGGTCACAGACTTGCCATATTAACGTCAAGGAATGTGATTGTTTATAAGTATTAGATAACTGTAGATTGATGATTTATATGAAGTGTGGGAGAATATATAGAGAAGGAGATAAGTGATGAATGTAGCAGACTATATCTTAATATTAATAATAATTGTTTCCATGATTTTGGGAGGAATAAGGGGAATCATCATGTCGGCATATGGATTGCTGACTACCATCTTAAGTATTTTTCTCTCCTTTAAATTCGCTCAGCCCATCAGAGATTTATTGGTGGGAACCAGTTTCTATAACAACATACATGAAAAGATTGAGCATATGGCGGAAGCATTGGTACCCAATCTGGATTCGGTAGAAGAAGCGATTATCGCTACCGTCAATTCTTTGCCGTTTCCCGATGATATAAAGATTTGGCTTATAGAGAGAATAGATTTTTCTCAAACCACCACAAAAGCGGAAGCTATGGGCGGATTGGTTGCTAACATAACCGACCTTATAATAGCAATAATCATAGGTATCATATTATTCGTTCTGTTGTTGATAATATTCAAACTTCTCAGAGGATTGGTAAAGAAGATATCGGAACTGCCGGTTATCAAGCAGGTGGATGCAATAGTAGGAGCTATTATCGGAGCGGTATCGGGCGTATTGTTGATTTACATTATATTCCTGATTATATCCGGTTTCCAGACAGCGGAAATAATGAGTGTGGTTCATGAAACAATTCAGAAAAGCAAACTGGCAAGTGTGCTGTATAACAACAATCTTCTGCTGGAGTTGTTTAAGAAGTAGGTTTTTCTTATACATTATTAATATTGATTTAACTTAATAAGCTTAAAAAGTCATATTAAGTTCATCTTCCGCGTATATAGTTTAATGTAATACGGGGAGGATTTTGTTATGACCAATATATCAATATGGGGAGATTCGGTTTTGAGAGGCGTTGTGTATGATGACAATGCCGGTAAGTATGTTTTTCTTCAGAACAGTTGCATACCGGAAACCGCTAAAAACTTTAATATCACATATGTCAATAATTCCAAATACGGTATGACCGCACCCAAGGCTTTGGAAAGAATGAAGAGAACACTCGAGGGAAAAGACTCTAAACCGGACTTCGTTCTCATTGAACTGGGTGGCAATGACTGCGATTTTAACTGGAAGGAAGTAGCATCAAACCCGGATATTAACCATGACCCAAATACCCCTATTAAAGTGTTTGATAAGACAATTAGGCAGATGGTTACCATGTTCAGAGAAAAAGGTATCGAACCTGTTCTTACCAACCTGCACCCGATAGATCCCGTCAGATATCTGGATTGGATTACAAAAGACGGAACATCAAAAGAAGCCATACTGAAGTGGCTTAAGGATGTATTCAAGATATACAGATTTCAGGAGCTTTATTCTCTTACTATAGAAAGCATATCAAAACAACTGAATGTGCGGCTTGTGGACATCAGAAAGGCGTTTTTAAATGCAAGGAATCTGATGGAGCTGTTATGCAGAGACGGCATTCATCCCAATGAAAAAGGACACGAGATAATAGCCAACTGCCTCATAGAATACATATCCGATTACAAAAAAGAAGTTTTACAAGGAGCTGTTTAACGCATTATATTGAATGAAAAGGCAATATGGGATATACTTTTTCTATGAAAAAAGTATGCCTGCTTATAATTTGCCTTTTTATATTATCCTTTATACTGACAGGTTGTGACAACCAGCCGTGGATTAACATGGTTGACACTTTAATGCAAGGTGATTACAGAAAAGCCAACAAACAGTATGAGAAAATTGAAAAGAATTATGTACATGCGATGAATACATCAGAGTATGTCTATCAATATATTGAAAACATAGTTGCATCATTCAAGCAGGACAAGACCTCATACGAAACCGCGGAAAAGAAACTGAATCTTTTCTCGCTGCTGGAAATGCCGCTGTATAATCTGGAGGATGCAAAAAGCGAAGTTGAAAGAATACAGGCATCAAGAACAGCCTATAATCAAGCAAGGGAGTTGTATCTTGCCGAATTGTATTACGATGCCCATAATAAGTTCAAGCTTGTGGAAATAGATGATTCCAGAAACTATGATAAAGCTCAGGAATATCTCTTAAGCATTGTATATGTGTTGCTTTATAGAGAAGAATACTATAAGGCTGCCGATGTCATCTTATCGGTGGATATAAACAGCAATACGGTACCCAAACTTGCGGAGTATTCGGTAGATCTGGCGATAAGACTTCTGTATTACAAGGATGATATGGATAGAGCTTATGAATTAAATGATAAATTGATAAAACTTCTTATACGCATGGAGCCAGGCGTTAAAGACGCAATTAAGGAATGGTCAAGAAAACTGGAATCAATTTATTCCCGTCCGGAATATGCGGCGGTGTGTATTTCTTTCCTTTCGGACGATATGGAAGACATGTTTTACAAGTTGGAGCAGACCGATTTACGCCTGGAGACACAAAAAACCGATTATGCATTTATTATCCTTAAATCCATCCCTGTTCGTCAGGATACTATAGGGTATATAGCCCCCAGAATGACCGAAATTCTGTATCAATATATCTCACAGGGCAAACCTGACTATGCTCAGTCGGTAGTAGATATAATCTTTTCGGAGATTGATGATGACCGGATGGTTAAGTCTTTGGTGACCTATATACAGGATAATATTAAGAATAAAGAGTATCTCAATAAGATAGATATGACTGTAGGAAAATAGGTTTCTGTTGACAATAGACAAAGTGGTGTATATAATAGGAAAAGTCTCTAAAGCCATGCCGAAGTGGCGGAATAGGCAGACGCACAGGACTTAAAATCCTGCGGTCGAATAGACTGTACCGGTTCGACCCCGGTCTTCGGTACCAGTATGCCGCGGAGTAGAGCAGTCCGGAAGCT
>Ga0208195_1002421_pt1 | contig 17640 bp, 14 predicted proteins | sample AD_UKC077_MetaG_FD_184441 | JGI IMG/M metagenome (GOLD analysis project Ga0208195, IMG submission 184441) | Active sludge microbial communities of municipal wastewater-treating anaerobic digesters from USA - AD_UKC077_MetaG (SPAdes) (version 2) | ecosystem: Engineered > Bioreactor > Anaerobic >...
AGCTGGAGATGACATATAGCCTGAGCCTTGCTGCCATAGTGCCTGCCAGTTCCGCTTTCATAGTGATGGTCAACAGCCAGACAAGAACAGTAAATGCTGTGACAGTCGCAGGAAACAAGGTAACACTGACACTGGCAAGTCCGGTAGCCTACGGGGATGTGGTTACAGTGGCTTATAACAAACCCGCAACAAACCCGCTGCAAACACCACAGGGTGGTCAGGCACAGACAATGACTGCACGGAATGTGACCAATAATGTTGTAGCGGCAATCCCCGTATTCAACAGCGCAATTATACAAAATGCAACTCCAAGCAAGCTGGAGATGACATATAGCCTGAGCCTTGCTGCCATAGTGCCTGCCAGTTCCGCTTTCATAGTGATGGTCAACAGCCAGACAAGAACAGTAAATGCTGTGACAGTCGCAGGAAACAAGGTAACACTAACACTCGCAAGCCCGGTGGCTTACGGGGACGAGGTTACAGTGGCTTATAACAAGCCTGCAACAAACCCACTGCAAACACCACAAGGAGGACAGGCACAGACAATGTCTGCACGGAATGTGACCAATAATGTTGTAGCGGCAATCCCCGTATTCAACAGCGCAATTATACAAAATGCAACTCCAAGCAAGCTGGAGATGACATATAGCCTGAGTCTCGCCTCTATAGTGCCTGCCAGTTCCGCTTTCATAGTGATGGTCAACAGCCAGACAAGAACAGTAAATGCTGTGACAGTCGCAGGAAACAAGGTAACACTGACACTGGCAAGCCCGGTGGCTTACGGGGATGTGGTTACAGTGGCTTATAACAAACCCGCAACAAACCCGCTGCAAACACCACAGGGTGGTCAGGCACAGACAATGACTGCACGGAATGTGATCAATAATGTAGCAGAAATCCCAAATCAACCACCATTCGTGAGTATTTCATCGCCTACCAAAAACACGGGGTACATTGCACCTGCAACAATTACAATAGAAGCAAATGCAACAGATTCTGACGGAACTATTATAAAGGTTGAGTTCTACAATGGTCAGGTCAGACTTGGCGAGGTAACAAAGGCACCTTACTTATTCAAATGGAAAAATGTGCCGGAAGGTAACTATCTGATTACTGCAGTTGCCACTGACAATAATAATGCACGGACGGTTTCTGATCCGGTCACCATTGTTGTTAATAAATCTGCTTCCAGAAATAATCAATCACCCTTTGTAAAAATTAAAAGTCCGGATAAAGGGAAAGTATTCAAGAAAAGTGAGTCTATAATCCTGGAAGCAGAAGCCTCAGATTCTGATGGAACAATAAGCAAAATTGAATTCATGATTGGAGATAAGGTTATAGCTGTATTAACCGAAGCTCCCTGGATATTTAACTGGCAAAATGCTGACACGGGGCAATTTCTTGTAACTGCGATAGCAACAGATAACCTTGGAGCAGTTTCTCAATCATCTGAAGTAGATTTTGCTGTTTATGAGGATAAAAATCCAGGCTTAACAATGCTAAGCCTCTATCCAAACCCAAATGAAGGCCATTTTAAGGTTGAAATGGCAAAAGAAACTGATTCTGAAAGACTTTTTACTGTTTATAGTTTATCAGGACAAGCTTTATACAACGAGAAAGGCGACGGGTATGAGGTTGTCACAGAATTCAATTTAAGTGAATTGCTTCCAGGGACATATATTCTTGCTGTATCTTCAGATAACAAAATAATCGATAGCAGAAAGTTCACAAAAAGGTAAGAGTCACAAACAAAAATAGCCGCATCATAAAACCGAAAATGTAATTTGACCAGGATATGTGACTCTCTTTTTATCAGGGTTGTATTGGGTGGCCGGAAGATATTCCTTTTTCCCCAAATAATGTTCTGAAAATCAGTTTAATATCACCAAAAAAACTACGTTCTCGAACATAGGCCAAATTCATACGTGTTTTGTCCGGCCAGATAACCTCATCGAAATACTTCTGTGGATCAGGTACCCTGGACAAAAGCTCTTCCTCCCTCGCATACTTAATTGATGCCGGACTGGTAAGGCCCGGTCTGACAGAAAGAATATCTCTTTCTTCGCCCTTTAGACGAGCGGCATAGTCTGGCATATCAGGACGTGGACCCACAAAACTCATATCACCGATCAGTATATTCCACAATTCCGGTAGCTCATCAATTTTAAATTTTCGAAGAATTGCCCCTATCGGAGTAATTCTCCTCTCTCCTTTAACTGAAATGGAACTTCCGCCATGGTCAACAATCATCGTCCTGAATTTATAGATAGTGAATGGCTTTCCATGACGTCCTGCTCTCTCTTGCCTGAAAAAGACCGGTCCCTTTGAACCGAATCTGACCAGCAAACCCGCTATCAACAAGACAGGAGATAGAATCAAGAGACCAAAAAATGAGGCAATGATATCAAATATCCTTTTAAGAACCATTTTTCACGGAGACTTTAAAGATATTAATCCTGAACGAAGCCTTCTTCGTGATTGTCAGGAAGAAACTCCACCAGCCAATAGTCATCCTTCAGTTCCTTTAAAACGGACATATATCTGTTGCCCGAATGAGCCTTCATTACTGCATGGTTATTCCTTGAAATCGTTGACAAACATCTGAATTTCATCCGCCAGGCTATCTCATACATGATCCTGTTCATTGTCACCCCTATACCATGACCACGATAATTCTTATCAATCAATCTGCCAACAAAACACTTTCTGTTCACAAACAATCGAAGAAAGAAATAACCGATCAGACTGTCATTGATGAATGCCCCCATCATCAGGAAAGAAGGTTTTCTGGTCTGTCTGACTATTGACTTGAGTTCAAAAGAATGTGGTTTAAAATAAGTCAAATCCGAAGCAGGCTGATTCCTTATCAATTCATAAAGGCTGGCAGATTCAGCAATGGAAATCCTCCTGAAGATAACAGAATGATGCTGAATTTCTTTAAAAACTTCCCGGGAAACTCTGTCTAATCTTTTGTGATATAAGAGATAAAAAAGTAAATCATTCACTCTCTCAATAATTATCCAGATGAATCCCAGATTGTGTTTTATGAACAATAAAATTTGTTCCATTACTTAAATCCCATAAGATCCGCTTTTAATCCCCTGTTAACCGGCAACTGCCATAGCAATTTACACCAGTTATGATTGCCTTCAATCATTTCAACCCCCTCTTCAGTTACCGCGATATCCCAACCAACGGATCTGTTACCGGATGCATTTTGTGCTGCAGTACCTGCAAGCTCAAGAACTCTTTCCCAATGTGGAATTCTGAAGCCTTCTATTTTTATGCCGGTAACCGGATGAACAGATGCTGAATCTCTGGTTATATCACTGAACACCCCTGGTCCTGTAACGATTCCGGTCTTCAGATCAACCGGAGCCGCGATGTTTCCTGCCCCCATATTGTCAACAGGGGAGTTTACCGAGATCCGTAGCCTTGCAGCAAGGAAAATCACCTCATTCTTATCTGTTTGTGTGATAATTCTTATGGTATTGAGCCCTGATGGCGAGAGTTCATTCAAGTCATTATGCTGTATGACAAACTCTTCCACAAGATCATAGTTTTGTTGCTTCATATAGTCAAGAAGTTTCTGAGGTGTATAAGTTCCTGAACTAATCACTTCCACTTCCTTCCCTACCTGCCCCCTTGATCCTTTGAGAACCAGTCGTTCTGATTTCCGGAGCATTTCATTTAACTCAACACTATCAGAAGAAAATCCGGAAATATGTAAAAACATTCTCTTAACCAATAATTTGTAATGGTTGAGAAATTGTACCTTATTTTCAAGTAATTCTCTTGAACCTTTTGGGTTCATGCGAAGCTGGTATTCATACATAAAACCGGTACCGGCCCATTCTTCGCGTTCAGATCGGGGTTTGTCATAAAACCTGAAGCAATAATAATCCTTGAAAGAAACATTGTATCTGAAAACCGAAAAAATCGAGTCAAAAATGATACATGGCCTGGATCTGCCAGATTTTTCCGAAGCATATCCCAGGAATCTCCCAAGCAGTTTCCAATCTGATTCTTTCAGGTAATAAAAAAAGTATAATATGCGTTTAAAGATAATCATGTCCGTTTTTACTCATTATCAATGTAAGAACCGAGATAAATCTCAGCGTTTTTACTTGTAAATAAACCTGATGCCTCTAGTGAACATGAGGAATACAAACTCCTTTGCTTACTGTCATGTTTAAGTTTACGGATGAATTGACACATATCATTGATATTGGTTTTCTCGAAGACTTCTCCAATTTTGTGACTTCTAATCAGGTCTCCGATACCTGAATCAGGTGAAGCAATAGCCAGAACAGGCAGTCCGGCAGCCATAATATTGTAAATCTTGCTGGGGATACTAACATCAGGGGTTTTATCGTCAAGAATGATCACAGCAATATCTGCCTCACAAAGAGATTCATACAATTCAGAATCATCTCTAAAAGGAAGCATCAGACAGTTAGTAAGTCCATCGGTTTTAATTCTTCTAGATATCTCATTGCTTCTTTCTCCACGGCCTATAATCTGAAATATAATATCAGTCTCCTCACGAAGCGTATTAGCTACATCCAACAGTGTCTCCACATTATGTGTTACGCCAATATTCCCGGAATACTGAACTATAAACTTATTCTGCAATCCGTCCCTTTTTAAGATGTTATTCCTTTCCTTTGGAATTGGTTTCAGGTGTGAGAAGGCTGACCAATTGGGAATCACTGTGATAGCACTGTCTGGCGCATAACTGTTGATTCCGGTTCTCATGGCATCACTCAGTGTATAAATCATGTGAGCATGCATAAATACTCTTTGGTTACGTCTGCTCCACCGCCGGCATAACAATCCTTTCTCACTGAATCCATTTGCCTTCAAGGCATCGGGATAAAGGTCAAAAACCAGGATTGAGTATTTTCCTCTGAACCATGGAGCCATAAGATAAGCAGTGGGAGGTACTGTGAAGAAAAATTTATCATAGCTGTTATACCTGAATTTAAGCAGAAGAAATATCTGAACCGATGCTACCATCCAGGAGACCATCTTTTTGAAATTACTCCCCCTGTTATAGCGGACAATACTCTCAAGTCTAATTCTATGGTCAAGGGGAGTATCCTGAACCCTGACACTTCCGGTAATCAGCACAACTTCGTCAAAGTAACCAACGAATGCATTCAAAATGTCAATCGTCAGATAACCTGTTGCCTGATTAATAAAAACTATTTGCCGGGCGGGAGCCATCTTTTCAGAGTTATACTCAGGATATAAATATGTCAATGAACGTTCTGGCAGCAGAACTGATTCTTTCATTATACTCCTGGTAGAGCATTTTCCCCGGTTCACGTTCCGGGAAAGTTGCAAGAATTCCGGCAAGAGCTTTATAGTCTTCAGGTTCAAAAAAGCATCCATCCGGACCAAGTTGCTCAATATTTACCGGAAGTGAAGAGGCTATTACAGGTACCTGCAATGATATAGCATCTTCAATGACAGTACTCCAACCTTCAAAAAAACTGGGTTGTATTACCGCTCGTGAATGCTTCATCAGCAATAACTGCTCATTCCGGGGAATGACACCCAACAGGCTGATATGTGGCTTGAGATTGTTATCAGCAATGATAGAATGCAGTTCTCTCATATAAGATGAATGAGATTCATCAGGAAATCTTCCGGTCATAGCCATGTGTATTTTCTTACCGTCCTGTTTTAATAGAGCCATAGACTGTAAAAGGACACGGTGATTTTTGTGCTTGTGAAATTGATTTGAGATCATATAATAGTCTTCAGGAAGACCATATTTCTTTCTGATTTCTTCAATATCAAGTTTGTCAATATCTTCTATTACTGATACAAAATGAAAGACATGTACTTTCATTTTATCTCTCAACCTGAAGAATTTCTTGAAATCATCTGCCACAGATTGGCTGGACACAACCAGATCATCACTATTCTTTAGAATAAATTTAATCCTCGCAGTACGCTCCATTCTTTTCCTTCGGGAAAAGAATTCAGGATAATACTCATGCTGCAGATCCGCATACCAGGAAACCAGTCTGGTTTTGCTCTTCGTTTTTACAGGATAATCATGAAGAGGATAAATTCCATCCAATTCATATTTTTTCAAAATATCAGATACAAATACGTTTTTTCGGGTTATCCATGATTTTATATAACCTGTTGCCACTGTTGGAAACGGCCATCTTATCAAATGTAGAAGAGGATAATCAATTCTATCTGCAAACGACTTAAGCTCATCTTTGTAGAATAAAAATATTTCGGGCTTTTCCTCTTCTTCAAGAAAATTAAGAGTTCTGATCAGGTTTAAAATATAAATAATTCCCCCCATCCATACAGGGTTGAATTTAAAAATGATACCAAGACGTAATCTTTTCTTTTGTTCCATTGTATATAGTTTTTAATTGTTTACATGCCAGTTGTTAATGAGGTCTTTTATTCCATCGTCAATTCCCCAACGAGGACTCCACCCTATACTCTTTAGTTTTGACACATCAGCAAGGAGATGTTCCCGTTCCACTTTACGGACTCTGGAAGGATCCACTTTAATCGTGATTTTTTCATTGAGTTGCCGTTCAAAAGCCTGAACAATCTCAACTACGGAATATTCAATACCACGCCCAAGATTAAAGATATCAAAACCCGGCAAGTCCATGGTCAGTAATAAACTCACCGCACTTGCCATGTCATGTGTATGAATGAAGTCGCGCTTAGGAGTCAGGTTGCCAAGCTTTATTGTGCGCTGACCTTCCCTCAATTGTCTCTCAATTTCCGGAATAAGATGAGGATTAGTCTCATTAGGCCCGAAAGCGTTGAAGAAACGGCACACTACCGTATCAATTCTGGTTTCCAGCCAGAATTTTTTTAACAGATGCTCTCCGGTAAGCTTGCTAAGCCCGTAGATATCCAGCGGCAACTGCTGAAATCCCTCATTAACAGCTTCGTCACAAATAGGATAGACAGCAGCGGTAGAAGCAAAAAAAATCTTTTTCAAGCATTTCAACTTACTTCCTGCTTCCAGCACATTCATTGTACCTCTTATATTCGTGTCTGCAGACTCAAATGGGTGCTTGTTACAATACGGGATAAAATGAATAGCTGCCAGATGCACAATAATATCAGGCTGAATGATTTTAACTGCCCGATTAACCTCATTTCTGTTGCGAATATCCGCCAGAAAAAAATGATCATCTTTTACATCTATAAAATCACGACTTCCGAATGAGAGGTTGTCAAGGACAAAGATTTCATGACCTTTACCCTGCAATTCAGGAACAATTGCTGAACCGATGAATCCGGCACCGCCAGTAATTAATGTTTTCATATATAGTTAATTTTAATTAGCTTAATAAAATATACAAATCTGAAAATCGATAAATAAGCACTTAATCAATGTAGATTTTACATAAAATCTAGTTAACAATCTGAATGCAGCCCTATAAATTTTAAATACTTTTTTCCAATATTATCCACAGAATATTTGAATATATCGCGTTTTGCCGCTTTGCCAAATGCAGTCCTTAACTCAGAGTCCTCCATCAAAACAGAGAGCCTCTCTCTAAAAAGTACGTAATCAAAAAGAGGAACCAAGAATCCATTTTTTTTGTCTTCAATCATTTCCGAAGGACCTGCAACACAGTCAAAAGCAACTACAGGAAGCCCTGCTGCCATGGCTTCTCCAATTACATTTGGGAATCCCTCGGAGCTTGAGGTAAAAGCGAAAATCCCACTACGCAGATAATAAGCATCAACATCATCCTGCTTTCCTGCAAGAATAACCCTTGTTTCTGCATTGTGCTCCGTAATTATTGACTGAAGACACTTAGAATTCTTCTGCTTAAGATGATCATATCCCACGATAACCAGTCTCCATTCAAGATCTGACAGGCTAAGGAATAATTCTATCAGCTTGTCATGGTGTTTGGTATTGATTAATCTTCCAACAGTTAAAACTATTTTCTCTCTTTTAATACCAGGTCTCTCTGCAATTTGCCTTATCGGATTTCCAATTACAGCTATATTTCTATTCAGACCAATTTCCCCATAGATTTCTGCCGCTTTCTCTGTCTGTGCAATAATACCCGCTGACAAGGGATAGAGAATTTTCCTCAACAGGCCATGGATTCTCCCAAGGTTCTTATCAGGTTGGCACCTGTCTGAAACAAACACCGGAAATCTCAAACGAAATAAGGCAATCAGCACAAAACTGTTCCAGTACTCACCGAAGCTCAGAATGCTGTAAGGTTTAATTCTCTTTATTTCATTTCTTAGAAAACAGATTGTTTTTATTGTACACCATAATCGCCATTTGTTATTAAACCTGAATCGCGGAATGCTGATGAGAATATTATCAGGAATCGGGTAGAATATCTCCCTTGTAATTCCGTAAAGAACCAAATGTACTTCGATCTCCTCCCTGGCAGCAAAATAGCGTGCAAGCTCTGACATTACCCTCTCCATACCTCCTGCCTGAAGAGAAGGTATTACAAGACACAGCTTTTTTCTTTCCATATATAACCTGGCTTTCAGCAGGATTACGGGCTTTATCCCTTATTGTTTGAGCTCTTTATCAGATTATCAACCATCCAGCCATAAGGGTTGAATTTGCCTTCATGCCATACGAGATCGCGGTCCCAATAACCAGGACATGGATCGTACCCGTAAGGCGCAAAACCATAACTAATTTCTACGATTAGAGGATTTTGACCTTCATAAACGTAATCAAATGCCACACATTGAGCATTAAGTTTCTCTGCGGTCTTGAAGGATAGTCTGATAGTATATTCATCAATCAGTGATTTGTCATAAAGTATTTCGCCACTTCCGGAAGCCCTGAAGTCTCCCTTCCGGACAAGTCGCTTAATTGCAAAAGCCTTATCGCCTATAACGACCACACGAATGTCATGATCATTGTTTGGAATAAAGTTCTGAAAATATATATATCCCTTTTCACGCCCGGCAACTCTTGAGAATTCAGTAGTATAGGCCAGCCGTATCACTCCTTTCATAACATCCCATAAAGTAGTCTTTCCCAATCTATACTTACGGAAGCGTTCTGAAAGGTTACTCCAGGCTTCGTATTGTACGAATCCTTTACCGAAAGCTTTTCTGATTAATCTAAATGCCTCATTCCTGGATTTAACAAGCCTGACATTGTCTGAACCTGCTCCAGTCCGTAATTTAAAGACCTTAGGATAATTCGCTCCCATGGCCCACTCCATAGCTTCCTTTTTATCATAAAATGCATACGAAGGCACGAGAGGAGCATTGATCGCTTCAAGCAAATATTTCTGTCCTACTTTATCATCAAAATGCCATACAGTATTGTAATCAGGGAAAACAACTTTGCCTGCAGCCTGAACAGCATAAATAAGTTGTCTTGCAAACTTACTTGCTTTCGGGCTTTTATGATTGAAATGCCACATGAGAGCATCACAATCTGCCAGTTGATAAATAATATCCGTTCTATAACAATCAACGAGCTTGTAGTCAATATTGTTTGATTCACAGTATGGGATCCATCTGTCGCTAAATGAACCTTTAGATCTATGTATTCCTATTCTCATACGAATTATCCAAATAAACTGCAGCCCAGATCTCAAATGAGATCATAATCCACAATGCTTCCATTTCAGTATATTTCAATGCTTTGATATCTTCAAGCCATTTTGAAACCAGATTATACGCAAACAGTCCTCTCTGTTTTATCCCCGGCAACACCTGGTCATTCAAATACTCTCTGAACTTCACGTCAGAAATGAATTCTTTTACTGGTATTCCGAAACCCATTTTTTCCCGAAAGGCAAAATCTTCACCAAAAGTAACTGCTGCTATTTTTTTCAGCAGATACTTTTCACTGTCTCTTCCATGAGGGCTTTTTTTCATCATGAGAAATTTTTCGGGTATTGAAAAGGCCCCTTTTACAACTTCATTATCAAGAAATGGTACTCTGTTTTCAATTGAATGAGCCATTGACATTTTGTCCTGGCGTATAAGAAGATCCGGAAGAAAAGAGCTCATCTCATATTTAACCTGTTTATCAAACCTGGAACCTGACAGAGTATCATACAATACCAATCTGTCTGATAAAGCCCTTTCGCGTGAGAAGCCTCTTTTCAGCCTGCCGGCAAGATATGGTGTCATGTAGGCATTTGACATAATCGCACGTTGCCTGTTGTCGAAGCAATAGCGAAACAGTTCTGAGGGCCTATTCAGGTTTCTGTTCAATTCAATCAACAGCCTTTTGACGCTGAAAGGATATTGTATATCATAGAATCGTTTATAACCGCCAAAAACCTCATCTGCACCCTCCCCACTCAGCAATACTGTAACATGGTCTCTGGCGCACTGTGATAACTTGTAAATAGCTACAGTATTAGGGTGATTCAGAGGTGACTCGAGATGCCATGTCGCTTTCTCAATATTATCAAGATAGTACTTATTATCCAACAAAAACTTATGTGATTTTATGCCCAAAGTTTCCGTAACCCTGTCAATATAGCTCTCCTCACTGAACAACTTGTTTTTAAATACAATGGAAACTGATTCAAGCCTGCCCTTTTCGGTGTTACTGTTAGCAAGCCATGTTACGAGAGATGAGTCTATTCCTCCGGAGAGCTGACATCCCAGTTTTACATCGCTCACCAGCTGACTGCGAACACTTCTGTCCAGCCATTCCCTAAGTTCGTCACTAAAGGAGTCGAGGCTCCCCGATCGATTACTCCGGCAGTAGCTATTTACATCAAAGTATTGTCTTTTTACAACCTTATACCCAGCTTTATAAATAAGGTAATTACCCGGTTCCAGCAACTCTATCCCGGACAAAAGGGTCCCGTTTATGTTGCTCCTGAAAAGCAAAAATTCATCTAGCTTTTCACTATTTAAAACAAAGCTGAAATCCTCAAGAAAAGCGAAACTCTTTAATTCAGATGAGAATGCCAGTAGCCTGTCATTCAGAACATAATATAATGGTTTGATTCCGAAGCGATCACGCGCAATATACAATTCCCTGCTTCGCAAATCAATCACAATGAGTGCAAACATTCCATTCAATAGTTCCAGCATTCTTTCAAACCCGTGTTTTAAATACAATGCCAGAACTATCTCGGTATCAGTGACGCTCCTGAACTTGTATCCCCAGTCCTGAAGTTCTTTCCTGAAATCAAATGCATTGTAAATCTCCCCGTTTAAGGCAATAATGACATTATTATCCGGACTTACCATAGGCTGGTGTCCGTTCATGGAGAGATCAAGGATACTCAAGCGGTTAAAACCAAGCACACCTTCGAAGTTACCATCAACACTCTCCGGTGTTAAACATGAAACTTCTGCAGAAGAGGCTGATAAAAGGCTGAACAAGCGAACACCTGAATCGTCAGGACCGCGATGCTTTTGCACATGGAGCATCCTTATAATCTGGTCTGTGCTCCTTACAGGCCTGTTGTCAGTATTGATATATCCGGCTATTCCACACATGGATCAATCCTTTCAGCTATAATCTGGATATTTAGTGTATATCTACCCGGTCATTGTCCGTGACAGGAGCCGGATCAGGCTTAGTATATCTACTCAAATCGTTTTCCAGCATACCCAGAACCACCTCACGATGTGATTCACAACGGATTATATTTAACAACAAAAGTCTTTTTCTTTTCGACATAAACTTAGGGAACAGCTTCCGTTTTCTTAAAGAGGAAATGAAACTTCCGAAATAGGGTTCAATATACGCATCATACATTGGAGATACTGATGCCAGATAATTATTGAACCGGCCTTCAAGCCTGGTTTCATCAGCAATTATTTCGTTCAGCTGACGAATCCGCGCTTCGAATTCTTCTGTTTCAGTCTCATTGAGCTTGAAGACTCCAGGGGTTTCGTTGCCCTGTTTAAGAGGGATGATTTCAAAATCAATTGTTTCAGATATGATGAGTTTTACTACATAGCCCTGGTTCCAATCGCTATTCGTTCTACCAGGCCAATCATAGATGAAATTTCCTAGGCCATAAAAGACCGGTTTAGAATTGTATATCTCATATCCCGAAAATGCGTGTGTATGATGAGCAATAACACAATCAGCGCCAAGGTCAATCATGTACCTGTATATATTTCTGGTTCTTGGCGAAGGAAGCTCATAGAATTCATTTCCTGCATGTACTATTACAATCACTTTGTCATTTACCTTCCTGGCTCTTGTAATCTGATAGTATGCTCCGACAGCCTCAAGGGGATTACACCTATACAAATCGTCAGGTGAAGTGATGAATTCTTCATCAGCAAAGTTAAGAATAGCTATACTCATGCCGTTTTTTCTGAAAACAAATGGCTCTGCTGCCTCCCTGCCTGATCTGCCAATGCCTACAGTGTCAATATTATTGGCTTTGCACAACTCCAGTGTATCAATAACCCCTCTGCTTCCATAATCCATTATATGATTATTGGCCATTGCTACCAATCCGATTCCGGCATGATGCAATAATTTAATGCATCCGGGATGAGCTTTCTGGTGAGGGCCAATCTTTTTTCTTTTCTCTGATGAAAAGGTAAGCGGACACTCCAGGTCAGTAATAATAAGATCATTCCCGGTCAGCACATCTTTGAAGTCATTATAAACTACTTCAATTTTTTCAGATAGTGCAAGCTCCTCGACTCTGCCTATCGGGCAGAAGTCACCAGTGATCAATATCTTAATTCCGGTTTCAATCATCTTCATGTGGTAATTATACCTGTAATAACCCGACAGGGACTATTATTTTCATCAGGGGCTAGAAGTCCGATTTAGTCCTTAATTATCTCCGTTTATAATCAAATCCCCCAGCTTGTCAGTTGTAAAAAACTCGACCTCAGGCCATTTTCGAATGATTGTTTCAAGCAGTTGTTTTAGCTTCTTCAGGTTCCTGCTGCGATTGCTGCTGTCTATTGCTCCAATATAATTAATCCGATGTGAACAAATAATCGCCGGTTTGTGCCACCTGAAAGCAATGGCTATCCGGGCAAGACATTTGTCAACTTCGTCGGCATTTCCCGAAAGTGAGGGCTCAAAAAAAGAGTTCCTAATAAGGTAATACTGACCAAGCGAGTTGCTGCTTCCAAGAAAATGATACTTTTTCTTATAGTATCCAAATCTGCCTGTTGGTACACTTTGAATGTAAAGACCCTGTATGTATCTGACTCCTCCCTGATGCAGAACTTTCTCAATACTGCTATCCCAGGTGTAGCACGGAGGTATGAATGAGACAGATCTGAACCCAAAGAGGTTTTCAAATATATCAAGCCCCTCTGTAAGGCTTTCCTTCATTAGATGAAGGTCATCCTGTGAATTGTAGTCTAACACCTCCATGTAATTGTAATCACCTATTCCGGAGAATGTTGTTTCATTATCAAATGCATACATCATCTCCGGAGATCTTTTGCGAAGAGCCTCCATCCATCTAACCACATTGACATGCTCCCGGCCATGGAATTGCGGCATATACACCCCTTCTTCCATTCCTTTTTGCCATAATGATCTCACAAGTTCTCTGCCAGTATATCTCTTGATTGTCTCTGTCACCGGCTCATAATAATACTCACTAAAACCGGACTCCCTGATTCGTCTGAAGTCAGGATTGCCAACAATAACATTTGCAGTAAATGCAGGATGATTACCCCGGGAATCCCTGAACGACGATAATACCTCAAATAATTCTGAAAGGTCATCGTTACTTTCCAGTGCATCCAGCCTGTTGTAATCACTCCGGGCCAAGTCATAGCCCTTTGACTGGAATCGTTTTAAGACTTCCAATGATGGCATCCGAATGCTCCCCCAGTCATCACTCTCAATAACCACTATTTTTCTTTTCGTGCGCCAACCCGGGATATTGACAATATTGTGCGCCAGAGCTCTTGAAAATGAGCTGATATTTTTAATTCCCATCAATAATTCTTCCTAACTCATCTGTTGTAATAAACTCTGCATCAGGCCAGTTCTTCATAATCCTCTTAAGCAATTCATGTAATTTGTCAAGCCCGTTTTTCCGGTTTTCAGGATATAATGCTCCTATATAGTTAACTCTGTGAGTGCTGATTATAGCCGGTTTGTGCCATCTGAAGGCAATTGAAATTTCAGACAGGCAATGGTCCACCCAATCGGTTCCCTGAATTACAGGCTCAAAAAAGCAATTACGGGTAATTAATCTCAAACCGGAAGGGTTTCTTTTACCTAACCAGTGCAATCTTTTTTTGACCTTACCCCGACCCAAAGGTTCCGTTTGAATCCGTGGCATGAATAAGTATTTTACTCCATTGTCTGCAAGCTTGCTTTCCAGTTTAGAGCTAAACAGCCCATTTGGAGGAGTGAAATAGGAAGCCTGATAGCCAAAGATATCCTTGAATAACAGAAGGCCTGTGTCAACAATATCAGCCTGATAAACAATATCAGCAGGGTCAGAAAAATCAAAGGCAGCCTGGAATTCAAGACCGATGTCAGGCTCTTGTGCAGTTGACATTCCCCAGAAACAATGATCAAATCCAATCCTTGACATCTTGTTTCCATTATTCAGCGCTTCCATCCAGACCTTAACATTTAAGTGTTCCCGGCCATGGAACTGAGGCACAAACAACCTTCTCCGGATACCCTCCTGCCATAGATTAAAAGTACCATCACAACCACTATTCCTTAGGAGTGTGTCAGTAAATGGTTCAAAGAAATAGGTTGTATAATCACTTTCTTTGATTTTCCGGAAGTCAGGATTTGCCACTATGGCCAGGGGTGTAAAAACAGCAGGTCTGTTCTTATAGTCTTTTACAGATATAAGAATTTCAAACAAACCTGCTAGATCAGCATTGGTTTCAAGCGAATCATACCTGTTAAAAAGAGCTCCCTCATCAGATGTGAGATCAATACCGGCGGCATGTAAGCTTTTATAAGTTTCAACTGAAGGCATTCTGATACTTCCCCAGTCATCTGATTCAAAAATGACCAGTTTTCGACTGGTGCTCCAACCAGGTATAGCAGCAAGGTTTCTGCGAATATTCAAAGCATCAGTCATCTATGGGCAAGCATCTAATTAAACAAGACCTCATATAGAGATAAAGCCGGCGCAAGTAAAGGAATCCCAAAACCCGGTGAAAAAATCCATGCATTTATATTCTCAATCCCAATTCTGAGGTTGATTAGTGAATATAGCATCATTGGAAACAATCCCAAAAGAATCAGAAAGTATATCTTGTTACCTGGTTGTTTTGAAAAATACATTATGAGATAAGCTGTCGCGAACAAGAAAAACAATACCATAAACCTTTCTCCGAAAGATGGAATTGGCATACCAAAATTGACAAAAGCAAGAAACAGAAGCAAAAAGCTGAAGAGGTTCTGTTCATGCTTTTCCTTCATCATTGACCAGTGTCTTAACTGAATGACTGCTATTGCAATCAAAAGGTAGTACAACACCATATCACTTGTAATACGCATAAACCATGCAGATTGAGCTACTCCTTCCTGAACAGCAAGTATATATCCCTCACTTGAATATCCTGCATAACGTTGTTGCATTCCTCCCCCAAGTCTCAAAGCAAGCACTCTGAAAACCGGCGCCATAAGATGAGGTAATACAAAAGAGGAAGCTGCCAAAGGAATATAGATTATATTTCTGTTGCCAACCAGGTAATATATAACCAGGATTGCATTAGCTGATATAAAACTCCAGTGAACGAATGCAGCCGAAAATGTTATTAGCAGGAATCTGGGATTTTTTTCTGTAATGACACGAAAGGCGCCATAGAAAAAAATCCACGCTGCAGTCCACATCCTGACACCACTTATCATTGTAACAGGAATCGTCATTATGAAGAAACCCATGAGAAGAATGGTGTTCCAGTTCTGTTTTAAAATGTAACGGTCAAAGATCAGTGCGATAGTTTTCAGATAAAAATAGCCGAAAATAGCAGCCCATACTCCAAAATAAAGCCCGTGATTACTGGTAAACCTGGATACAATAAAAGAGATAAGAGGTTCTATAATGTCTACCGTAGTGTCACTGTAGAGTCCTCCAACTATTTTAAAAAAATCAGAGAACGGGAGTAAAGAATTGGCCTTCAGGTTTAAAGCATACCGGTAGGCATCTACTCCATCATTAGCATTCACAAATGAAAGTCCGTAATAAACAAGAAAGATATAAATAACTGTTCTGGCTTCCTTACGTGAAAAATTTACCAGAGCAACCAAAAACGACAAGAATGGCCATAAGATAAACAGGATGACGTAATTCCTGATATCAGAAATTGAAGAATCGGTAATATTACTATTATATGACCTTGTCAACATAATGATTCTGTTTTCAACAGTACCAGAAACTGCTCTGAAACGAGCCTGATATGATAACACATTGGATCAGGCAGTTGCATTCTATTTGAATAGTTTCCTTTCAGGAAATTTGTAACACTTTCAGCTGAGAATTCCTTTTTGATATTCAGGACAGGGCGGCCTGTAATTGAATAATCAATAAGCTTGCTTGGTACATTAAGAGTGGTGTTATTATCAAAATTGATCAGGAAATCCATCCGGGATAGCTCTTTTATAAGTTGTTCCCTTGGAATAAATCTGGAAACAATCAATTTCTCCTTCAATAGATCAAGATAATTTCTCAGATATTCCGGCTGATCAGTATAGACATGGAAACGAAATGGCATTTCTATTTTCGACAGAAAAGCCAAAAGTGGTTCAGGATCCCGTATCCCCTGCAGGAATCTGCCTGCATACGCGAATTCCGGTACCTCCCTGTCATGTTTCACTTGTCTCTGACTTGAGAGATTAAAATCAAACCCCTGAGGAATGATTCTAATTTTCCCATGAAATTCCGGATAATATGCATCGATAGCTGACTGAACTGGGATGGTAATAAAATCTGCTTTTTTACAAAACCCTTTTTCCAAATATGCAAAATAGAAAGGTTTTCTGAAACTGTCAAGCACATCGCCCATATAGGGGTCACCACAATCAGCGACCCATTTAGCGGCAATTTTCTTTCTTCGGTTCCTTGCCCATGCCACACCCCAGTGAACCGGGTATGGAACAGCAAATGAAATCATCAGATCATAACCTTTTTCCCTTCTCAGCATCTTTTTTACATGGAACATATCTTCAATTGCAGGGTATTCAAAGAGTATCATCAGAACTCTTTTAAGCACACGGGAAATAAAAGCCCATGGATTTCTTTGGGGTATAACCACTTCCGGCAGTCGGCCCCACTTCCACATTTTTATCTGAACGGGCGTTTCCAATAAAAAATCCCTATAATCATGATTTCTGAACCTGGTAATCACTACCACTTCATGACCCTGCCTGAAGAATTCCCGGGCAAGTTCAGTAGCCCTATAGCTGCGTGGTGAAATTTCAGGGTAAAATGCATTGGTTACCAATAAAATTTTTTTGGGGGGGCAAAATGACATTGCTATTGATAGTTAATTGATCAATCTATACAACTCTACATATTCATGGAATTTGGTCATAGTCAAAGTAAATGTTATATGCTGAAGTTTCACAAGTAAGAAAGAATTAAGAAATGGTATCATTACTGATGCGTTAATATTTCGTTGAAATTAAATAAGTTAAGTTGTTCTTTGACATTTTGATTTATATGTGTTTTGGTAAGTAGTTCATTTATT
>Ga0208195_1002422_pt1 | contig 17634 bp, 11 predicted proteins | sample AD_UKC077_MetaG_FD_184441 | JGI IMG/M metagenome (GOLD analysis project Ga0208195, IMG submission 184441) | Active sludge microbial communities of municipal wastewater-treating anaerobic digesters from USA - AD_UKC077_MetaG (SPAdes) (version 2) | ecosystem: Engineered > Bioreactor > Anaerobic >...
AAAGAATATTCGTAATGGATGTACCCGAACATGTAGAAAAGCTCTTTCCCTCCTTTGTCGTGCAAAATAATTTCTCTTTATCTCTTATTTCCCCTGAAAAAGTTGCATTAATTACTTGAATTTACATCTGATGCCATTTTACAGGAAAGAATTTGTGTTCCCCGAAAGTTGAAATTCAAAAGGTCAACTTGCTGTATACAAGGAAGTTACAACCCTAAGGCGCTCAAGTTGGGATAAGTTTCTCAAACTCTCCACCATCGGCTGAATGCATACCATTGATCGGGATGTTCTTTTATGATGTTTCCAATCTCGTCCATAAAAATCTGTGTATTTTCGAAGATGTCTTTTCCTGTGTCACCAGTTTTTATCAATGGGATAGGAGGTTTTATGACGAGATGGTTTTTGCCGTTGCTTGTCACTATACTGTATATGGGTAATACTGGGCAGCCCACTCTCAGAGCCAAGGCTGCAGGTCCTTTGGCCGTAAGTTTTTCACGTCTTAAGAATCTTACTTTTACTCCTCCTATCAATCTTTGGTCGCTTAACATAATTAAAATGCCATTTTTTTTCAAGAATTTGACAAGAGCGAGTACATTACTCTTCGATTCGTTCTCATTTATCCATTTTATACCAATCTCAGTTCTGAGTTCTGTAAAAAGTTTTTCTGTCTTTACGTCACTTTGTTCTCGCATGATAGTGGCACAATTAGGGAATCCTGCCAGGGTGAGAGTATGAGTGAGCATGGTAAAATTTCCAATATGAGCCGTAAGAGCAATAACGCCTTTCTGCTGTTTCAAGGCTTCTTCTAAATATTCCTTTCCACTGATATCTTCGATAAAATCTTCATAAGCAGGCATACCACCCATCTTGCAGTAGTAAGCCATTTCGACTGCTTGATTCAAGAAAAACTCAATCAATTCTTTCGCCTTCTTATCTAAAGTTTTATCTTCTACTGTATCCCCATAAAGAATTCTCAGGCTTGTTTTGGCTCTTTCTTTGAATTTTTTGGGAATCAAAACCGCAGATAATGTATGCAGGAGTGCTCTGAAGGTTGTTTTGGGCAGGATTCTTGTAAGTGCCAATGATAGCTCGATAAAAAACCTTCCTAGCGATTTCTGCAAAGTATTGCTATGTATAGACATCTCAGTTCCGTTTGATCAGAGCAGCCTTGTTGATTTTTCCCGAGCCAGTTTTGGGAAGCTCATCGAGATATTCTATTTGCCTTGGCATTTTGAATCTCGAAAGGTGTTCCCTGAGGAATTCCATCACATATTTTTGAGGCAACACAATACCTTCTTTCAATACTATATAACATTTCACCACTTCGCCTCTCAGTTCATCAGGAACACCAACAGCAGCAGCTTCTTTGATGCAAGGATGTTTCAGCAGAATCTCTTCGATTTCGGCCGCCCAAACCAACTCGCCTCCCACTTTAATTGTATCTTTTGATTTTCCAACGATATACAAATTCCCCTTCTCGTCGAACCGGCCTAAGTCGCCAGTGTAGAACCATCCATCCTTGAAAGCCTCCTGATTTAACTCGGGTTCATTGTAGTATCCACAAAATACGGATTTGCCTCTGGCAACCAGCTCGCCGACTTCTCCGGTAGATATTGCATTTCCTTTCGAATCGAAAATTTTCAGTTCCACATTGGGTACATGCCTGCCTACCGACTTGATGTTTTCAGGCGAAGAAGCCGATATGGGCGGAATAATCTCAGTCATTCCCCAACCATTTAATATTACGGCATTGGGGCAAAGTTTTTGAAAACGCATCATCAAATCGTAAGATGATGGTGCCCCAAATACATTCGCCCAACGTAAACTATCCAAAGAATACGATTCCACTTCCTTTAAATACAAAATGGCATAATACATGGGGGGAACCATAAATACGCCCGTCACTTTCCATTTGTCTACCATCTTTATAAAATCCAAAGGTGAAAAACGAGGCATAATCACATGGCTCATTCCATATTTTACCGCAGTCATCACGAATAAGATCCCTGCTGAGTGAGATAGAGGAACTGCAGCTATTGTACGCTCGGTTTCATCTATCCTTAAAATGGTTTTCAGATATTCGTAGGTGGTAAAATATTTCAGTTGTTCGGCACCTAAATGAATATGCTCGTAATTCCATAAGGCGCCCTTGGGCCTGCCCATAGTACCCGAAGTGTAGAAAATACTCGAAAACATTTGGGAATCAATGTTCTGATCGTTCAATCCATCTTTCCCGCTTTTTGTCAGATTATCAAATGATACGTATCGCGAATCATCTTCTATCGTAATGATTTCTTTAAGCGTACTAATGCGCCCCTTCAATTCGAAAAGATTGAATTTTGCCTGCTTAGTAGTGATAATCCCTTTCAAACCGCAATGATTCGATATGGAAACCACTTCGGTGAGACTTAAAGCAAAATCAATGGGTACCACAACACAACCCAGTGAATAAATGGCAAAATAAGAATAAATGTATTCTATACAATTAGGCAGGTATATGGCAATTTTGTCATTTTTCCTGAAACCCATATCGAGTAAACTATTGGCCAGTTGTAAAGAACAATCTTTAAGGGTGATGAAATCATATTCTTTATCTCGATAAATATAGGCTGTGTTTTTGCCATACTTGTCTGCTGCATCAATCAAAAGTTCTCTCATGTCCATATTTTTCTCCATTAAGCGCTTTTATACGTGCTTAGCAAAAGTACATGAAAAAAATTAAAGGTAAGATTAAATTAAAATAACCAAATACTACAGTTAAGGTATTATCTTATATTAATATACATATAAAATAAGATTTATATCCCCATGCGGAATGCAAATCAAAACATTGATTAACCCTAATTTATCGATTTTACTTTAATACTCATAACCCTTTCTTTATCTTTCCTTTAGTTAAATTTACGAAAGGTGCCTACTACTATCGAAGAAAATACAATTGATGCTACTCCGCGATTTTTATTTTATATAATCCTTTAAAACATATATACGGTTTCATTTTTATTCTCTAAATAATTTCTTCAACAATTTATAACAGAATTATCTTGAATTTGATTACGATTTTGTATCTCATTTTCTTCATTGTTGCTTAAATTTGTCATGGTTTTCAAAAGAGGCAAAATGGAATGAAGAATTTTGACCGGGTTTTGTTTACGGAATAATTGAATTAGAACGTTTTAAAAACATATATCATGGAAAATTTGTCGATTACCCATCAGCTGTTCAGAATGTCGAAATTACCTTTTATTCAGGGATACTTGCTCAAAAAAGTCGATAAGTATCTTTATGATATTATCGTCGAAGAAAATAAGCGAAATCTCGAATCGGTAAAAATGAGGAAGTATCATTTCATTTCGGCCATGATGCACTCGGCGATGAAGAATGTGAGGAAAGGGCGAATATCCACCTATGCCATTCAAAGGCTCAATGAGGTGCTAGTTGAGAATGCTTTTTTCAAAGCGCCCGAGCAAATGAAAAATGCTAAAGAGGCATTTAAAGATAAATTTGGCTACGATGCCCCCAGTTTTATAACGCTTTCACCTACTCAGGCCTGTAATTTAAAATGCAGCGGATGTTATGCCAGCTCCGATCCTCATGCTATGGCTAGTCTCCCTTATTCTATCGTCGACCGTTTAACCGGCGAAGTTCATGATTCCTTTGGAAGCCGTTTTATTACCATCAGTGGAGGTGAACCTTTCCTTTATAAAAGCGAAGGACATACTTTAATCGATTTATTCGATAAATATAAGGATATGTTCTTCCTTGTTTATACGAATGGCACACTGATTACCAAAGAATTAGCACATGAACTTGCACGAGTAGGCAATGCCACTCCCGCCATTTCGGTGGAAGGATTCGAAAAAGAAACCGATGACAGACGTGGCAAACACGTCCATAAAAGAATCCTTGAGACATTCCATAACCTCCGCAAATCTGGAGTACCCTTCGGAATTTCAGTCACTGCTTCCAATAATAATATCCAAACCTTACTTCAGGACAAATTTTATGATTATTATTTCGATGGATTGGGAGCAACCTATATGTGGCTGTTTCATTTCTTTCCGATTGGCAGAGGCAAAGAACAATTCGACCTCATGCTAAAACCCGCCGATCGCCTCAAACTTTACGAGATGTGGGAAAAACAAATTGCCCAGAAAAAACATTGCATAGCCGATTTCTGGAATAGCGGAGTGCTTACCTGCGGATGTATTGCCTATGGCGGAAATCGCGGCTTCCTCTATATCGACTGGAATGGAAACATCATGCCCTGTGTGTTCGTCCCTTACTATCAACACAATATCATCGATTTATACAACTCAGGCAAGGATCTCACTTATGCCCTTCAATCCGATTTCATGAAAAATGGCCGAAAATGGCAACAGGAATATGGATTAAACAATCAAAAATCGCCTAACAACTGGCTCATGCCTTGCTCTATACGCGACCACTATGATAACTTTCGAAAAAATATTCTTACCCCGGAGGCAAAAGGTGAAAACCAGGAAGCTCAGGAAATCCTCGACGACTCCCTTTATTATGAAAAAATGACTTTGTTCGACGAAGAACTGAAAAAACTGACCGATCCAGTCTGGAAAAGTAAATATCTGAATGAAGGATGAAACCTACTACATTATCCTCTCTGGTAAAAATTCCAAGACAGTAGGATAAAATCGACAATATGGCCTAAACTTCCTAAATACTTTCATTTTCCTTTGCAAACCTATCTATCGAAAATTTTCCTTCCACTCAAATTGTTGTTTGAACGGCGAGGAAGATTCTATGGCAATGATTCCTTTCAACCATCTTGCGTTAAATAAGTATCCATCAGTTTACAATTTGGTTTCATTCGTAAACAATTTTTGAATGAAAGGATAGAACATTTTGATTGAATTGGTTGTTATTGAATAATAGTTCCATAACCGGCTCTGTTTTCAAAAGCTACCTTCTATTTTATAATAACCAATAAATCAATAATATAATATTAAATATCAAAAAAATCAACAGAAATTTAAAATTAGATGTCATAACATAATTTTTATATATTTACATATATTAGTAAAACTTTTAAAATGACTTATAAAAGAAAAACGAATGAAACATAAACTAAAGGATATCAACAATCAATAAACTATTAAAACATCTTAAATTATTAAAAACATGATAAAAGTTGGAATCATCATTGGAAGTACGCGACCCGGGCGCAACGCTGAAGCTGTTGGCAAATGGGTCTACGAAATTGCAATCAAAAGAAACGATGCCACATTTGAGTTGGTAGATTTGAAAGATTATAATCTTCCCTTGCTCGATGAAGCCATTCCGGCCTCCATGCACCAATACGAACATGAATACACCCGCAGATGGGCTGAAAAGATTGCTTCATTAGATGCATATATCTTTGTCACGCCTGAATACAATCATGCTCCCACAGCGGCTTTGAAAAATGCCCTCGATTATATTTATACCGAATGGAATAATAAAGCTGCCGGATTTGTCAGCTATGGTTCTATGGGTGGGGCACGTGCGGTAGAACAATTGCGCCAGATTATGAGTGAATTGCAAATAGCCGATGTACGCGCTCAAGTTTCTCTTTCACTTTTCACTGATTTTGAAAATTTCAGCGTATTCAAGCCAGCGCCAATGCACGATACCTATCTGAATACGATGATCGACCAATTGGTGGCCTGGGGCGAAGCCCTGAAGACGGTCAGGAAATAAACCATGAATGCTTCTGAAAAATTACCCGTATTCTATACCCCTCATGGAGGAGGACCATGGCACGTAATGGAAGATTACATGGGCGATCCTGAGGGATATGGAATGCTAAAAAACTATCTCGAAAAACTTGGAAAAGAATATCGTGAAAAAATAGAATCTCTTTTAGTCATTTCTGCCCATTGGGAAGAACCCTTGCCTGCGGTACATTTTGGCTCTAATCCTTCCATGTTTTACGATTATTATGGATTCAACAAATAGAAAATAAATTCATAGCATTAAATAACCCATCATTTTCGCAAAAGGATGAAAATTGATGATGAAATCAACGGACACCTCAGAAATGAGTATCGTAGAGGTTTGATCAATCTTATACGAAGAAGCGAACGAGCTCAACCGCTTATTGGATAAAATCAAAGAAAAGGATTCTAAATGTCACTCAAAAAGAAAAATCCATTCACCGCTATCGGGCTTCATCAAATTTCGGTATCAATAAAATCGAGCCTTGTCTTGCTCGAACTTTTTATTTTGTTTTCACATGAATACTTCCTGAATGTGCAGAATATTCTGGAGCGTAAAGACATTGCAAACTTGCAAAACCGCTGCTGTAGGATCCTTTCTGAAATACTCTCAGTGAATATTCATAGACTCTTTTCCCGCGTGGGAGGTATTCGAAAAAGAATTGTGTAGCTACATCACTATTGGTAAGATAATAAGCGGTACCGTTCTGCCATCGATAACCCGAAATTACATCCATGGGTTCGAAACCCGTAGCCCTGTAATCCTTCAAATGAACATAACTCAAGTCGTTGTCGTTTTCGACGATGAGGCGAACGACTACCTTATTACCCGCTTCGAGCTGCCGGGAAGGAGAAATCGGCATCAAAACGGGTCCTGATGATTCTCCTAACCTTTCCATAAAAAGTTGCTTTTCGATTTTTAAACCACCACTGGAGGCTTCTACTTCATCTATTGGCTTGAAATATTGAACGTACATTCCTCCCCAAATAGGTATATCATTGAGATTTTCGATATGAATCTTCATTATGTTGGGAATATTTTGAGAATTTGTCCATGTCTTCCTGAAATACCCACTTCCAGCTTCAATGGCTAAATCTCCCGATTCGTTTGCCAAAAGACTTTCACCGTTAACAGTAATTTTTACTGGCTTATTTTCATTCAAAAGAGGTTTCCCTTTCAAGAGCAGGGCATAAACCGCCTCAGTCGTAGCCATGGAGGTTCCCCAGTTTTGAGTCCGTTTTTTATAAATCAACCATTTTTTCATGTTCTCTACATCCGAATAATAGCTTTCATCATACATAAAGGCTTCTATCATGGCAGCTTGGGTTTCCAATTCACCTTCGGCCATCCATCTATTGTGTTTTCGTGCCCAATAAAGTCCTTTCTCATTGTCGAAAAGAGCCCGGTCGCGGAGCGATTTCAAAATTGTTCGCGCTTGCCTATCTTCCTTATTTTCGAAGAAAGATATGGCCAGTAAGGCTTGGGTGCCCAAGGATTGTTTTATCCAGTCGCGCCTGGCCAAATTCATATAATAATCCCATGATTCCTTATATTTTTGATCAATAGGAAAAGCATTTACCAATAAACTTCTGGCATATAAATATTTAGCCATAGTATAACTCAACTGGCCTTGATAATTTTTATCTCTAACCAAATGTTCGAGTTCATTCTTATAATCTTCCAACACTCGTTGGTCGAGATAATCCACTGCCGACGAAAGAAGCTTGTCCAATCCATCATAATCTTCAATATCAATCATCTGTTGATGTAGGAGCCTGCTCAAACCTTTCACAATTTCCAAAGTAATATATCTTGAATCGGGCATACCCTCGAACCAGCTAAATCCGCCATTGGATGATTGCATTTGACTAATCTTTTGAAAAGCTATCTGCAAGTCATTGTTCATTTTATTTTCATCGAGAAAATCGGCTAATTGATTTTTAGAGGCAGATTCAGTTTCGGCTTGGCCTACCCATGGTGTTTCATTGAGCACAATATTTTTCAAATCCTCATTTTTCTGAAGATTCGACTGCAAAGCAGACGGCTGATATCTTTTCCATGCTTCAATAACAGGCCGGATGGAAGGATTTTTCTCGATAATGTTTTTCCCGATGGCATTGGCATAAAATGAGGCAAACCATGCATCAACCGATTGGCGTTCGGGCAAAGAAATGGAGGGCAAGGCTTGAAGTACAATCCATGCAGGATTTGTAGTAAACTCGAAGGTTATATGGGTTCGACTATCATGCAAAATTTCAGGATTCATAGAGATTTCGAAATCGGTAGTTTGCGAAGCGGCAGCAAATAAAGGATGCGCATCGCCAAGCCAGATTTGGTCAGACAGAACAGGAATCAGGTCTTCGAGAGCATCACTATGGCTTTCACATTGCGCAGTCAAGCGATAGCGCAAAACACTTGTGCCTGAGGGAACTATTATCTTCCATTCGTATTGATCACTTAGTCCTGCTCTGGTCGAAAAAATCTTGACAGAGCTGTCACCTTTCGCTATTAAATGAAGAGGTTTGTCCGAAAGTAAATCGAAGAATTCGAGACGAATGTTGCCTTCCAAGTCATTATCGGACATGTTGGTGAGTTTTGTCGGGAAAATCAGTGTATCGCCTTCACGCAAGAATCGAGGAGCATTCGATACGACCATAAGCTGTTTGGCGGTAATAATTTCTTTCTCGATGAATCCAAGTTTCATGTCCTGCGTATGAGCAAACAGCCGGAATTTCCATCTCGTGAGCGATTCTGGCATCTTAAATTTCAACTGTAAGCGTCCATTGCTATCAGTGGTCAAATGCGGCATGAAAAAGGCGGTTTCGCTGAAATCCTTACGAATTGAAACTTTTTTTGGTGTTCTATCATCATATATTTTGTTATAGACCATCACTCCTTCATCAGCTTCTAACTCCTCAGCATTTTGTGTTACCACAAGCTCGTAGTTTGGTTGTTGTGTTTTTCCAGCCGAAACTGCACCTCTATACATTTTGTATCGTGCATAAATTGGATAACCAAACCAATCTATCCTGTCGAATTTTATTTCTTTAACAGGTAAGTATGGCCCAATGTTGCTATTCAGATAATATCCCCCTACGCTATTTTGATTAAAAATTCTCCACCAGCTAAAAATAGAATTTGGGGAATAAGAGGGAATATTCCAGGCTGAATTTTGGAATACGTCGAGGGAGGCATCATACATATTGGCCAACACTTCCGCTAATACTGGCTTGTTTGAAGGTTCTTTCAGGCTAATTTGCCAAGTCTCTTCGGCACCGGGTTCCAACGTCGAACGAAAGGTGCTGAGCGTAAATTCGATTTTCTTGTTCGAATAAGGAACTTCAATGGTTTGGCTCTCATAAAAAACATGATTGTTCTTGAAAAATAAGAGATTGATCTTAAAATTCCCTCTATATCTTTCTTTTACAGGTATTTCAACCAACTTTTGCTGATTGCTTAGTTTGATCCAATCTTCCATGATCACACTGTCAGGGAGTACAACCTGAAGAAAAATTTTCGCATTTTTTTCGGATGAACCTATTATGAATCGAGCCGTTTGTCCTGGTTCGTAAGAGTTTTGTTCAGCAACAAACCACAAAGGTGTAGGATAAGGTGGCTTTTTTTCGTGAGTGTCATATAAAACAAAGTACCTCTGATTTTCAATTGGCTGGCCAAATGTATCAATGGCATAAATACTGACCCTGTAAACACCTGAAGGCCAATTCCCGAATTCATTTATTCTTAGAATGCTATCTTTCTTTGTATCATAACCTTGTGACAGCACAACTTCTCCTTTTTCCCATTGATCGAATTCATCTTCATTCTGAAAAGGATATTGAGGGAAAGCCGTTTGGAAGATATTCATGGGAATAACAGGTAGGTCGGGGTTACTAAAAGGTCGGGGATAATAGATTTTCTTGGGAGAAATCATCCGATTGATATAAATAGTTCCGCGCGAATTCACCGGTTTCCCGGAAAGATTTGTTGATATAATTTTAAAGTTGACCGGCTGATTTTTATCAACCTGAGAGGGAACCTCCACATAGGATATCAATGCTCGATTCCCTATCGAAAGCGAGGTTCCAGCTTCGTGTGTCTCGTTGTTAAGGTCTACTATAGTAGCTTCAATAAAGAAGCGATAAGCTATTTTAGGATCATTTGCCGATGAAGGATCGGGATAAGCAGTAAAATCAACATTGAAGAATCCCTTTTCATCTGTTGTTGTGGTCATATTGCAAATCTCCGTTTCTTCGGATGGAATCAGCGGAGGCCACCATTTCGAGCGTGGATAAGGAGAGAAGGCAGACCTTGTTACTCTGTAGCTTACCTTAGCTTGCCCAATTGGGAAGCCACTGTAGTCAATGGCTTTACCTCTCAGGCTCACTTTCTCTCCCAGCTTGTAAACTTCACTGGGGGATTCGAAACTCACTTCAAAATTTGGCCGTTTATATTCTTCCACCAAAAAAACAACGCTTCCATAAGGTGTTACAAGAGAATATGAACCATTCAATCCGGCCGAAGGTAAGGTCATTCTTCCGCTGAAAGAACCAAAACGATTGGTCTTGTGGGCTTTTTGCTCAATTTGTTTCCCATTGGCATCAAATAATTGCACATTGCATTGTTCATTCGTCAGAAGTTGGTATTGTTTTCCCGTCGTTTCCGTAAAAATTCCTTTATAGTAAAGGGTTTGCCCTGGTCTATATATTTTTCTGTCGGTAAAAAGGTAAACTCGCTTGATGGGTGTTTTCACCGGATTATAAATATTTTGAGGGAAAAAATTCTCGAGATACAGCGTATCGCTTTGAAAAATTATCAGACAGCTGGGCTGTTTGAGCTCACTATGCCGTATGAGCGGGAAAAAAGCCATGCCCTGCAAATTAGTCTTTGTTTCAGCCGCTAAGTGTTTTTCCCATGTTCTTGTAGAAGGCTTATAATACTGTTCGAATAATTTTATCGCAGCATCAGCAACCGGAAAGCCCTGTATTCTATCGACTACATAAACCACTGAACGCCTGTCGGGCAAAGTGCTTGTGGCTGCATTTAAACCACTTATACGTAATGACTGAACGACGAGAATATCCCTGATGGTATCGAAATTTTTTCCCGTACTGGCCAAAAGAAAATAGCTTCCATTCTCGAGGCCTTCTATAATAATTTCGGTCGAATGTACCTTTAAATCTCCTGGATCGATTACCTTAACTCCAATATTTCGCAAGTATTTCTTAGAGAGTAAATTCTTGAATAAATCTTCTTGTCTCATCCCTCTCGAACCTGCCTTTCTTTCATCATAGCGATAAATTCGATAAAAAATAGAATCCGTGTTTTTGTAAAAAAATTGAGTGAGAATAGGCGAATGTGGCGGAAAAGTATTTTGACAATAAATCTGAAGACTTGGCTTATAAAGCTCATTTAACAAAGAAGCACAATTTTTTGCTCCTAAGGTTTCAGGGTATTTTTCTATGGCATTGCGACATATATTAGCAGCTTTCAACAATTCATCCTTGTCGTAATACCATAGAGCCAAACGATGATCGACCAAGGTAGAATGAGGATTTTCGGAATAGACGTTTTTGAGATTTATCAAGGACTGTAGATAAAGACTGTCTTTATCGCTCAATCCCGTATTTTGATACACAAATTCTATTCTTTCCAGATCGTTGTATATCAATGGAGGAAACTCTTGATAAGTCAGGTGCAATGCAGCAAGTTGCCGATAAATCTGCAAGGCGAGCTTTTTGAATCCTGTTCCTTGAATTTTGTCTAAGTTTACCTTAATGAAAGAATTGGCTGGAGAAAAAAAATCAGGATGATCGGGTTGAAATTCCTCAAGGGAGTGAGTGAGAGCAATGGGTTCATTGCTAAAAAATTCCAAGGCACGATGCGATAATAAATCGAGAAGGGTAGGCATGAAAATTTCGCTGCCTTGCGCTGTATCCAAAATAGGAATAAATTCTCTGGCTTTGATCTGATAAAGTTTTTCAGGGTCATCCATCGAAGCAAGGTAATAACTGGCAATAGTATCAGCAAAAGTTCTGGCATCCCACAATCGGAAATCCGATTCCAATTTATCACCCATTATTCCTCTCCCTCTTAATTCCCATTGATGGTTATTGTACCATAAATAATAAAGTTCAGCCGTAATACTTTTTAATATTTCCCGAGCAGGCATAGTGGTTACATTGATGAGTTTTTTACTGGCCTCTATGGCTTTCAACTCATAATCTTCTTCATATTGCGCCCATAAGCCAATACGATAAAGATGTGCTTTCAGAATTTGAGGTGAATTGTTTTCCTTCAATGCCACAGATAGCAGTTCTTCGGTTAATCTGGCGGCCGTTGCAGGCTGTCCCAGCTCTTTTAAACTGTCGATTTGCCTCCAGTAATCAGAATAACCCCTTTCTTCGATTTGAACAGAGCCTGTATGAAGTACGGATGCAGCCATACTCAATAATGCTATTGAAGCCAAGACGAGTATTAAAAAATATATTTTAGTTTTCATTCCATAAATTTCAATAAAAATTAAGGGGACTACTAAAAATTCATTTTTTATTTTTTGGTTGAGTTGAAAAGTTAAGGCAAATTTATAATCAATTTTTATCAGTTTTGACAAATTATGACAATCTTTTGAAAAATTTTAGTGGGAAACTCTCTATTTCAATTCTATATCTATCTGTTTTTCAATAATTTATTTCTTTAAGATATTCAGTCGCACAATCTGCTCATATCGAAACAGATTATATATCAAATTGGTCAAACCTATAATCGCCTTAGCTCAAAATTTTCCTATCGTTCCCATTACAATCCATGCATGCTTTGCTCCATTATCGCAAATACATGCCCAACTCTCGCCCGTATTCTTAATTTTTCGTGATTATTCGCCTTCTGTTCTTCGGTTAATGGCTTATTCCTTTATCCGTTCTCGTGAATGTGATTGATCATTTGATATTTGACTATTATTTGCTCTTGTGTTTTTCCAACATAAGGTTTATCTCCCCATAGTCTATGCCCTATATCCTTGTAATTTAAGATATCTCCAAGTACTTGCGAATCATTTAAAGTTGCATATTTACTACGAAAAAAAGACGCCATAACGATTAACGGCATCTCAACCACTATTTGAGTTTGTTGTTGAGAATTAAAAAGTGATGAATTTTGAACGGATAAAAAATAGTTATAAAACGGGATTTGTTCTGATTTCGATAGATGAATACATCAGGAAGCATTTAGAGAGTCAGCCAACTGAAACTGAAAAGGATCTTAGGAAACGATTAAATGCGGCATTGAACGATTATAAGAAGGGCATAAAATGTTTTTGTGGTAACGATATTTGGGTGATAGGGTCGGCTATTGTTAGAAATGCTTGCTTTACGTGTATAACAGGCGAAAGTTGCCCAGACCATGATTATGAAATAGATGAGGCGATCATCAAGAGACCATCTACAAAAAGACGAAGGCATATTGACACCATGGATAAAAGTTAAATTCATGGACTTTTTAATAACGATGGATTTGAAATTAACCCTAAACTTATTAAAAAGCCTTCATTATGTTTGATTTGTACCAATAATGACAATCCCAATGAAGAAATACTATGTAATCTGACCCGCTACGACCAAAGGGATAGGGATGATTTCACATGCTTTGTATATATAAAGAGTATGATTGATTCAAAAAAACGCACGACGGTACAACGCGCAGTCATAAGCTTTAGTGACACACCAATGTTATCAATTTCTGCAATGCTCCCCGATGCGAGGATTTGTAATCCAAGGCGAGATGAGTTACAGTTCTTGAAGCCATGAATCACGAAACGCAGGGATTGCAAATCTCAAAGAACCGAAATTGGATGGTTGGTTATAACATTTCCAGCGGGCTCTTGATGCTGGATTTGGCAATATCGGTAATATGCATGTAGATTTCGGTGGTTTTGACTGAATTGTGTCCAAGAAGCTGTTGAATGTACCTTACATCTGTTCCATTTTCGAGCAAATGTGTAGCAAAACTATGCCGTAGGATATGTGGCGAAACCGGTTTTGTAATTCCTGCTTTCGTTGCTGCCGTTTTCACAATCGTTTGGACACTCTTTGCGGAATATATTCCACCGTCCTGCCCTTCAAATAGATAGTCTTTCGGATAGCAGACTTTGTAATAATTTCTCAATTCAGGCAATAAGGTAGGCGGCAGCATTACCACGCGGTCTTTATTTCCTTTGGATAGGCGGATATGAATCAACATGTTTTCTGGGTCGATGTCCGAAATTTTTAAATGAAGCAGCTCGTTTAAACGCAACCCGCAACCATAAAGCAGCTTGACAATGCAGGCATTTTTAGGATTGTCGATTGAAAGGAACATTCTTTTTACTTCTGCTCTGGTTAAGTATTTTAGCAATTCATGTTTTTTTTCGGGATGGATACAGGTGTCTTATATTAAAGTTTTTACCTACTACCGAGTTGTAGAATTTATTGATAGAGGCTACAATCATACGCTGATAGGAACTGATGATATGATTTTTCCTTATTTTCCAGTAAACATATTTTTCTATTTCCAATTCGCTTAATTCAGCAGGGTGCCTAAATCTCTTTTCTGCCACTTGAAGGAAACTCCTCACCGCACTACTGTAATTCTTGATGTAATTAACCCTGTACCTTTGAATCGCGAGTTTTCGTTCAAAGACTGCAATTAAATTTTCAATGTCCATCGTTATAAATTTAACCATAGCAAAATAAGCAAAACATGCGTAAATGCAACTATTTTCAAAAATAATTCATTATCGCATTCAATTGTATTTAAGTGTATTATATCTACTTATTAAGTATAATCTGAAAATGATATACGCATGTTTTGAATTTTGTATTAAAAAATGTTGTATATTGGTTGCGTAAATAAGACGTTGTTAGCGTTCATGCTAAGAGACCGAATAAACAGAAATAACTAAATGAAATAATATGAATTCACCAAAACATTTATCTCACAAACCGATAATCTCGGTAAATGATTATGACAAAATTGATGCATTGTATGCCGATAAAACTGATGTAAAAGCTCTATCTATTGGAAGGGCTCAATATGACAGCGACCAAATTTCTTTGAAAGTATGGAGACATACTGATGAAAAATGGAGCAGGCAAAGTGAAGAATTGCCAATTCATAGAAATTTGGACTTATCAATATTATTTTTGGCTGCATTATCTACAGATATTACTGCACATTATCCACAAAGCAATCTTAGAGAAGTTATTGATAATGAATCGGAAGTACAAATAATTAAGGAGTACTATGAAGAAAATAGAAAATTTATTGAACCGAGACTAAAAGAATTAAAGAGATTATTAAATGAAATAATTTAAAAGGAGGATGCTATATGAAAAACATTAAAACATTTTGTTTGTTAATACTACTTTTATTTAATGGTTTAAATATTGTATTTGCACAAATAACACAGCCTACACCATATCAGAAAAAACAATTAGAACTTTCAAAAAAATGGTTTCAAATCCTTACAGGATATGAAATGTCTATGTCTGATGAAGTTTTTTATGAACAATTAACAGCAGGAAAAGAAGCAAATGATTTTGTTCTTGGTTTAGCAATACTCAATTATGCAATGTATAACTCTAAATCACAATGTGAAAAAACTTTCACTAAAATGAATAATGAGTTTAAACAAGCCGAGAAACTGAAAAATGCAACAGATTTTAGATTAGAAAAGGAAGCAAAGGCTCGCAAAGAGCAGGCAGAAAAAGAGCGAAAGTTGCGAGCCGAACAAGAAGCATACGCAAAAACAGATATTGGCAGTATTCAGAAAAATATTAAATCCGAATTTGAAAAATGGAATCCAAAAGGCGAATTTGAAAAAGAGATTGATTATACGGAGCGTTTAAAAAATCAATCACGAACTGCATTCGATAGTATTTGTTTAGAAAAAATTAAAACCAAAATAAACGGATTAAATTCTTACTATTGGACAAAAGAACTTTCAACATATAATTCTGAGAAAGAATTTTTTCCTGTTTTATTTAAAACTAATGGTGTGGAATGGCAAAGCAAAATTAACATTCCTATTTCACAAGCCGAAAATTTCAAAAACAATTGGTCTAATCTGAAAATGAAAATTGATGATTATGATTGGTGTTTTGTTGAGAATAGTTTATGTCCAACTTTAATCGTTTTAGAAAACAAAAGTGAAAACTCTATTTATAAATTTCCATTAAACCTTCAAAATCAATCTGAAATATTATATTACTTTAATGATCTTGAAATCGACAACTTCTATCTAAAAGATTATATTTTCAAATTTTCAAATGCTAAGATAATCGCAGAACAAATAGAAAAGGAGAAACAGCGAAAAGACTCTTTGGAACTTGTAACACTTAATCAACAATTGAATTTAATTTTTAACGATTATAATAATCAGTTACTACAAAACCCATACAATGTAAGTAAAAAAGTTATTAGTGATTTTAAGCAAATTGATTTTAACTTAGAAAAGGGGTATTATGATAAAAGTATTTCAGAAACTAGACAAAAAAAGTTTAATGAATATAAAAGTGAAATTGAGAGAAAATTTACAAATCTTAACAATAACTTTGAAAGAGAATTAAAATCTTCAAATCCAGAAGAATATTGTAAAATATATTTTACTCTAAATCCAGACAAAATGAAGGAAGCAGACAAAATGTATTTGGAGTGCAGATGCAATTATCCGAAACGCGAAGACTTTGATTTGAAATTTATTGCTGGTAATTTGTATAATTGTAATTGTCGAGAAAATGAGTATAGAAAAAACGGGAAATTATTTGAAAGTAAAAATGAATTTGATAGTTTTTACGATAAAGGCGATGATATTTATTTTGCTGAATACGAAAAAAGAACTGTTCTGAATTATCTAAACATCAATAATCAATATTTAGAATCAATGGATTTTCAAAAAGAAAAAAAGGAATCTGCTGGTTCTATAATAGGTCGTGGCTTATTGGAAATTGCAACAAATTCAAATATCTCCGCAAAGGATTATACAACAGAAAATGAAATAAGAAAAAATATTTTGTCCATAATAACTAATTGTCAAAATAAAATATATTATAATCAAGTAATAGATATTGTAATTGAAACTAACAAAAAGTTGAATAAGGAATGGGGTAAAAATGGACAAAATTTTGAAAATAAAGCAGAGTTTTATAATGCATATCTTTCTGAAGATTATAAGAAAATATTAAAAGAGAAAAAGAAATGAAAAAATTTGCAATAGTCTTCTTTTTCTTCTTTGCTTGTTACTTCGGCATATCAGCACAGAACAATGCATTGATTTCATATGTGCAAATAAAGAATAATTGGATAAATGTATTTGATAACAATGGAAAGAAAATATCTAATATGCCTCAATCAGATAATGAAGTAGTCGGAATAGATGGAACTTTTTTTGTTGTAAAAAATAACAGTTGGATAATAACCTATGATATAAACTGCAAAAGAATTTCTCAAATGCCATTGTCCAACAATATTGTTAAATGTGTTGCTGGAGAAACTTTCACGACAGAGAAAAATGGTTGGTTAATTATTTATGATAAGTATTGTAAAGAAAAAAGCCGAAGGCCTATATAAATAGTAATAAATGTTTTGGTTAATTATAAAAATGAATTGGGATTATTAATGATAAAAAAGCACGAAACGCTAACAAAGGCTAAAATCAAGCGGGCAGAAAGTGCTAATTTGAAAGTTATTGCAACTAATAAACTTTATCGCAGGTTGACAGTGAAGTGCTCCGAAATGCCCGCCAGCTTTTAGCCTCAGCCGTTATCGGCAATACGAAATAAAGTAGTTCAGAAAAAATATTATATTTGCAACATAAATAAAAAGTAAGCAGAAAATGTAAAAATTAATTTCTTAGACAATCTAACAATC
>Ga0208195_1002438_pt1 | contig 17575 bp, 10 predicted proteins | sample AD_UKC077_MetaG_FD_184441 | JGI IMG/M metagenome (GOLD analysis project Ga0208195, IMG submission 184441) | Active sludge microbial communities of municipal wastewater-treating anaerobic digesters from USA - AD_UKC077_MetaG (SPAdes) (version 2) | ecosystem: Engineered > Bioreactor > Anaerobic >...
CGCTGGCGTGCCATTTTGGGGCTTGGAAGTAAGTGGAGGCGGTGCACAAAATTACACCCTCACCTGCGCCGCTGGCTCGTACTCGCTTACTGGCTCATCGGTAACGCTCACTTACACTCCAGCATCGCAAAACCTGACGCTCGCTTGTAATGCGGGTACATACTCGCTTACTGGTACTAACGCCGACCTCACGGTCAAGCGGAATATGGCACAGGCTTATGACCGAATAATCGCCACTATTACAACCGCAAGTGACGCATCTTCGGTTACCAAATCGATGGTGAAAAGTACACAATGGCGTGAGGGCACTTCTGGAACTTGGCTTACTACGGATTGCACGTTGACAGCGAATAAGGTTTATCAATTCAGAACGCCTTTATCTGGAATGAGTTCGAGTGCAACAGCGGTATTGCCAAATATAAAAGCGTCGGTTGTTGTTGATTGGGACACTACTGCTACTGCAATTACAACTGTTGGCGATTATTTTATGCATTATTACGCCAGAGGCTGCACAGCTCTCACTTCATTATCAGTACCAGATACATCTGGATTAACGAGTGTCGGCGATTATTTTATGGCTAACTACGCCCAAAGCTGCACCTCTCTCACTTCATTATCCGTTCCCGATACATCTGGGCTGACGAGTGTTGGCGATTCTTTTATGCGCGCTTACGCCTACGGCTGCTCCTCTCTCACTTCGTTATCTGTACCCGATACATCTGGGCTGACGAGTGTTGGCGATTATTTTATGCGTTCTTACGCCTATGGCTGCTCTTCCCTCACTTCGTTATCCGTACCAGATACATCTGGGCTAACAAGTGTCGGCAATTATTTTATGCAATATTACGCCTATGGCTGCTCTTCCCTCACTTCGTTTATGCTTCCTTCTGCTACGGGGTGGTTTGGAGACCATAATGTTAGTTGGAGCGTTCCAAGCACAAGGCTTGGGTCATTAAAAGGATATGCGCCTAATTCTACCGCTCAAACCGCATGGCAAGCGCTAACAGTTAGCGGTAAAACGCTTTACACTAACTATATCCAGTCTGAGGATGATGTTGAAGTTACATCCGGTGGCGGTCAAAACTTGACCCTCACCTGCGCCGCTGGCTCGTACTCGCTGACTGGCACTAACGCCGACCTCACGGTCACCCGACATTACACGCTTGCTTGTGAGGCTGGAAGTTACGGCCTGACTGGCACGAACGCCGACTTGACAGTCAAGCGAAATTATGTGTTGGCGTGTGGTGCTGGCAATTACTTAATCACAGGCACAGCGGCAACGCTCACTGTTCAACGGAATTACACGCTTGTCTGTGAGCCTGGTTCGTACACGCTAACCGGCTCGGATGTGGATTTTGTTCTGCAACGCAATTACTCGCTTGTTTGCGGTGTTGGTAGTTACAGCCTGACTGGTACGGACACGACATTCGAGGTCAAGCGAAATTACACGCTCGAATGTAAAGCAGGAAGTTACACGCTTACCGGAACGGATACCACGCTTACAGCGCAATTCCATTACAGTCTGGTTTGTGAAGCTGGTTCGTACACGCTAACCGGTACGGACATTACATTCGGCAACTCGAAGGCGTACTCGCTCACTTGTGAAGCAGGCGCTTACACCCTCACAGGTTCAAGTGTAAGTTTCGTAATTCAACGCAACTACTCGCTCGCTTGTGAAGCAGGTTCATACTTACTCACAGGGACAGATGCCGATCTGGTTCTACTGCGGAATTATATTCTCGCTTGCGGTGCTGGAACTTACACGCTAACCGGAACAAACACCGCCCTGACTTCAGCTCGCACAATGGCACTCGAATCAGGCTCTTACTCCCTGACTGGCACAAATGCTGACTTGTACCGCGCGTTGGTTATGGCGTGCAATTCTGGCAGTTATGCGCTCACAGGCTCGGAAGCAAGCCTGACATCACACCGCATATTCGCGCTTGGAATGGGAAGTTACGTTCTGGTTGGAACTGCTTGCGGATTGTTCATTCTCACGCCAACACCCGCTTGCAGAACCGCGACAATCGAATATGAAAACAGAACATTCGCAATTCCGCACGAGAATAGAACCGCGACAATCGAATTTGAGAACAGAACATTAGAGGTCAAATGTCACTAACATTACAAAACCCATTGAAAGACCCTTCCGCAGTATTGGATTATGTGTTTGACTGGACGGAATGGCTGGCCGCAGCCGAAACGATCACCTCGCACACAGTTACGGTCCCGACAGGCCTGACGCTGGAAAGCTCAACGGCGGCGAGTGGGATTGTTACCGCGTGGATATCCGGCGGAACTGTGGGAACGACCTACCGCGTGGAGTGCCTTATCACTACCAGCGCGGGCAGGACGGACGAACGTTCGCTGTGGATCACAGTTCAGGAACGCTAATAATTTGAGCGGCTCCTTGCTGGTCGTTATATCTGATACGCATATCGGCGGCAGCACTGCGCTTGCAACGCCTGAATACACAGTCCATAACCGCTATGACCTTGAGGCTCAAACCATACACGCCAACCGCCTGCAAAGCTGGTTGTGGGAATGCTGGTCGGACTTCTGGAGCTACGTCAAGGAGCTGCAGGGCAAAGGAAAGCATGCGCGGCGTTTGATAGTTGTTCATTGCGGGGATGTGATAGACGGAGTGCACAACGGCAGCACCCAGCTTATGCCGGAGATTGGCGACCAGATGCAACTTGCGTTGGACATCCTGCAGCCTATTGCGGGACGCGCCAATGCGTTTTTTGGTATCTACGGTACGGGCGCGCATGCCGGCAATGAAAATGTATACGAGTCGCAGCTTTATACCGAGCTTGGTGCTCAAGCCTACGGGCATCAGCTAACCCTGGATATTGACGGATATCTGCACAGCTTTCAACATCACGGGCGTTCAGGAGGTAGGCCGTGGACTTCAAGCGCGGCTGGCTTGGCGGCAGAGGTTATGCTGGATTACGCCCAAAGGGGACAAAAACCGCCTAATTTTATTTGGACGGGACACACCCATCGCTGCGATGACAGCGGAATGAAGTTTCAAGAAACAAGAGCGATTTCCCTGCCTTCCTGGCAATTGAAGAGCAGTTTTAGCTGGAAGGTGGCTGGCAATTCTGTTCGCTCGGACATAGGAGGGGCCATCGTGCTTGATGGACACATCATTGACAGCAGCCATATGCGTTATATGGGACAGGCGGATGAAAGGAGTACAATTAAGGTATGACGGAATCAGAACTTTTAGATGAGTTGGCGCGGGAATTGTACGTTCCCCTTATTGAACCGGACGAAATCACAGCGCAGCAGCTTGCAGACAGGCTTGGCGTGGGACACAAATCCGCCATAAGGCAGCTCAATGAAAAGGTCGCTGCCGGAGAACTAACCGTGCGTACTGTGAAAATGGCTGATGGTAAACTTTCTAAGGCTTACAGAAAAGCGCAATCAGCGAAATCTGGATTATGATAATCTTGCTATTCTGTGTTATAATTCCTGTATAGCAGGAATGGAGCTGACAGGTGTGCTCCAGCGCCTGAGCTGAGGTGGCTGGAATATCTTGGTTCAAATCCAAGCAGCTCCAATGGCAAGTTGGCACTCAAGTCTTGGCGCGGGCTGATTAGCTGGTATCAAGACTGCCCAGAATAAAAGCGCGAATAAGGGGCAAAATGAATTATGGGCAAAATGATTAAAAAACTTGGCGGCAGTCAGGGTTGGCTAATTTTGAACAGTATATATATTGACTTTGCTATTCGAGTTGGTTCTGCGTTTCGCTTGTGCAGAGATTGTCAATATTTATTTACGCATCCTCTCATACATGTGTATGGTTACTATATCCAAATTGGTAATTTAGGCGGGCACATAATGTTGAAATCAAAAAAACATGTGGTATAATGTTGTTAATTCTCTTGAAGTCCTTATGGATGTAGGGAGGAGGGCTATCCACCCGATGCGTAGGATGGCAGCGGGAAATACAGGCTGATGGGGATGTCGGTTGCGTCACCTAAACGCCGCAATTGAAATCCGGATACATCCCCTACCAGCCATATCGTAATCCCTCACAACTTTTGCCAAACGATTACGCCATAATCCGTAGAACATAATCGACAAAAATCAAAAAATTGACAAAACTCCGTGATACCAGAACTTATGTCAACTTATTGACAAAACTTTTTGTCGATTATAATAATCATAATTATTAATTCTCAAATTTCATCGACTACAATCGAAGTCCTGATTATCAGGTAGTTTCGCAAACTGCCCGATATGCTGGCAGTTGTTATCATTCTATCCGTTAGTTATTTGTGGATTCATTCTAATTAGCCTCTGGAAGTAAAATATGCGGGTAAATTCAAGATTTGTACCGAATAATGTGTAATCTATCATTATGAAGGGTTATCTTTATTTTATGCCCAATTTTCCCCGCAGACGGGAAAAAGAGAAAATTTTCTGCATCTGTTCTCTTTCTGTTTCTCTTCTGTTCTCTTTCTGTTTCTTTATCTCTTCTTCTTCTCTTCTTTATCTGTGTCCGTGTGCTGTCCGTTTAATGGACGCGAGACGGACAAAACGTGGACAAGTGACGGACATTTGACAGCAAACCTTTGACTAATGGTGTACAATATGGTAGTGTAGTAAGGACTAACATTCTATCTGCGGAGGCAATTATGGCAGTTGCGAGAGACGCGCGCGGACGGCTTCTACCAGGAAGCGTCAACAATCCAGCCGGAAGACCAAAGGCTGAGCATACCCTGGCAAGCCTTATCAGAGTTGAGTTTGGAAAAGAAATTGAAGTGCTGATTGGCGACAATCTCACAAAGCTTGAACGCCGCCAGATTATGGCTGACGCGATGGCACAGCTTATCTCCACCGGAAAAGTGAAATTACCGGACAGAGTTGATGAGAACGGGAATGTGATCAAGGGCGTTACATTTGATTTTCCCGCAAGCGAGTGGATGAAACATCTCATCCGCCTGTTCCGCTACATCGAACCGCCCGTTACCAACATTGAGGTTTCCGGCGGAGTGGACGGCATCATCTTCGACAAGGAAATAACGGATGAGCCAGACGAGTAAAGAGGGCTTTGTCTCCCTCACTGATTTGGTAAACTTCACCCCACGCCAGGATGAGGCTTTCAAATCAATGTTCAAACATACCTTTACCCTGTACGGGGGTGCCAGGGGTGGCGGCAAAAGTTATTGGCTTCGCTGGGCGATGCTTAGTTGGATTCTCTATCAGGCTAAAATGGGCTTCCCTGGTATCGTGGGCGGTCTGTTTTCGTCTACCTATACCAACTTGAAAGACCGCCAGATTAGTAAGATTGCGTCCGAGTTCCCTTCCTGGCTCGGCGTTCTCAAAGAAAATAAGACGCTTGGGTTGGCGTTTTATCTTGATAAAAAATTCGGGGGGGGCGCACTGACCCTGAGAAACCTTGATGAGTCCACAAAATATAAATCCGCCGAGTTCGGCATCATCGGTGTCGATGAACTCACTGAACACACCGTGGACACATTCAATATCCTCATCGGCTCTTTGAGATGGGCTGGTCTTAAAAAACCTTGCTTCATCGCCGGAAGTAACCCAGACGGAATTGGTAATGATTGGGTGAAGAATTACTTTATACACCACGTATATCCACCCGAATTAGAACCTTTGAGTTCAGAGTTCAATTTCGTTCCGGCGCTCCCCACCGACAACCCACACCTTGATTCCTCTTACTACCTGATGCTTAATTCCCTGCCAGACGACCTCAAACGCGCCTGGCTGCTGGGCGATTGGGATGTGTTCAAGGGATTGGCTTTCAAGACTTTCAATAAGCGCACCCACGTCATTGACCCGATTGATATTCCAGATTACTGGACAAGATTGGTCGGGATCGACTCCGGCTACCGCGCTCCCTTCTGCGCCCTCTTCGGCGCTCGTAACCCCGATAACGGACGCGTTATTATCTACAAGGAGATCTATGAAACGGAACTTACCGATAGACAGCAGGCACGTAAAATCCTCGATATGTCCGATGACTTCGAAAAGAAAGCCCTGCGCTTCGCTGACCCCGCTATGTGGACACGAAAGACGCAGGAGTTCATTACCTCTTCTGCGCAGATTTACGCCCAAAACGGAGTCCCCTTGCGAAAGGGTAATAATGACCGATTGGACGGGAAACGAAAAGTGGATCGTCTTCTCAACCCAATGGAGGACGGACTGCCTGGATTGCTTATATTCAACACTTGCCCAAACCTGGTTAAACAACTCTCCCAATTGGTCTATGACAAGTACCATACTGAGGACGTAGATACCCGTATGGAAGACCACGCCTACGACGCACTTAAATATTTATTAACTTCTGTCCGCGATTACCGCGCACCACAACCATCAAAATATACTAAGTCTCCGTTCCTAAATCTGGAACACATCTGACCAGGAGGTCATCGTGGATAATTTCAATCAGGCTAAACAACACGGGCAGGACTTGCTCGGCGAATACGCAACATTACATTCAATGCAGCGGGAGATGGACTTGATGATTAATATGGAGTGGAAAAGTAAACCCACTGACCCCACTCTCAAAATCACCATCTCCCCCGAAGCTCGTAACCAGTACCTGGGCGCTATGCGCCTGCTCACCGCATCTGAACCTATTGTCTCTGTCCCCCACGATAAGAATGACCCTGTTTCAGTCGAAAATTCTGAGCAAATAGAGAAAATGTGCAAAGCTGTCCTCTACCAGTCCGGCAGAATCAACCAGAAACCCGTCCACTATGAGCTTGTGGGGTCGCTTTTGCGCTATGGACAGTTCCATCTGGCGCTCACGGACACCGAGGATTTGCTGAAACTCCAGAAAAAACGCGGGAAAACAGCCTCTAAAGCCGCTATTACCCGCTATGAACGCATCGCGGGCGCTACACCCTTCATTTTTCAGCCGCTTGACCCTAAATGCGGCAACGCTGAGTTCGATTCCTTCGGCTTATGCGCCTATTACCGCGAAACTGAGATGACCTACGCTCAAATTAAGGCTATGTTCGGGGAATTGGAGCAGCTAAAGGATAAAAGTGACACCGATGTCGTGGTCTACAAGGATTATTGGAACTTGGATGTGCATTTCGCCTGGGTCGACAACATTTCCGAGCCTCTCGTTGGCAAAGAGAACAATGGTCGCCACGACCTGCCCTGCATCCCGATTATTGTGCAGGGCGCAGAAGGTTTCCTGCTCCAGGATGACCCTGAATACCAGTACCAGCCACTCCTGTACGGCGCGTGGAAGGGAGACTTGTGGGATAGACAGAACCTTGAACTGACTGCAATGTATACCAACCTGTTTGCAGTCGCCTCTAATGCAATGTTCGTGCACGAACGCTCTGAACCCGATAGTCAGATTGAAATAGACTTCGGGAACGTCGGCGGCATCGTACATCTCAACCCTGGCGATAGATTGTCGCCTCTCCAAAGAGATGTCCTCAATAAAGATATGCTCTATGGGCTGGATGTCGCCAATAAACTGTTTGAGGAAAGCACTATCTATAAGACTGCGCTCGGTCAGGGCGGTAATACCAATTTGGCATATTCTGCAATTGCCTTGCTCACACAGTCCGGCAGATTGCCACTGATTTCATTCCAGCGCTGCGGCGGCTGGGGCATCGGTACGGGATTAGAACTGATGTTCGATATGATTAAGGACAAAAATAGTTTGCGCACCGCACTGTACGAAGGTGGCAAACTGAATATCGACCCGAAGGAGTTGCCGGACGATTTGGTTATTGACGTGCAACTGGATGCCGAACTCCCGCAGGATAAACTCCAACAGGCGAATATCGCCTATATGCTCAAACAACAGGGTCTCGCTTCGGATGAGTGGATACGCGAAAATATCCTCAATATCGGGCAGTCTAAGGAAATGACTAAAAAGGTCATCGAAGAACGCTTTGTGGAACAGATGGTGCAGGAACATTTCACAAAGGCAATGGAAAATGACATCCGCAAACAGGTCCAGGCGGAAATGCAGCAGGCTCAGATGCAGCAGCAGGCTCAGATGCAACAGCAACAAGCGCAGATGCTGCAGCAGCAGCAGATGCAGGGACGCGCGATGCGCCAACAGGAACAATTACAGCGGGCACAGGCAATGTCTATGGCTGAGCAACGCGCTCGCTTCGCTGACCAGAATAATCCGAATATGGGCGGGATGCCTTCGATTGTGGCACAGGGCGCTCTGCCAGCTTCACGACCAGGAATGAAACCAACACCAGCCACAGGCGAACCGCAAGAATTGCAGGAAGGTGAGATGTGATTACCGTAGTGGATGCCAGCAATCTCTACCTCTTGGCTAAGGCTTTCTCTAAAGGTCAGCTACAAGAGTTGTCCGATAAGTGGAGCGAACCACTGCTTACCGCGGCTATCCAAATGCTGCGGGCGCAAATCGAGGCTGATCCAAAGTTAGCCGCCGCTGCCAGACAGAACCCTGAAATCATGGCGATTCTGGAAGGAGAACAAAATGCCAAGCCAAGTTAATCCTGATTACATTCCGCCTAACTACCGCCCGAACTATCGCGTCCCCCAAACGCGCACTGTCCGTACACCCGCGCAACCTAACCCGCGCGATACCTATGATTACTTCGCGGAACAACGCGAACTGAACAGGGTGAGGCAGGAACAGATTGCCGCCGCTAACCGCCGGATGCAGGCGCTGATGGCGCAGAGACGCACCCAACAAAATGCTTGGAATCAACAGGCATACCGTAACGGCTACGACCCGTATAACACGCGCAACAATGAATACGTCGGTCCAAGATGGGGGGATTACGCGTATAACCCCGCCTATCCACAGGGATATAACTGGCAGTATCCAGGCGGTAAATACTACCGCCAGCCCAAAGAGCCAGCCGCGCCAACCTTCAACACGGGTATCTATCACACGCAGGCGGAATGGGATGCCTATCGTAAGAGCCTGAATAAACCCGCCACGAAGACTACGCCACCTACCTACACCAGGAACTTACCGGAGTCCCTGCAAGACGCAATCGCGCGGGGTGAACAAAGCCCGTGGGGCTATGACAGTGGAGCGCCAGCTACGCCGTGGAATTACAACCCTAATAAATACGGCGGCGTTGGCAAAAACACAGGAACATCTCCGTTTTCTGTATGGTCAGACTTGTGGAACATTCCAGCTTCTAAACGGGGACTCCCCTGGGTAACATCACCTAACTATGGTATGCTGGAAGCCAATGCGAGATTTCCATTCAGGAGCGTCATTGACTTTGACCAGAGCGTGATACCGATGGGATTGACACCGAGATACTCCACGCTAAGTCCCGCGCTCAGAGACCCCTGGGCAAGCGACCCGTATGAAATCGGGGGAAGTCCATACGCAGAATCTGTTTACAACGAACAATACGCTGAGGATACAGGCTGGGATGGCTATGGTGGCTGGGGCGGCGGCGGCGGAAGCTACTCGTCATCGCCAGGTATCTACGGCGATTCAGTGCGAAAAAACCAGTGGTACAGTACACTGTTGCAGTGGAATATAACATAACGAGGCGCTTATGACCGACGAGTTTGTCCCAAATAACGAGACCTATCAGCGCTATCGTGATAGTAACAAAAGTCATTCCATGTGGATTCGAGACCGCACGCGCTGGCTTGCAAAGCAGGCGCATCGTGAGGGTTATCAAGGCTCGATGGCAAACTATGTGCCGCGAGGATATGACCGCTTTTACCGCATGTCCTCAGCGAACAAAGATAAATACTACTGGAAGCCGGATGCTGTCGCGCGTACAGATAACTTCGCGCCCTGGGCTACACAGAATGATAACAAGCCGAACTATTGGGATGACCCGCAGCGAGTAGGCAGATGGTATGACTTTCTGCGCTTGCAATCGGATGATTACGAACCCCCTGATTGGCTTGATAAAAATACAGTTACCAACCTGTACAAAGAACTAAAAGCCTATAACGGGCACGATGATTACACGGCATGGAAACCCCTGCCTGTCGGCAGTATGGGGCGCTATTACGGGCAGTTTGGTTCTGCGCCGGAAGGTTTCGGAGAACCTGTCGCTACCCGCACAAACACGCTTTACGGCGCACGCCTGCCCACGCTCTTTGAGAATATCCAGACCGCCGCGGAAGGGCTGAACGCGTCTCAGGAAAAAATCAAGCGCGGCGAAACTCTGAGCTATCAGGAGTATCTGCGGAATTACGACTCGCTCTCAAAGTACAACATGACAATGGAGCATATCAAAGCCATTGACCCAACGCTGTATGATGAGCTTGGCGGCAACATTGACTTTACCCAACCGCTGTCCGAGACGGAATACAAAGCCCTGATTGACGCGTCTGTAAAGCCTGAGCTTCCTGACTACAACAAGCTCGAACCCTGGCAGCAGTGGATACTCCCGCTCATTTCAGCGGGTGAGTTCAAGAACAGACCGACTGGCAACAAAGAAGCACAGTATATCATCACAGGCTTGTTTACTGGCGCTGGCTTTGCTGGCGCTACTTCCTTTGGGCTGTCAACCGCCGCCGCCTTGATGGGCACTTCGTCGGGTGTCGCTGCTGGTCTCGCGCTTCCAACGGGTGGAGCGTCGCTGATTATCCCGCTCATTGCTGGCGCGGTTGGCTTGATTGTTGGAACGGCGCAGTACGAAGCTGCTAAATCTGGAACGCCTAATAAGGCATTGGACAACGCAAGCAAGGTTCTGAACTGGCTCGGTGAACAGACCGAAATAACTATCGGGCTTGTCGCTGAAGCGGATGAGTATGCTGGCAATTGGAACGCGGCTAAACGCGCCGCCTCAATGTTCTATGAAACCCGCAGCTTGAGTCCTGGCAACTGGTTTCTTAACACGGTATCTAAAACAGCCGATGCGATTGACGCGGTGCTTGGCACGGAACTATCCAGCGGACAGACAGCCGACAAAGGCGAGGTCTGGAAGATTCACGAAGGCATTATTGCCCCACAGGAAGTTGATTTCCAGGATGGCGAAGCAACGCTGAAACTCCAGCAGGAGATATTGTCTCTTGGCAGAGGGGCAACGCGCGAGGACATAGACGCGGTGCTGCTGAAGTGGCGTGAGAAGTACGGCACGAGCGGAAACCTGAGTGATTTCGCCGGACAGATGTTCCTGGACGTGAGCAACTTTATCCCGATGGCAATTGACGCTGGACTTGGCAAGGTTGCAAAGCCGCTGTCTAAATCCTTTGCGTCTCAGGCAGCCTCAGCCCTTGACGACTTCACCACCGGAAAAGACCCTGGTGGTCTCGCACGCGCGGTAGACCTTCAACAGAGGTCAATGTTGTTTGACAACATAGACGTTCTGGCAAAATCTTATATGGGCAACCCTCTTACAGACCTGATGCCGATGGGCGTGCAGCGTGTGTTTGAAAACATTATGACCAGCAAGACGCTCGCGAAAGCAGTGTCTGGAATAACCGGAAGTCCGGAAGCTGGCGCGGCGTTCAGCAAGTTCTGGCGCGGCACGAAATCTCCCTACGAGTTGGTTACGGCTGGCAAATCCGCCGCGGCTATCGGCGGATACCTGAACAAATCCGTTCAGGATATTAGCATAAATATCAAAAATGCGGATGGCTCAGATTATGGTGTTGCAAAAATAGACTGGGATTACCTGCACGACTCCGGCGATACCGCGCGTATGCGCATCAACGGCGAGGACGGCACGGAATATTATGTGAACATGAAGACAGAAGCGATTGACAGGATTGTCAGAAACGGACAGGATGTCACGATTACGGACACCCTGAAAGCGGACATTCTGACAGAGCTTCAGGCGCACTCCTACGATTACATGAAACGGGTGGTCATTGATACCACGACCAAAGAGTTTGCGGACTCGGTAAAGTATGCTGAATCAGCAAAACTACCAAAGGTTCTGAAAGATTCTGGCGTAGGCAAGTGGCTCGTGAGTATGTCTTCATGGACACCAGAGTCCCGCGTGAAGCAGAGTATGCGGAATTTGCAGCAGTCTCTTGGAAATATTATGACCTTCGCGGGCGGAGACAAGAAGCGCTTTATCGCGCTCATTGAAGCGCTCGGCAATAAGCAGGATGTCGCCAAACTGTCATCCGCTGCCTTTGAGTATCAGGACGGCGCTCTCTATGCGCGTACCGCGTCAATGTTGAAAGAGTTCGTCAAAGAAGACGGCGCGATGGCTGGGCTAAAAGTTCTGATTGACAACTCCTCTGAGAAGACGCTTGGCTTCAACACGATTGCTAAGGCGATCGCTAAATCCCCGCTGGAAATGCGGGCAATGAAACCAGCGGATGTGTTCGCGCGACTTCTAACGACAGACCCTAACCTGGCTGCCTCTCTCTCGGAAGCAATGGTCACGGACATTATGAAACCGTTCATTGACGAGAAGAACCCGATGCCACTGACGGACGGTGAGTGGGTGGCGAAGGTAGCATTGACCGCGCTTGATAACAGCATGGAGATGCTCATCAAAGACTATGGCGTTACTAAAATGCCAACCATCATACGCTACTCCAAGATACTCAAAAAGGCGTTGGGCTTTGGCGTTATCACCACCAGCATCCCGACGTGGATTACCAACTACCTGAACAACCAGGTCGCAATCAACCTACTGATTGGCGATGGCGTTCTCCAGCGCAAATCTAAAATCACAAAGTTCATGGAAGATATTGGCGTGAACGCGGAAGGCATCGCGGGTAAAGAGTACGGGCTTTCTGGCGAAATCGAAGCTAACACGCAGGCTATTTATAAAGTATTGCACCCGAACAAAGCTACGGGCGTTGGCGCGTTGAACGCGTTGAACGCGTTCCAGAAGCATCTCGGCAAGTTCGGGCAGGTGTACGGAAACATTGAGAGCAGCGCCCGCTTGCGTGGTTTCTACGCGGCTACAAGGCAGTATATCCAGCGTGCGGCATTAGGCGATATGCCCGCGTCCACGCGTGCCAAGATGCTGGAATATATGTCGCCTTCTGAGCTTGCTGCCTTTGAAGCAAAAGCTAATGGCGCTCTGAACGCGAAACAATTGCAGGAAGTATTCGGCGCTGAGATTACTTATCACCCTGTCGTTGCTGAATCGATTGAAACCGCGATACGCAATGTCACCAACGGCGACCCCGTGCTGCAAGACATTATGCTGGACACCTTAGACAAAACACCCGTCGGGGATTTCCTGCGCGAAGAACTTCCGAAAGCCACCACGCCAGAAGCTATTGAATCTCTGCGCTTTCAGGCGATGGAGAAATCCATGAATTATGTTTGGGCGCAGCTTGCAGATAATATTACCTTGAAGGTACAGAATATCATCGACAATCCCGAAGGGCTTGTCTATCTGCTGGATATATTCATGGACGATGGCGAGACCATGTATTATTCTCAGTTGCAGAACAATGTTATGTGGGGCGAGGCAATACTCAGAGCGGATGGGTATAGACGGGCAGGAAACGGTGACCTTGCGGACTTGGTTGTCAAGATGGCGCGGGAGCAATCGGACAAACAGTTCCAGGGCTTATACGCGATGCGAGCGAGAATACTTGACGCGGCTATCCGAAAGGCTGGCGCAGGCGAAGCGGCAGACAGAATGGCAATCATTCTGCGGGAATCGTGGGAGAATGATAAAAAGTATTACACGGATAAGTATGCGATTCAGGACAATGGCGGTAAACCAATCACCAGGTCAGACCGCACCCGCATCAAAGAAGAGGTCAAGTCCCGCACTATGCTGTGGCGTGAGGCGCAGAAACTGAAATGGCAGGAGGCTTCTGACCTGTGGATAGAAGTTATTTCTAAAACAGGGTCTTCTGTGAACAACCTTTCCGCTGACAGGCTCGCCACTACCGCCAAACAGTTCTTGGATAATATCAGTAAGAAGCGCAAGAAGCTCGAAAAAGCGCTGAATAAGCATTACGAACAAAGACCCGAAACAATCAGGGCTAAGCATGATAATGACGCGGCGTTCTATACGAATGTTTATCAGCCGTTAGTGGCTGACCTGCGGGCTATGTATACGCAGGATTACTACGATAAGTTCTTTAAGATTACAAGGGGTGAGTCTGGCGAAGCTGAAATTGAGGCGCTGCCAAAGACTGCCCGCCCTGTTACTGGCGAAGCTGCCAGAAACCGCCGGATTATGGCGTTCTCGGCAAGGCAGGAAATGAGCCAGGCGGCGGATGTCGCGGCTAAGGCTCTGGCAAATGCGTCCGAGCAGGCGCTCAATGAGCAACCTGTCCAGATGAAGTTTACATTCTTTGAAAAGCCTGAAAAGGTCTGGAAGAACCTGCAAGAAGTGAATGACTTCATCACGCACGGGGAGTTCACGGACGCGGAGCTTGCGGAAATCATTGACTATGTGAATGACATACGCGGCGCTAACAAGAATGCGCCTGCCGCTACTGCGGATGAGCTTGCGCTGGCAGACATAGTATGGGGGAAGTTAGACGATATAGTCATTGCCAAAGAGGTTGCCGGAGAGGAGCTTCCGCCTATCACGGAATACCCGCTGGCATCTGTTCCCGAAGGGCGGATGGACGCGCTCGGGATGATGGAGCTTGTAACGCACCCGATTGACAGCGTGGTCAGCGCAATCTTTGATGAGTTCCAAACAAGGCTTGGCGAACAGCAGGAATACAAGTTCCAGCTACCAGATGAACTCGCGAAGTCGCCAGAAGTTATGGGGCTGATGAAACAGTGGGAAAAGGATGTTCAGATACGCACGGCAACCGCCATTGATTACGGCAAGGCGATGATGGACAATGCCCTGCTGGACTACACGGAGCGCACTGGCGCGGATGACTTGCTGGACTTTGTGTTTCCGTATCACTTCTGGACAACCCGCTCTATCGGTGAGTGGGCTAAGCGCTGCGTATCCGAACCGTCATTGGCAATAACTTATACAAAGTATAGACAACTGCTTCAGCGTAACGGATTGAAACTCCCGTCTCGGTTCGCTGGTAAGCACCGCTTCTATACCCCCTGGCTGCCTGACTATATGGGCGACGCGATGTTCATTGACCCTATGGCAAAGATGCTCCCGCTGGTGTCGCTCATACAACCAATCGCAAACATAGCCGACCTGAGCGGAGACATACAAGACCAGATTATCAGCCGTATCAACGCGATGGTAAGGTCAAAGCTAATCTCAGAAGAGGCTGGCTTGCAAGCTATCAAGGCTGGGAGCGGCAAAATTTGGAACTCCGCTGCGGCAGAGGTAATAGCTACAAACTCTGACATTATAGACCCACTGTCGGCAATGTCGTGGTCTATGATGCCCGCGCCCTGGTTCACAATCCCATACTACTTTGCCACAGACCAGAAGGAGAAAATAACCAGCTTCCCGATGACCAGGCAGGGGCGTGCGTTGGCGGCGCAGGGTGAGTCGGTTGGCGGCGCTTTTGGGGGCATCCTGACGGCGATAGGAAAGACAGTCTCAGCGCCAGAGGACACGCTCAGAAAGATTGCCGGAATGACCCCTTATGACCTTGTGGGAGATTATTACATTGAGTTCTGGCTGGCCAATATGGCAACCGAAGAGGGCTACGACACGGACGCGATTATCCGCGCGATGATAGAGAAGCAGGGGGAGCTGTGGGACGAAGCGAAGGCGCGGGCGGATGAGTACTTATCCTACCGGATGCCTGGTTCGTCATTTATCAGTGGTGTTGCCAGCGGAAACCCAAACGGAATTGCGGCTGGATTGATGCTTACGCTGTTCCCTGCTGGGCTGTATCCAGAGGGTGAAATGAAACAGCGCGGGCTTTCAACCGAATATCAAAAAGCCTGGCTGGATATGGCTCTCGGAAACAACAAGGCGATGACCGAGTTCTATGCGGCTAATCCTGAATACGAAGCACGCCTGGCATTGTTCAAAGAGCCGGAAGAGCGCCTGAAATCTCACCTTATAAATATCTTTTGGGATAAGTATTACAGCCTGCCGAGCGCTAACAAGCAGATGGTGAATGACCAGCTTGGGGATGCCTTTGAAAGCTATATGCTTGACCCTGACACGCGCGATTACGACAAGGTGGATGTTGATACCCTGACCTATTGGAACAGGCAGTTAGGCAATGTTGTTCCAAAGACCGAACTGAATAAGTACGCAACCGAGCGGACAGTAGAACCGCTGGAATATTACAGCGAAGACGTGGCAATGGCGGTGCAGGAATACATAGACCTTCGCAAAGAACTCTATCCGAACTATTGGTGGCAGCAGAACCTATACTACGCGCTGCCAGAAAAGGAGCGTCAAAAGTATGTGAATGGTTACAAAGAATACAAAGAGTATCTGGATTGGAATGAGGCGTACAAGTTGGACCATCCAGTTGTTGCTGAATGGTTGAAGGACAGGTCGAGCCGCTACAACGACAGCGATTTGACTGTCCTAAATGCAGATGTAGAAACGATGCCAGAGGAAGCAATGTTTGAGTTAGATGCTGAAATGATGACCGGCATTGGATTGTATGTCGCTCTCGGAACACCGTTATCGGAAGGCGTAAGAGCGGAACTGAATCGCCTATGGGTTTTCTACGGAAAACCAGGCGGCAAACTTGAAACTTGGATTGATGCCTACTTAGGTTTGCCAAATATCAAATAATGTGGTATATACTTTGTAAAGTGTATGGAGGCACAAAATATGGCTGACGCTACTTATTACCAAGAAGGGGCTGCTGGTTTGGGAAAGCCAGACGCGTCTTCCGAAAAACCTTCGACAGAGGCATTGTCTCCCAACGATGCTGCGCCGGAGGCGAATGGGACTGAGGTCGTTACCAAAGCTGAGCTTCAAAGAATCAAGGCTGAGATTGAGGAAAGCGTATTACGCAAGACCCAATCGATGACTGATAAACTTGGGAGCAAGCTCGACGTGCGAATCAAGACCGCGCAGGATGAAGCTGAGAAGGCAATCAGGATGCTGAAAGCAAGCGGCGTAGCGCTGACACCGGAGCAAGAACGCTCCATCAGCCAGACCGCCGTCAATGAAGCCTTGACTGCCAAAGAAGCATCCGAAGCGGCGCAGCATCAGGAGGCTCAATCAAAGCCGATTGATTTTGTTAATGGCGAGGTACGCAAGATTATGAAACGAACAGGAGTGTATATCGAACCGGATGAAGCCAACGCGCTAATCGGCGAGGTGGATAGTCCTTTTGATTACGTCCGCAAGTTTGAGGAAATCTGCCAATCTCGCTCCACTCGACCACCGGAAGAGTCCCGTATTCCTACGATGTCTCCGAGCAACGGAAAGGCAACCAGCGTTGATTCGCTTCGCGCTCAGTACGATAAGGAGATTTCTGACATCGTGCACGGAAAGCACCCGTCTATTCGCCGAGGCGATGTGATGGCGGTGACGCGGTTGAAAGAGGAATATCGGAAGAAAGGACTCTCTATCTATTGACAAGGAGTAACCAATGGCTAACTTAGCCTCACCTTATAGTACGTATTCTGACAGCACTCCGCAAAAGCGGATTGTTGAAGATTACATTGCAATGCTTGACCCCTCAGATGCGCCGTTAATTGACCTAATCGGCGGTCTGGATGGTGGCAGTTCAAAGTTTCAATTCACCGGAAAGGGCAAGGTGGTCGAGTGGCTCGAAGATACGCTCGCACCTCTTACCGGAACTATGTCAGTCA
>Ga0208195_1002442_pt1 | contig 17560 bp, 12 predicted proteins | sample AD_UKC077_MetaG_FD_184441 | JGI IMG/M metagenome (GOLD analysis project Ga0208195, IMG submission 184441) | Active sludge microbial communities of municipal wastewater-treating anaerobic digesters from USA - AD_UKC077_MetaG (SPAdes) (version 2) | ecosystem: Engineered > Bioreactor > Anaerobic >...
GAAATAATGGGGGATCTTAATGAGGCTCCTGTTTTTGTGCAGGTTCTTTTGCAATGCCAGGGCATAAAAAGAAAGCTGCATGATGAAGCTGAAAACATATTTTAACTTTCCAGATGAAATAAGAAAAAGGTTTGCCGCAAAGGCAGCGGCCAGAAACCAGGGCACGCACCACCTGAGCAGCTTGTGCGATATGAGCTGCCAGGAGAACAGGCCATAGGCGGCAGGATTCATCAGCGATGTGTCGGCGAAGAGTGCCGAGATGCCCCGGGTGATGGTGCGCACCTTGCGGTCAAACTCCTTCTTCTCGTCCTTGATGTTGCTGTAGATGCCCAGGCTGAGCGGATCGCTAATGCCCCTGAATCCCGAGCGAATCGAGTTGAGCAGGGTGTTGAAGTCGCTGGGGATATTGGTGGGCCAGTTGCGACACACCTCTTTCCTTGCCGCGAAAAAAGACCCGCTCATGCCCACCACCGAGTTCACCCGCGACTCGAGCGAGCGCAGCCACATCTCATATTTTACATATGCCCCTTCGCCGCTGATGGCGCCGTCGGGGTTGATAAACCTGTCTTCGCTGCTCACGCATCCCACGCCCTGGTCGGCGAAATTTGCTACAATGCTTTTGATGCCATTCTTATCCAGCATGGTGGCCACGTCGGAAAAAACCATGATATCTCCCTGGGCCTGCTCTATGGCGCACTTCTGGGCGTTTTCCTTGCCGCCCCGGTGGGATGTGCGCACCAGCTTGATGCCTTTGTCGCCATAGCTCCTGATGATGTCGTCGGTGGTATCGGTGGATGCATCTGATGCAAAGACGATTTCCAGCCTGTCACGCGGATAATCCAGCTCGAGGGTGTTGGCGATCTTCTTTTTGAGCCTCTGCTCTTCGTTGAACACGGTCACGATCAGGGTCACTGGCGGGAAATAGTCTTTTTCGGCTTCGACCGTGCGGCTTCTGAATCGGGACAGCGCCATGAGTATGAGCGGATAGCCCAGATAGGTGTATATGATCAGGGTGACACTTGTCCAAAATAGCGCTAGCAATGATATTCCTCCTGCAGCACAGCCAAGATTTTCCGGGCAATGGGGAGCGTTATCCTGCTGTGGGTCGGCAGGGTGATGAGGTTCCTTGCTATCTGTTTTGCGCCAGGCGCCGGTTGGCCGGGATTGGCAAGATACGTTTTTATGACCGGCTCGGCCGCTATTGCTTCAGGATACATTCTTCTCACGCCAAGCCTGTAGAGCTGCGGACTGATGCGCTTGGGACCTGCAAAAAACGGGAACCGGGTGTAGACAGGCCCTGCCCCTGCCTGCTCCTTCACTGTATGAGTGCTGTCCAGCCCGGACTGATAAACACCTGCAATGGCTCTTCTGTGAGCGTTGAATGATTCCAAGCCGGCAAGCGAGCTCTTTGCCAGCATCTTCATCGCGGCCGGCATGCCTGATAGGGCAAAGCCCGGATCAAAGACTGTTTTGCCGAGCCCCAGAGGGAGCTTTTCCATGATGCCGTAGAGCAAAGAATGGGACAATACCTGCACTGCCACGCTTGTGATGAGCTGCCCCCGGCCTTTTGCGCTGCTCGGTGTTGGAATGGTATCAAGTGCATCCTTTTTTCCTGTCAACGCACCCCCGGTCCCTATGGGCAGAGGCTTGCCCCTGCCAAAGCTGAAGATGCTGAAATCTCCCAGAGCGCCCAGCGGCTTGCTGTTCAGAAAACCGCCAAGGCCCTGGGCCGCGTCTTCGATGAGGGGGATGCTGTGCTCGATGGATATATCATCAAAATCTTCCCGGGGTTGAGGAATGCCAAAAAGGTGCTGATACACGATTGCCAGGGTTTTGTTTCCTGCCGCGTTTTTGAGCGAGTCTGCATCCGGGCGGAGCGTCTGCGGGTCCAGGTCATAGACAGAGATTTTGAGCCCTGCCTTTACTACCGATGCTGCCACTGAATAGCAGGTGTATGCCGGGATGAGCACCTCATTGCGGTTTCTGGTATCTGCTTTTTTCAATGCTTGGAGAAGCAGGGTCATCAATGCCCTGCCGCTGTTTCCCAGTATGCAGCTCTCAACGCCCAGATATGAGCACAGGTCTTTTTCAAAATCATGGTTTTTTCCAAGCAGCGCATCAATAAATGACTTTGTTGATATGCGGGTTTCCGCCGGGGGGTACCAAAACAAGGGATTCATGAACGGGTATGCGGGGCCTGATACAAAAAGGCTACAGGGAGATGAATTTCCTCACCACGGGTCCCAGCCTGTCGGCGACCGCCTGGGGCAACCTTGACCAAGCCTTTTCTGCAATTTTCCTTGCACCCCCGTTTGATGATGAAAATTGCATTTGATTTTTCTCAGCCTGCGCATACCAGAACAAGGTCTCGGGCATTGCGCCCCACTGCTCTTTGAACCGGTAGGCGCCCTCGTCAGGGGTTGACCTGCCAAAGTCGAACGATTTAAACCCGCTGCTGCAGGCATGCTCCAGAAAACCCCAGTACAGCAGCATGTTCGGGCTCAGGTTGTTGTATCCTCTCAAGGTCGATGCCCAGGGGATGGAGACCATGCGGCCGCAGTCAAGGACAATGCCTGCCGCTATGGGCTGATCTTCGTGATACACCACTCCCACATGAGCTTTCTCTCCAAAGGCTTCGATCACGGCCTGAAACCACTTCTTGGCATGCACGGGCGACCCCAGGTCTTTCATGTTTTTTGAGAAAACCAGATAGAAAGGATCGATGAGCTCTGATGACCCTATTTGAAAAGCAAGGCCCTCTTTCCGGGGCTTTTTGATCTGGCTGCGCAGCTTTGACTTGAACGAGCTCCAGAGCGCATTGGATGATTCAGGCAGGTCGAGCCTCATTCTGGCCTTGTGAGTGCTCACTGAAAACAGCGGCGAATTCTGGAGAAAAGGCACGGCACTGGTGCAGCGAATATCCAGCTCTGCTTTGTGCTGCGTTGCCAGGCCGATGGCGTGGGTGATGAGCTCATCCACGGCTTCCGGACTGCCGGCCAGGATGCCTCCATAGTCGCAAAACGGCAAAGAGACGAGCACTGCCTTGAGGAAGGGGGGTTTCAAGAGGATAAGGGGGAAAACGCCTTGAATGCTTTCCTGCTCGTCCTCGGCGATCAGGTACAGGCCGGTGTGGTAATATGCTTTTTCAACCGCCTGTTTCCAGGCAAAGAGGTGATACGGCCCGCACATGGGGTGAGAAAGCACATAGGTGTCCCACCTCTTGCAGTCAGTGTCCTCAGCCCGGCGAATCCGGATCAAGACCCTAGAGCCCCATCCTCTGAACAGCCTTGTTGATGAAGGGCGCAAACTCCCGGGCTGCCTTTACGTTGCCTTTGCTCGTCGGGTGGCTGTCGCCCGGCCCGCCTGGATACATTGACCAGTTTGACTTGCCGGAGTCTGTGAGGATGTCGTAGTAGTCGAACACCACGACATTATTCAGGGAATAATCCTTGAGCCAACCCTGATCGATGTCTTTGAGCCAGTTGTTGAAGTTGCGCGCGCGCAGGCCCACCTTGTCGACAGAGCTCTCGGGTCTGAGCACGCTCTTGATCATGCTCTTGATGCCTGTTCGGGGCTGCACGAGAGCCGGCGCGGTCAGCACAATGAAGAGTGTATCGGGCTGCGCGCTGAAGTAGCTCAACAGGGACTGATACGTCGCCTTGTAGTTTGCCGTGGTCTGTTCGCACGAATCCGGGTTGCCGGGAGCAATGCCGTCGGAGTCGACCCGGTTGTTGGGATAGCATGATTTGAACATCACGATCCGGTTCTTGGTGTTGTCAGTGAAAAACTCGTCCTGATTGCTGCAAACCAGGATCTTGTCCATGTGGTCTCTAAACTTGGCGTTCCAGTGGCAGATATCGGTCTTGTCGCCGATGAGCGAGCCATAGGATGCCTCGTGCACGATATAGTTGTTTTCCTCAAGCAGCTTGCGCAGGCCACCGCCGTTGGGGTGGCTTGCATAGATACAGCTCTGGCCGTCTTCTTTGCCCTGCTCGGCAAAGAGATGCCCGCCGCAGGAATGATGGATGAACAGCAGATGGATGGGCTCCCGGGGTTTTTCCGAGGAATAGCTCGACAGGTCAAGGGCCTTTGCATTCATAACACTCTCCGTTCCTTCATTTGATCCGCACGCTGCCAGAGACAGGCATATGAAGGTTAAGGCTATTGGCGCTATTGATCTTTTCAACATGCTGATCCCCTCTATGGGTATAAAAAAGTAAAAAGCTCCGCCACTGCGGGTGTCTCCAACGCTCCCCGACAGGATAACAAAAATATCCAGAGTAAAGGCTGCCACTTCTCAAAATATATAGGGGTGTTCGGCATTGTTCAAGCCAAACTTGATGCCAGGAATTGGCCTTTCTTTAACCGAAAATATCAGCATTATCAAGGGCGTTCTTGATGTTGGACAGCCTTGTAGTTGATTTCTTTGAGATTGTGACGTAATCCAAGCTTATGAGGATTCAGGGTGTAATACTTAAGGCCGGCATTCTGGCCGTTCTCCTGGTTGTGCTTTCCGTGCTGCTCTTTGTCGATTTTGGCGCAGAGAGCTCGCGGGTTGCGGATGAGATGTTCAACTTCGGGCACCTGCCCCTGTTTGGGGTGACGGCGCTCGTGGTCCTCTGGGTGCTCGGGGGCCGCACGTGGCCGGTGCGGGAAAGAAGGAAGTATGCGGCCGCGTTTGCGGCTGCCTTGGGCCTGGGGGTGGTCACGGAGTTTATCCAGCTCTCTATGCCTGGGCGGTATTTCGAGGTGCAGGATATCGTGTATGATGCCCTGGGCGCATTCACCTTCCTGGCGCTCGTCTACCCGTTTTCCGGATTATCCAGAAGGAGCGCGCTTGAGTGGAAGGCTGCATGCGCGGGAGTGATCGCGATTGCTGCTGTGCCCATTGCCCTGGCCGCTCTGGATGCCCGGCGCATGGAGGGAGAGTTTCCGCTGCTCGGATCTTTTGAGACACGGATCGAAATGGACAGGTGGAACACGGCGGAATGCCGCGCGGACAGGGCAAGAGAGCATGCCTCGCATGGAGAGTACGCCCTGAAGGCGCGGCTCGCGCCGGGCGAGTTTCCGGGGATATCCATGAAATGGCTGGAGGGCGACTGGCTGGGGTATGAGAGGCTGTGCTTTGATGCGTTTCTGGAAGGAGACAGTCCTCTGGCGGTCACGGTGAGGGTCCATGACGAGATCCACGGCAAATCCGAGCTCCAGAGCTACTCAGACCGGTTCAACAAGCTGCTCGTCCTGCAACCAGGCGCCCAGCAGATCAGGATCGACCTGGACGAGGTGAAGACAGCCCCGCAGGGCCGTGAGATGGACATGGGCCGGGTGAGGAATATCTGCGTGTTCGCTTACCGGCTCGGGGAAGAGCGGTTGGTGTGGTTCGACCACTTCAGACTTGAATAACAAACAGGGAGTCGGTGCCAATGGTCTTCGACCCCGACTTGACCCCGATGGTGGCCTGTGACCCGAATCTGAGGCTTGTCGTGCGGCCCCTTATACGCCTCCGGCGACACGCAGCCCGGCTTCCTGGTCTGTGGCGGAGAGCTCCTGCCCCGCCTCTTTGAGGATCGGCCTGTTCTTTTCGTGGTTGAAGCGGATGAAATCCCTGCTTGAGTCATAGTTGATGATCCGGGCGGGGACACCCAGCACCACGGCGTTGTCCGGGATCGACTTCGACACCACGGAATTGGCGCCCACCACCACGTGGCTGCCAATGGTGATCTTGCCCACGATCTTGGCCCCGGGCGCGATGTATACACAGTCGCCGATGCGCCTGGGACGGCCCCAGTTCTGGCCTCTCCCGCCGTAGCCCACAGAGACCTCCTGGCTGATGTTGACCATCTTGCCGATGATGACATCGCCGCCGATAAAGATATTGCCGTAGTGGCCGATGTAGAGCCCCGGGCCGATATCTGCGCTGGTTTCGATGGTGATGCCGGTGGTGAGCTCGACCAGCAGTTGAAGGACGCCTCCGACAATCTTCATGACCGCGCGCACAGCCAGTGAGCCGCATTCGTATTCGGCCCACCTCCTGATCCGGTACACAATGGTCGCCCATGCCCCTTGAGTGAGCAGCAGGATCTTGATCTTGTTCAGCATCGTCACCCGGGAAACCTCGTCGGTGGGATAGATATACCGGTAGAGATCATAGCGCAGATAGAAAAGCTGCATACTTCCTCCCCGATAAGCGTATTCCCTCCCCTGCCCCCCGAACCGGCAAAGGCGGCGCCCCTATCAGACCATCCTGCCCTCAAAGAGCGGCTTGACCGGGTTCTTGCCCCGCCAAAGGGTTCTCCACCTCTTTACCGGCCATGGGCGGCTCCTATTCGTTCATTTACCATTATTAGTATGCGGGAATGCAGAATTCTCAAGCTGGTGATACTCCATGAAAAACAGTGATGAAAGACCTGCCGTGATCCGGACATAAAAAAGCCCCCGGGATCGCGGGGGCAGAGTAAGGCATTTTAGGAGATATCTTGCTCGAAGACTCTTATCCGTTCGGATTGACAAGCTTGACCGAAACCCCCTTGGGCGCCTCGGGTCTGATGTCCGGGGCTTGCCCGGTGGTGAACGAATAGCTCACCGGGACCATGGCGTTGCCGGCCTGGTCCTTTGCGCTCACTACGACCGTGATTCTCGTGCCATAGCTGAAGTTCAGCGCCGGGTCGTAAGTGACGGTATAGTCGGCTGCTGTCCCGGTGATCGCGGGCGTGACCTTTGTCCCGTTCACGCTCAAAGAGATGGAATTTTTGTCCACGCCGCTGCCCGAGTCCCTGACGTGGAAGGTGATATTCGCATCCACAAAAACCGATGTGGCGCCTGAAAGAGGGCTCACATCGGTCAGATAGGGAGAAACCGTGTCCTGGGGCTGGGGCTGGGTTGGTGTGGGCATGCCGTCCCAGATCTCCAGATCGTCGATCTGGCGGGAGAACGACCCGGGCTCTTCGGCATCGATGGAGGGCGTGGAGATATAATACATGGCCCTGGTCCACTTGCCCGAGCCGAAGTTGTCGTTCACGACCAGCTTGCCGTCGTACCAAAACTTGTGAATCCCTGCGGAGAACTTCACATAGAACTCATAGCGGCGCCACTTGCCGTCGGTCTGGTTCGGGCAGTTGAGCCACCTGCCCTGGGTGAGAAACTGGCCCTTGCCCTTTGCAGAATAATAGATCGAGTCTTTGTTGCACATGGCATAGTGGACATAGCTGTCCACCCCGTCCCAGTGGGGATAGAACAGCTTCAGGTTTTCGTGGCTGTCGGTCTGCCTGAAGGTGGGATAGCGCATCCAGAACGAGACATAGAACTCGTCTGTGGGCCAGGGATTGGGAACGTTCTTTCTCCAGCACAGGTGGGCCTCGCTGATGGTCCCGGAGGAGAAGCAGTAACCGGTTTGGCCCCTGCCCACCTGGTTGAGATTGTATTGCGGCGGGTTCAGGACCGCCCAGTTGTGGCCGTAGACGACGAATCTGCTCAGATCTATGGTCTGGTCGTCAAAGTTTTCATACAGGAGACGGTTGGCTGCCATGACGTCGATGCCGGTCAATGCGATGAGGATGATAATCATCGTGGAGATCTTTCCTACGGTGCTCAAGACTAAAAACCCCCTCGTCGTTGTTTATGCAACAGGGCAGCAACAAGCATACCAGACAGGGTTGCGGACCGGGCCGCAAAAGCAGGTCCGTCCTGTTGTCTCAAGAAAGCAGCCTTGCCTGTTTGACAATGGATTATCATCGGTTATGCCCGAGAAGCCGCGCCCCTGGATGCATGTTTTTTTTCGGGATGAGGGGGCTGCCGGCCCGTTTTTTTTAAAATGAAGCGGCATTTTTGTGAACGCTCTATGCAAAGAATCCGGCGTGATTTGTAACATTCCGGTCACAATTGTAACAAAACACCCCTTGCCCGGAGGCGAGGGGTTTTGGGGCCTGCTGCTCATGCCCGCTTCCCTGCGGCCGGGCTTATGCCTCTTTGATTTCCTTAAAACCAGAAGTGGGGCCGGATGTTGTCGCTCCTCATCCTCATCTCCAGGGTCATGATGTTTCCGAGCTGGCTGCAGTAGGGGAAGCTTCCGTTCCCGGCCTCCTCATGAAACCGGCTGTACCGGTCCGGATCGTACAGGCCCTGGGTGATGAGCGAGGAATAGGCAAAGTCCTTTCGCACCCCGGGGTGGGAAAACAGGCAGGAGAAAAACCACGGCTGCTGATAGCTCACCGAGGCGTCCAGGAGGATGGTGCGGTTCAGCGCCTTTTGCACGGCCTTGCGCATGCCTTTCCTTGCATAGTCAACGAGCAGGGGCAAAAAGGCATGGGCGTTTCCGACCGTGATATTCCGGCACGGGGCCCCGTTGAGCATGCGCAAGTCTGACAGCGGCTCACAGAGCCGGGCGATTACGCTCTTGACCAGCCTGCCGCCCTTCTTGTATCCGGGCGGCACGGCCAGGACAAGGTCCAGATTCCTTTTGAGCGTAAGCGGCGCCAGGGTGCTCACGATCCGGCTGGAGCTGCTCATGGTCCTGCCCGCCCATCTCCTGATCTTCTGCCTGAGATAGAGGTTGTCGATCTGCAGCGTGTTGTAGGAGCCCTGCAGATCCATATCGGCCAGCGTGTCCAGAAAGACGGCCTTGAGCGTATCCTTCACCCCCAGCATTCTTTGCCGCCAGGGCTCGGAGAAAACAAAATGGTCGAACTCATACTGGAGCATCCGCATGCTGATCAGCCTCTCGATGTTTGCGGGCCTCTTTGAGCCGTAGAGCTCCTGCATCCACCAGAAGTCGCGGTACAACTCGCCGCCCAGCCCGTTTATGGAGCAGGAACACTCCCTGGCCTTGTGCTCCTGAGCCAGGAGTATGGGGGCGTAGACCATGAGGTTTTCTTCACCGTCAGTCACCTGAAGAGACTGATTGAAGTAATCCGGGAGAATGTCGGGCCATTCCTCGGGAAGCTCCAGGTGAAGGTTCGGGAGCCCCAGGCTCGCGCAATAACCTTTGACCAGGCCCACTTCCCTGGACTCTTTGGGCCCGAACACAAAGGTGGGCAGCTCCGAAAACGGCCGGCGCCGCGAAAAGGCAGCGACGAGCAGGCGCGAGTCAAAGCCTGCAGTGAAATCGCACACCATGTTCTCCTGCGACAGGGGCGCGGTGCTCTCGACCAGGCTTTCCGCCAGCAGGTCCCGGGCCCGGTCGAACGACAGGTCCTTGCGTATCTCGACCGGGCTCCTCCAGTAGGGCCTGCCAGAGAGCGCCAAGGCGCCCTCTGGGCCTGTGATGCGGTAGATGCAGGCAGGCTCGAGCAGGGTGATCTCCTGATAGATAGTGCCCGAGCCATAGACGTTAGCTGTCCGGAGAAACTGCGCCACATTGTCCGGATCGGGAGTCACGGGAAAATGCGTGGAGAGCGCCATGGACGACGAGCTGATTGCCCAGTTTTGCCCTGACCTGAAAACATAGATGTTCACGATGCCCGCGTGGTCGGTCGCAAGCGCGAGGCTGTTGTCGCGGTGGTCTCTGAGAGCCAGGAAGAAGGGCCCGTCGCAGTTTTGCATCAGGCTTTCCAGGGGGCGTTCGTGGAGATCTTGCCAGAGGTCCTCCAGCGCGATTCTTCCTGCCCGGTTGCCGTATATCAGCGTGCCCATGACCCAGACGCTTATCTTCTCGTGGGTGATGAAGTTGAAGTCGATGGCTGATTCCCGGAAAAACTTCGAGAGCAGCACCTGGTCCCAGCCTTCATCGTGGGTGGGCTGGAGGCCCTTGTGCCGGATAAAATATCGCCGCATGTCCTCGTGATGCTCACCCATGCGCGCACCCGCGGTTATGAGAATGCCTGCCATGTCCTTGCCCCCTCTGCCCTGGTCATGGTACCATTCCCAGGTACTTCACCCACTCGCGGGTGTCGGCCAGACCCTGATCTATTCCCGTGTCCGGGCAGCAGAAAAGCGTGCTTCTGGCGCGGACGTCCGAATACACCGTGTCTTTGGTAAAGAGCTTGAGCTCATCGGATGAGGGCGTGACCTTCACGCGGTGCTCGACCATGCGCATCAGGGCATCCACGGCATCCACCCGCTCGGCGATCAGCTTCACGGGTTTGATGAAATGCAGCTTCACGATCCCCCCCAGGGTGCGCACGGGCGACATGGCCCAGGTGGCCGCGCCCGCCCTCTTTGCCCTGATCACCCGCAAGGGCGGCAGGCCCAGGGCCGAGTTGAACCTCATGAAATACTCGTTCCAGGTGATGATCTCCGGGCCGTTGATGTTGAACACCTTGCCCTGCGCGTCCGCCAAATCCAGGGCGCCCAGAATGGTTCTTGCCAGATCGTCCACATAGACGAGGTTGCACCTGCCCTCGCCATACCCTTCATAGACCCCGCCCTCGCCTGCCAGAAACATGGCCGCAAAGCGCAGGCTCCAGCTCGCGCTGAAGGGCCCATATACGATGGACGGCCTGAATATGGTGATGGGAAGCCCTTTTTCCCGGTATTCCCAGCAGATCTTCTCCGCATCGATCTTCATCCTGTTGTAGGGGTTTCCGGTATAGTGATAGGGGCTGTTCTCGTCCACAATGCCTGCGGCATCGCCATAGACATCGGCTGTGCTGAGATGGATGACGTGGGACACCCCCTTTTTGAGCGACGCATCCAGGAGGTTCCGGGCGCCCTGCACCGTGACCTCGGGAGAGCCCTTGGCGCAGTGGACCACATGGGTGACACCCTCCAGCGCGTGTTCGATCCGCACGGGGTCCGTGAGGTCCAGGGAGACCGTCTCCACCGGGAACCTCCCCAGCCTGGCCGCGCTCGACCACTGATGCACGCCCGCGCGGACGGGATATCGCGCACCCTGCGCCAGGTGGGCCATCTCCACGATCCGCCCCCCGATAAACCCGGTGGCCCCGGTGACAAGGATCCTGCCCGGTTTCCGGACCTGCAGCCCTCCCCGGGCCGCGTGGCGTGGCCAGGCCTTTTTGTCCCAGGAAAGATCGAGACGCTCTCTTCGCTCGTAGCATTTGTGGATGAACTCGATCGAGTCGAGCACGTCGCTCCCGCTGATGAGGGGCTGGGCCCTGCCCTGAATCACCTGGAGAAAGTTCTCGACAATGGGCACGGCAAACCCTGGATAATTCCGGGAGACGCTCGCGAGCTTGCGCACGCTCATGGCTCTGTTTTCGTCCTTAAGACTGACTCTCTTCCAGTCAAAGATGCGGCCCGATATCCGGCCCCGGTCCCCTGTCACTTGATAGCGGTTGCTCAGATCGCTCAACCGGCTTAAGGTGATGCTGATCTTGCATCCGTCCTTTTCCGCCTTGATCCTGACCACGGATTCCGGGCCGCCATAGGAATCGTCCCGCATCTCTTTGAGCACCGGCCTTCCCCCGAGCCACCAGCAGATGGTGTCGGCGACATGCGCGCCCAGGTCCATCAGGATCCCCCGGGAGGAGATCTTGGGATTGACCGCGAATCCCGTGGCGCTGGGCCATCCGAAGACATTTCCCTCCACATACTCGATCGATTCGAGCCTGCCCAGCCTGCCCGAGGCGATGATCTCCCTGACCTCTCTGAACGAGGGGAACATCCTGCGGGTATTGTTCACACACAGGGCGGCCCCCTGATCCCGGGCCTTCTGTATCATCTCCCGCGCATGCCCGGGCAGCACGGCCAGAGGCTTCTCGCACAGCACGGAAACACCTGCGCCGAGGCACTCCATGGCCACGGGGTGGTGGAGATGATTGGGCAGGATGATAATCGCGCCTTGGATCTCATGGAGCACATCACGAAAGTCTTCCCGGATCGTTCCTCCCCCCAGGGCGGCCCTGGTCTCTTCGGCGCCGGCCCTGTCGGTGTCCACCAGATACAGGCGGTCTTTCAGGCCCGGATGCCTCCTCAGCACGGGCACATAGTATCTCTGCGCTGCAGTGCCGCAGCCGATGATCGCTATCTTGGGTATGTACATGGTCCTCCTTTTCTTCATCCTTATCTGCCGATCAGCGACAGATAGAGCTCCTGTGTCTTTCCCACCATCGAGGTCGCGGAGAAGCGCTCGTTCACGAGTCTCCCGCCCTCTTGCGCCATGGCCTGCGCCGCCTCGGGCATGACAATGAGGTCACGCATTCTCCTGGTCAGGCCCGTAGCATCGCCCGGGTTCACCAGATATCCTGTCAGGCCGTCCGAGACCAGCAGAGGGATATCGCCGACCGCTGCGGCGAGCACGGGGATGCCGCACGCCATGGCCTCGAGCATCACATAGGGAAGCCCCTCGGTCAGCGAGGGGATGACGAGATAGTCGATGGAGTCGTACACGAGTCGCATGTTTTTTCTCACCCCGCAGCAGAAAACCCTTTCTTCGATTCCCAGGGCGCGGATGCTGCTCTGTATGCGCTCCCTCTCCGGTCCGTCCCCTATGATGAGACCGGTGATGTCCGGAAACTCGTGGGCCAGGGTTTCAAAGGCGTGGAGAAAAAACGTATGGCCCTTGTCCGGATACAGCCTCCCGATCACGGCAAAGACCCGGCGATCCCTGTTGCCCGGGCGCGGGAGCCGGGGTTCGTGGTCGCGGCCGCATACATCGAGGAGCCCGATGTCGAGACCGTTTTGGATGACCCGGATCTTTTCGGGCTGCAAGCGCCTGCCCTCGAGCCTGGGGCGGAGGTCTTCGGACACGGCGATGACCATGTCGAAACGCGGATAGACCAGGTTTTCGTTGAACAAAAGGTAGAGCCGCTTGACAAAGGAATCCCGTGTAGAGCCGTGGGCCGTTGCAACCCTTTTGACCCGCATGCCCTGCGTGGCCAGGACCCCGTAGAAGTCCGACTTGAAGTCGTGGGTGTGGATCAGGTCGATCTTGTGTTCTCTGATGAACCCGTTCAGAAACCGTATCGCCGGCAGGTCGATCCTCCCCCGCACCCGCATGCTGCTCACAGAGATGCCTGACCTCTCTGCAGCCGCCATCAGAGGACCGCACCGCCCGTCGCCCCGGTCCATGCACATGAGCGAGCATGCAAAGGCCTCGCGGTCCATATTCCTGCCCAGGGTCAGGATAACCCGCTCGCCCCCGAACATGCCGCCGCTGTCGCGGATATGCAGCACTCTTTTTGGAGACCGGCTCAGCCTTCGCCCTTTCCCTTTTCAGGACGGGTTCGGGAAGGGTCTGCATTGAAGCTGCCATGCCCGGCTTCTCCACGCGCCATATCCTCCAGGAGCAGTGCGAGCGCAGACCGTTTGACCTCCCATTCTTTCGAGCGCTGCTCTTTGAGCTCCCGGGCCTCTCGCTTGAGTCGCTCGCGGTTGTTCAGCAGCGCATGGATCGAATCACGGATGCCCTCGGCCGTGTGCTGCGTATACACAGCCCCCTTGTGAAAGTAGCGCCTGAGCGCCCGGGTGTCGGAGAGGATCTGCGGCTTTTCCACGGCCACTGACTCATAGGCGCCGCAGACCAGGCAGCCTTCGCGCTCGGTCAGGTCAATGGTCGCATCCACGGAGTTGAGCATCTCGACATAGCGTTCCTCCGGGATGTAGCCTGTCAGGGAGACATTGGCGGGCAGAAGACCGGGATCGATATTCTTCTTGCGGTAGTTGCCGGTCACGTAGATGTGCACGCCGGGGTCGAGCCTGTGCGCCGCATCGAACACCAGGCGGTACGGCTCGTCCTCGGCATAGGAGCAGATGAAGAGGATGTTGTGCCTGCCTTTGAGCGCGGCAGGGGGCGTGCGGGGGATATCGGGTATCCGGTCCTGGATGATGAAGGGCCTGCCCTGGTTTGTTTTCACCTGCTCGTGCAGGTCCCGGTTCGTCACCAGGGTGAGATCGGAGCGCCTCTGGATGTATGCGCTCATCCTCATGAGGCGCGGTGACCTCCCTTCCGCGGGGAAAAGCCCTGCGTTGTGGGCATCCACACAGACCCTGAAGCCGGCCGCCTTCTTTATGGCGACCAGAAAGGAGGAGAGCACGATGGAGGGGTTCTGGCAGCATACCAGACCGGGCCGTTCCTTCAGGAGCACGGCACAGGTCTTCAGAAGGCCGGCCGTATACTTTCGGGCCGGGTTCTTCAGCTCATCGATCTCTTTGAATTCGTAAAGTCTGATCCCCAGGGCCCGGCTGATCTCCCGGTTTCTCCTCTGGTTTTCCCATGTGATCCATATCGCGTTCATAGTCATACCCCAGGATTTCATGATAAAACGACTCGTAGCGATCAATGACCCGGGGCCAGTCGTAGCTCCGGGCAATGATTCTCCTTCCCTGCTCTCCCATGTCCTTCCTGAGACGATCATTATTCAGCAGGATGCAGAGCTTCTCGGCCAGGGCGCGGTGATCCCGGCCGGGCACAAGAAACCCGTTCACGCCGTCTTGAACCAGCTCTGGATTCCCCCCTACCGACGTGGCCACCACCGGGAGGCCCGAGGCCATATACTCCAGGATGGAGTTGCAGAAGCCCTCAGAATCAGAAGAGATGACCCCGATGTCCCACGATCTGATGGTGTCGGGCACATCGGTGACAGCACCGAGAAAATCCACCTGCCCGGCAATGCCCAGGTCCCGGCTCAAGGCCATCAGCTCGCTGCGCTGGTTTCCGTCTCCGGCAATACAGAACCGCACGCCCGGCATGGTCTTGAGCACCTCACAAGCCGCCCGGATAAAGATGTCGACCCTTTTGACCCGCCGGTTGAAGTTTGCGAGAATCCCCACGCTCAGGGGGATTTTTGTTTCCCGGCCCGCGGCCGGTGCGCTTTCGGGCGTGGGCCGGCCATCGAAGATGCGGAAGTCGATCCCGTTGTAGATCACGTGAATCCGGCTGGGATCCACCAGTTCGTCGGACGCCACCTGGCGTTTGACCGCCTGCGAGTTCACCTGAAAATGATCCACCAGCCTGTCGGCCTGCCGGAGCAGAAGGAGCAGTGCCCCCGAATGCCAGAATCCCAGGTCTCTCCTGCAGCACACGATTTTCTTCACGCCGGCGAGCTTGCCCGCGAGGATACCCACGAACTGCGCATCGATGAAGTAGGTCTGGACGATGTCGATCCGCCTCTGCCTCAGGTATCGGACAAGCTCGATGATGCGGCCGATGCACTGAGCGCTCAAGAGCGAAGGGATGCCGATCTGATGATAGTCGTAGCAGTCGTCCTGCTGCATGAAATATGCATTGGGCGGCCGCAGGCTGATGAGGTGTTTCTCAAACCTCTCCTGCGGCAGCGACGCCATGAGGCTCAGGAGCTGCTTTTCGGTGCCCCCGATAGAATTGATGGTATCAATGAGAAACGCTATGCGAATTTTTCGATTCATGATCCCCCTTGCACAGATCCGTCAGAATTTTTTGATGGGGTCACCAGTCCCAAAAAACCTTGTCTCCGTCGCCAAAGGTATAAAACCAGTTTTTGCCCTGTTCGATTCCTGCCTGCCGGCCTGCTGTCCCGGCATGAATGTACTTGAGCGCACCGGGGTTTTCCCTTGCGCGCACAAACCCCATCGCCTTGAGCACGCGGGCAAACCTCCTGTCCGTGCACAGCACTTCCAGCGTGTCGGGGCCGGCCTTCTCGATCTCGAGCACGGCCCGCCTCATCAGGGCCCTGAACAGACCCGCCTCGCGGGGGGAGCAGAGAAAATCAAAGACGGTCGCGATCCTCCTGCCGTCCTGCTCATCCCTGGTCTTAAAGACCAGGTATCCCTGCATTTCATCCCCCTTTACACAGATCAGCCTGACAAAGCGGGAAACAGGACTGTCCGCAAACTTCCAGTTCAGGATGTCGCCGCTTCGGTATGCGATAAATGAGAACTCGTGCTTCACACAGCGAAACAAGGCATCGACCCGCTCATCAAAACGGTCTGCAAGCTCGATGTGATATCCCGGGCCGGAGAAATCGAACACCTTTTTCTCAATCCGCCAGAGCAGCGAGAGGGCCTCTCCGGCCGCGTGCTCCACAGCGGCATTGACGAGGCGATGCCGGGTCTTGACCATGTTTTTCAGGCTGTATCCCCTCACATAGGTGGGGAGATCGTCCACGGGCAGCCACCCGCATTTTTCAAAGACATGGCTGTTGGGTGAGTTCATCCACACCGCGATGGAAAACTCGGGCCGGTCCCGGAGGATGGCTTGAACAAACGCCCTGCCCACGCCTTTGCCCCGCATTTCCGGGGCGACCATGGTGTCGTGGTAGATAAATCCATCCACATCGCGGCCCGAGACACTGAACCGAAACGGCATCAGACCCTCATAGGCCGCTACCCTGCCGTCCAGTTCGAGCACCACATAATCGTCATGGGTGTCGCTGAACGGGTTTGCGCTCAGCAGTTGTTGAAAAGCGCGCACCCTTTCCTTGGCAAACGCTTCTCCGGCCTGGGCATTCCAGAAACGTTCAAATGTGTGCAGATCGCCCTGCCGGTATGGCCGGATGCGCGGGACATATTTGGGGGCGCCCAGATCGGGATAACCGGTGATATCCATGAAATCCGCCTAGTGGATCTGCTCGGAGCCCTGCCTCAGGCACTGCCTGTTCGTCCGGCTTATGGACCGCTTCACCCACACCATGTGATGGACGTTCATCATGAACCTATGGTCGCTCATGGCGCTTTCGATTCCGTATCGGCGGTAGCAAAAACGATCGGTGTCCGGGTAGTTCGGGCCTCTCATCATGGTCACCGAGCACTCTATGTTGTTGCGGATCAGAAGATCCCGGGTGTTTTCTCCAAAATCGCCTGCTTCGCCGTTGGGATAGCTGAACAGCGTGCACGGCCTCCCCGTGACCTCACACACGCGGTCGATGGAAGACCTGATCTCCCGCTCCTGCGCCTCTTCGGTCAGCAGGCTGAGAATCGAGTGGGTATGGGTGTGAGCTCCGAAATCAATGAGCCCGCTTTTGCGCATCTCCTGTATGTCGCGGCTGTTCAGAATACGGAATGGGCTGTTCTCGGGAAGCCCGCCCCCGGGATCGAATCCGAGTGAAGAGATGATGCCTTCGGCCTCCAGCACCAGGGCATCGTGCGGCATCTCCTTGAGCATTTCCTGAAGCGTGCGGCATGCGCGAACCCGGTTTTCCGGGTTCGTCAGATCGAAACGCCGGTCCCGCCACGCAATGCTTCTCTGTTTGGTCTCTGCAAACGCATGGTTCAGGGCACAGTACCAGATGGTGCCGTCGGTGTCGGTCAGGCTCGTAACGAGAAACACTGTTGCGGGAAGACCCAGGTCCTTCAGGACGGGAAAGGCATTGTCATATACATTCTGAAAACCGTCGTCAAAGGTGATGGACAAGAACGGCGGCCCGGTCCTCCTGCGTGATACCGCCATGGCGAGGGCCTGAGAAAGCGGCACCACGGTGAAGTGCCGCTTGATATAGAGCATCTGGCTGATGAACCTGCTCCTTGCGATGAAGCAGTCGTCCGGTATCGCCAGGTCTGTATTCCTGACCCCATGATAGGTGATGACAGTGTGCGCCTTCCTGAAGAGCGTCCTGTTCAGAAACTGTGGTAAGCGGGTTATGGCAATTCCTTGGTATATCCTCTCTTTTGCTTCACGAGATAAGAGTGTGGTTCTTTTGTCTGTATTTTCCAAGTGTTTCGAGATCCCTGTGTATTTCGCCGGGTTGCCGAT